>Ga0307990_1000894_pt1 | contig 25773 bp, 22 predicted proteins | sample EllFjometagen129_FD_203168 | JGI IMG/M metagenome (GOLD analysis project Ga0307990, IMG submission 203168) | Marine microbial communities from Ellis Fjord, Antarctic Ocean - #129 | ecosystem: Environmental > Aquatic > Marine > Unclassified | place: Southern Ocean | collected 2014-10-08
TTAACACCCGCTTCGGCTAGTTCCTTGGCAATATTGAGCGGTGTCTGTCCGCCGAACTGAACAATAACCCCCTCGGGTTGCTCTTTCTCATAGATACTGAGGACATCTTCCACCGTCAGTGGTTCGAAATAGAGTTTATCCGATGTGTCGTAATCCGTCGATACCGTTTCGGGATTGCAGTTGATCATTATCGATTCGATTCCCTCGTCTCGCAGCGTGAGTGCGGCGTGGACGCAGCAGTAATCGAATTCTATTCCCTGTCCTATGCGATTGGGGCCTCCACCGAGGACGATTATCTTTCGTTTGTCAGAGGTGGGCACTCTGTCAGGGGCGTTATAGGTGGAATAGTAATAGGCCTTATCATCGACTCCGCTTACGGGGACAGGTTCCCATCCCTGAACTATGCCCAGTTCTTTACGCCGTTTCCGGATTTCTGTTTCGGAAAGAGCGAGTAATTGGCTGAGATAGCGGTCTGAAAAACCGTCTTTTTTTGCCCTTCTGAGAAGATCGTCGGGGAGGGTTTCGCCCTTGAAGGCCAGGATTTCCTCTTCCACTTCTACCAGTTCCTTCATCTCTTCGATGAACCAGACCTTGATATGGGTCTTTTTGTGGAGTTCATCAATTGTTGCACCCTTTCTCAGCGCTTCGTACATGATGAAATGTGTTTCACTCGTCGGTACTGACAGGAGGGCCATCAAATCTTCGAGGGTTTTTTGATGAAAATCCTTTGCAAATCCAAGGCCGTAGCGGTTTATTTCAAGGGATCGTATCGCCTTTTGCAGGGCCTCCTTGTAGGTCTTGCCGATACTCATTACCTCGCCCACTGCACGCATCTGTGTGCCCAGCACATCTTGTGCACCGGCGAATTTCTCAAATGCCCAGCGGGCGAATTTGACGACTACGTAATCTCCTGAAGGCGCGTATTTGTCGAGGGTTCCTTCTTTCCAGTAGGGAATCTCATCGAGTGTCAGACCAGCTGCAAGCACGGAGGATATAAAGGCGATGGGGAAGCCCGTCGCCTTTGATGCCAGGGCCGAGGAGCGTGACGTTCGCGGGTTTATTTCGATGACGACTACGCGGTCGGTTTTGGGGTCATGGGCAAACTGGACATTTGTGCCCCCGATGACCTGAATGGCCTCTACGATGTCATAGGCATATTTTTGCAGGCGTTCCTGCAGTTCGGAAGCAATGGTAAGCATGGGGGCCGTGCAGAATGAGTCTCCCGTGTGAACTCCCATGGGATCGACATTTTCTATAAAACAGACGGTGATCATCTGATTCTTTGCATCCCGTACCACCTCGAGTTCCAGTTCCTCCCACCCGAGAACTGATTCCTCTATGAGTATCTGTCCGATAAGGCTTGCCGCTATACCGCGGCCGGCAATAAGACGTAATTCTTCTTTGTTATAAACAAGACCGCCTCCCGTTCCTCCCATTGTATAGGCGGGCCTGACAACTACGGGATAGCCGAGATCTTCGGCAATCTTTTCCGCTTCTTCAACGGTATAGGCGGGGCTGCTTTTCGGCATATCCATGCCGAGGCGATTCATTGTTTCCTTGAAGGCGATGCGATCTTCGCCCCGTTCGATAGCATCGATATTGACGCCGATTATCTTGACGTCGTACTTATCGAGGACGCCCGCTTTGGCTAGTCCCGAGGTAAGATTCAGTCCCGATTGACCGCCGAGGTTTGGGAGTATCGCATCGGGGCGTTCCTTTTCCACAATCTCTTCGAGGACCTGGATATTGAGCGGTTCCACGTATGTGACATCGGCCATATTGGGATCGGTCATGATAGTCGCCGGGTTGGAATTTACGAGAACTATCTCATACCCAAGTGATTTTAAGGCCTTGCATGCCTGAGTCCCTGAATAATCGAACTCGCATGCCTGACCTATGACTATGGGACCTGACCCTATAATCATGATTCTTTTGATGTCCCTGCGTATCGGCATATATTACTACCTCGTGGTATTATTTTTCTGTCAGCGTTTGACTTCATGCCCAGGTAGATCTTAATCGAACCACCGTCTTCTCAGAACAGAAACTGTTATCGCTGTTTGCCATGCCATTAAAGATGAGTTGGTAGGAGAAGGGGGCAGAAAAGCAGCATTCACTTATAGATAATAATCTCGTTATTTTCAAGCTTAATCTGTGGACCACCTACCCCTTTTTACTTGCCTTTTGAATTTTAATCCTAGTAAGATGGAGTAATAACAAGGTAATGAGAAAAATTCCCCTTTTGAAGGAGATGTGATTATGAAGAAAAAAATATTTTATTTTTTGTGTGCATTAGGCATGAGTCTCTTAGTATGTACGGGAACATCATACTCAGTTGAGAGCGAGGGTGGGGTGTCCATATCTGTAGGACGGGTCCTCCATGGCGCTGCAACGGGAACCAGATATTATGGATTTACGGGAGGAACGATTACTCTCCCCCACGAAAGGGGCGGTATGCTCTCATTTTCTCTGTGGAATGACATGCAGGTGAAGGGATACGGAAACACCAACTACTTTAACGCAACCCTTGGAGGAAGCAGTGTCAAAATAGCCAGTTATGCCACCCGTAATCAGCTTGTGGAAGAATACAGCGAGTTTCGAAACCAGTGGGGGCCGGCGGGAATACAACGGGTAGTGCTTGCCATACCGCCGGGTGTCTCATCTTTTACATTTAATAATGGCGGCAGTGCGACGGGGATTGAAATATCCAATGTACAGTTTATTGAAGGATACCGGTACCTGCCGGGAGGGTATGAGGTGCAGGCCCTACGCCCCGCGGGCAGACCGATGGTGCAGGTAAGCAGGGTTCTGAATGGCTCCAAGTCAAACCGGAAATATTACGGCTATACCGGTGGATCTATCTTTTTGCCTCACAACGGAGGGGGATTTCTCACATTCAAGGTATGGAATGACCAACATGTGGGATTTGCTTTCGCGTTGAACAAGATTAATGTAGCGGTTGCATTGCGGAAAGACACATTTACTCAGTACACGACGGCCTTTGATCTGAGTGAAGAATATCGGGAATTCAGGAACCAGTGGGGACCGGCCGGGGGTGCTGACATGACTATTCAGGTTCCCGAAGGGGTGTCCCGCGTAAACTTTAACAACTCGGGGTCCCAGACGGGTGTAGAGATATCGGATGTGGAATTCACGCAAGGCGCACCCATCATTATCCGCTTTGACGAAAATGTAAACCGGACGACCCGTGTATTGAATAACTTCGCCAGGACTTTACAGGGAACAAATTCGGGGAGGACCTTTTATGGATACACGGGCGGCACTATCATCCTGCCCCACAATAAGGGTGGTGTTCTGACATTTCTCTTGTGGAATGACCATAACGTCAGTACAGAGGAAGCCACAAACCGGTTCAATATGGCAGTGGGAAACCGCAAAGAGACCATCACACTGAGCACGAGAAAGGCAGACCGTCAGGAATTTTATACAACATTTGTCAATCAATGGGGTCCAGCAGGGGGCAAAGAAGTGCGTGTCAGCGTCCCCTCGGGAGTTTCCAGTATCAGCGTCAACAATGCAGGGAGTCAGACGGGGATCGAAGTGAGCGACTTTTCTTACGGCGGGTATTAGCAGTTCCGGAACGTCCTGTTTACTGGCTCATGAACAAAGAAGAAACAATCGTATAACAAGACCTATGAAAGCAAGGCCGTAATCACCATACAAAATAGGATCATCTTCCGATTGAGAGAGTGCTTGAGGTTACACCAGACAAGGAGATACGGACACAAATCCAGGCTCTGGTAAAGACCTATCGTGAACAGTGATCTCACCGGTTAATAAAAAAGTGAAAAATATCTGGAGGGTGTGAGGAAGAAGCAGGCATTGAAGCAGTGCCGACCCGATAGATGTACTCCTGCGTTATCATTTCTCCACGAATCTATTTACCGATACAGAATTTGGAAAAGATTTCATCGAGGATATCTTCATTCGTCGTGATGCCCACAATGTCGCCGAGACAGTCGAGGGCTTCCCTGATGTCGAGGGCGGGGAGTTCGGGAGAGAGATCTTTTGTTATAGTCTCTCCGGCCTGTTCCAGGAGTTCGGCCGCCTTTTCCAGTGACAGTTTGTGACGAAGGTTGGTGAGGACAATATCGGAATGGTTATCGTCGTCATTTCCACAGGCATGGGCGTATATCTTTTTCTCTAATTCATCTGTAGACGTTCCATATTTTGCAGATATCCAAAGGGGTGTAATGCCCGGCAGTAAGCTGTCCAATTCCTCGTCAGCCAGTTGTGCGGGAAGATCAGATTTGTTGACGACCAAGGCGATATTACGCCCCCTGTTCCCCGCTATGACCTGACGATCATCATCGGTTAGTGGGGAACTTCCATCGAGAAGAACAATAATGAGATCGGCAGATTCAGCCTTTTCCCACACCAGCCGTATGCCCTCCTTTTCAATGGCGGCGTCCACATTCCGTATCCCTGCCGTATCGATGAAGTCAAGGGGAATACCCCTGATGTTTATCGATTCTTCGATAAAATCCCGAGTCGTCCCCGGTATGGGCGTCACGATGGCCCGCTTTTCGCCAAGGAGCCTGTTTAAGAGGCTCGATTTTCCCACATTCGGTTTTCCTGTGATGAGTACCTTCAGACCATCGCGGTAAAGCCTTCCCTCTCTGTATGTCGACAGGATTACTCTGATATCGTGGGTGACATTGGTGATTTTGTCTGAGATTTCTGATGCAGGTACAAACTCTATGTCGTCATCGGTAAAGTCGATGGCCGTTTCTAAAAGTGCCAGGATTTTGATGAGTGCTTCCCTGATTGTGCCGACTTTCTTGGATAACTCTCCTCTCAGGAGGGAGAGGGCAAGATTAAGTCCCCTATCAGTCTTTGCCGAGATCATGTCGATGACCGCCTCGGCCTGTGAAAGATCGATGCGGTTATTCAAAAAGGCACGTTTCGTGAACTCACCGGGAAGGGCGGGACGCGCCCCCGCCGAGATTACCGCGTGCAGGACTGTTTCGAGGATGAGGGGTCCGCCGTGACAGTTTATTTCAAGCGTGTCTTCTCCCGTGTATGAATGGGGATGTCTCATCAAGGAAATTAATACTTCGTCGATGGCTTCATCTGTGTCGGGAGACAGGATGGTTCCGTGGTAGAGGTGATGACTCTGAAAGAAGGTGGTGTCTTTCCCTGGTCTGAACAAAAGACGACAGATTTCTTCAGCCTTCTCGCCGCTTACCCTGATAATACCGATTCCGCCAACACCCCTAGGGGTTGCTATGGCTGCTATGGTGTCTTCTGTTGACATATTCCTTGCCCTCCTAAAGGGGGAAGTCCCCTTTAGGGGATAAGTGCGGTAACGAAATTGCTTTCCAACAAAACCAATTTCTACCTTACTAACCAGTCGGAGATTCCCCGCAACTTGTTGCGGGGAGCTTCAATGGCTTCCCAATGCCTGGGTTTTTATCGGGAGGTTTGTGCCCTATCGACGGTGTCGGCTGGTGCCGGACAAATTACCCACTGTGGGCACTCCCGGCACTCTACCCTTCAGGCATCCGCTGCTTTCGTGGAGTTATTATCCCCTTTTGGCCGGTATAATGATGATCTTCCTGAAGGTTCCTTCTCCGCGGCTCTTGGTGGTCAGGTCTGTGTCGTTTTGCAGGGCCATGTGGATTATTCTGCGATCATGGGCATTCATGGGATTGACCGTAACTGGTTTCTTTGCCTGTTTGGCCTTTGCCCCCAGTTTTTCGGCCAGAGCTGTCAATGTATTCTTCCTCTTATGTCTGTAATTTTCAGTATCGAGGATGATCCGCTTTCGCTTCCGCCCGTTTTTCCCCAGCGCCTTGTTGACTATATACTGCATGGCATCGAGGGTCTGTCCCCCTCGTCCGATGATAAGTCCGCTGCCGTCGCCGACTATGTTGAGAACGACATTTTCCTCAGTTTCCTCTGTCTTTACGGGGAAGTCGAGATTCATCATTTTTAGAATGCCTTCAAGGATCTCTCTTGCCTCCGCTGCCGCACTTTCATCATCGACGGCCACATTCGATGGAGCGGTATCTTTTGACTCTGCTCTAACGGCATGGATTTCCTGTGAGTCATCCATTTCCATATCGAAGGACATGATACTGGCTCTGATCGATGCCTTCTTTGCTCCCACGAATCCGAAAAGCCCTGAAGATCCTTCGGATATTATCTCAATATTTAATTTTTCTCTTGGTAAATCGAATTCCGCACAGGCCATTGCAATGGCCGCATCAATATTTTTACCTTCAACCTCTATCGTTTTGTTCATGTATGCTACCTCTTTCAAGATGATCGCTTATTGATGTAGTACTGCTGTCCAATACTCAAAATGTTATTGAACAACCAATAGAGTACCAAGCCCGAGGGGAAACTCAGGAACAGGAATGTGAAGACTACAGGCATCCACATCATCAGCTTGGCCTGCATTTCATTCCCTCCGGGAGTGGGACTCATTCTCTGCTGGAGGAACATCGTTGCACCCATGATGATGGGTGTTATATAGTATGGATCCTTCGCTGACAGGTCCTGTATCCAGAAGAAGAGCGGCGAATGCCTCAGTTCTATGGAATAGAGGAGTGCCCGGTAGAGCCCGAAAAAGACGGGAAGCTGTATCACCATGGGCAAACAACCGCTCATGGGGTTGACCTTGTGTCTTTTATACAAGGCCATTGTTTCCTGCTGGATCTTTGCCTTGTCGTCTTTGAACTTTTCTTTCAAGGTCTGCATCTGCGGCTGGAGTTTCTGCATCTGCTTCATGGACCGGTAGCTTATATTCCCCAGAGGCCAGAAGAGAAGCTTAACAAATATTGTAAGAATGATAATCGCAATACCGTAATTATGGACATACTGGTAGATAAACTTCAGGACGTATAAGAGGGGGAGGGCCAGCCATTTTACCCATGAACCAAAATTGATGGAATTGTCAAGACCGACACCTTCCGCCTTCAGAATTGTGTAGTCCTTTGGGCCGATATAGAGTGTGTACCTGAAAACAGCCGATTGTCCCGGAGGGATCGTATCTTTCGGACCCTCAAGACCGGCGGAAACGAGGTTTCTGTCGTCTTTGGAAACAACAAAACTGGTCAGTGACGGTTGTTCGGGTATCATGGAGGCAATAAAATATTTCCTCTCAAGTCCCACCCAGGAAACGTCCGGTCCAAGATACTTTTTCTCTCCCAGTTTTTTTGGATTTTCCGTATCGAATTCTTCTTTGATAAATGAGACGGGTCCAACGTTGCTGTATCTATCAGTGTCCGCATCGGGATCAAAATACCAGTTCCAGCTCAGAAGAGCGTTTTCGCTGAGCGTGTTTTCCGACAGGTTGTGAACCTTCATCTCCAGTTCGAAGGCATATTTGTCGGCATAGAAGGTAAAGACCTTGTCTATTCTGATCTTGTCCGTATAGGACCAGGAAAAGGTAAGTCGCTGTGTGTCTTTGCCCCTGGTCAAATCGATGGAATCAGCGTCGGTTTTGTATGTCACATCTGCGGGAAGATCGATGCTCGAATTGGGAAAGGTGGTGACGAGAGGGTTGAGCATCCCTTTCTTTACGTTGACAAATTCAACCAGTTCCGCATCCTTTTCGACGGACTCTCGGAAGTTCTTTAGTTTGAAAGATTTCAGACTTGCGCCCTGGGAACTGAAAATTGCTGTATAGAGAGGACTTTCGACTGTAATATCTTTACCAATTTCTCGGGAATCAGTCTTTTCCGTCAGTGAATCCTGTTGTACGATCATCTGTCGCACCTCTTGTCCCGGTTCCGCGGTACCTCTTTCGATAATCCTGTCTTTATCGCTCCCCCTTGTTTCCCTTTCTACCTCTGCCGTCTGGGTTACCTCAGGTTTCTGTGGATATTTTTTAGCGATATAATATTGATACCCCATCATTAATCCTAATGATAGAATTATGGCAAGGAATGTCCTTTTATCCATTCATGTCCTCCGTTATGTAATGCATTGGCTAATCTACGGGATCGTATCCGCCGGGATTGAAGGGGTGGCAGCGAATAATGCGCTTCAGGCCAAGGACGCCTCCCTTAAGTGGGCCATAGCGTTTAATGGCCGTAGCAGCATATTCGGAGCATGAGGGTAAAAAGCGGCAACTCTGCGGGAAAAGAGGGGATATAAAAAATTGATAAAACCTTATGAAGACAATAAATATCTTCCCCAAAAACTTCATATCCTAACCCCTCCCAAAGAGCCTGTCCAGCTCTGTACATACATCCTGATATTTCAACAAAGATACATCTTTTTTTGCTACAATTACGATATCTTTTGAATCAGGTAAGCTGTCTTTTCTTAGCCTGAAAAATTCTTTTACAAGACGTTTGATCCTGTTTCTTGTGACCGAATTCCCTACCTTTTTGCTAACTGCTATTCCCAGTCTCGTTTTGCCCGATTGATCACTGCCCAGTATGGCGATGAAATTACTCGATCCGATACGACTCCCTCCCTGATATACCCTCAAGTAGTCTCGTCTCTTTCGTATCCGTTCATCTTTGCCAAAGGTTTGCTTTCTCATGTTGTATGCAGGCAGATTTAAATAAGTGTTTCAGCATGTCCTGTCCACTGAATATTAAACGGCGAGCCTTTTTCTGCCCTTTGCCCTTCTTCTATTCAGGATTTGCCTGCCCCATCGTGTTGCCATCCTGGTTCGGAAACCGTGTTTCCGTTTCCTTTTCGTGTTGCTTAACTTGGTCAAATTTTTCTTCATGAGTCGAACCCCGCTTCAAATCTATAGGTACCGCAATTGACCATAATCAGTGTTGTTTGTCAAGTTGTATATTGATATCCCATCGGGAAAAAAATATTGACAATCCCTGAAGCCTTATGTTAGTTACCTTTTTTGATTTGTCAATATGGGGCTGTAGCTCAGCTGGGAGAGCGCTTGAATGGCATTCAAGAGGTCCGCGGTTCGATCCCGCGTAGCTCCACCAAGATTATAAGGGGGTTACGAGAATTTCTCGTAACCCCCTTATTTTTGACGTGTAAGAATTGTGTAAAGCGTAACCCCTCATTTTATGTCATTATTTAATCCACAGATTTCGCAGATTACAGGGATTACTTTAATCACTTTCAGTGTAATGCGAAATCTGCAGGGTTTAATTCCCCGCAGCTTGCTGCGATAGAAACGACAAAACACTCATTTTGATACCTCGCTGCTTGCGGTGTAGTTCATTCTTTCTCAGGATCTAATAGCGCAGCACATTGCTGCAACCAGCTTCAATAGCTTGTGCCGAAGTTTCAATTATTTAAACGGGCCATCATGTCCTCGGCCTTCTTGGCATGTCTTCTTGTTTCATGTGCAATTTTTCCCATAATCCCCTGCACTGTTTCGTCAATAACCTGAAAGTGTGAAAAAACGTTTTTCTCAATGAGTGATCTTTCAAAGTCCAGGGTATATGCAATTGCCATTTTTAGATTTATTTCTCTCTTTTCGGCTCGCCCGATCGTTCTTTCAAGGTTTTCAATAAAAGAGTTCATCGTATAGGTTTTAATTTTACCCTCACTGAAGGCCACGAGATCTTTTTTCTCTGCTTGATAAAACTTTTTTATCCACTCGGCATGCTGTTCTTCCTCTTTCATCAATTCTTGCCAGAAATCACTGAAATCGGGAAACTGATCAGCAAAAACTTGATATAGCCTGGCCAGTAAAGACTCCTGTTTATACAATAAATCGATAATTTTTTTCTGATAATCCTCCAGCATGACACACTCCTCTCAGACCCATTTTCCTTTAATAATCAGCAATTATTCTCACATTCGCATATTGTATGCTAAGATAGGGTAATTGTAATGTCAAGCATATAACGGGGTCAATTGTTTTGTGCCTTGACTTGGGAAGCTGTCAATGGGTGTGAGACGCTTTCGGCAACAATTTAAAGAGTGAAAGCCTTCGATCCTTTAACATATGTTTGTTGATCCCCGTGGTCGTGGGCCGTTGCTTGGGTGATGGGTATTATTTTCCTTGCATTTTCCATTGGGTCGAGAATAAAAAAATAATAAAGAGAGCGAAGGGAGAGGCGGGCTCGGACAGCCCGGTAGAGCGAATGCATATAATCATCGACGGGTACAATCTTATCAGACAGTCGGACTCACTGAGACGTTTTGAAAAATACAGCCTTGAAGAGGGGCGCAATGAGTTGATACGCAGGATGGTACGTTATAAACGCCTCAAGAGTCACAGGCTTACCATCGTCTTTGACGGGTGGATCGGTGGATCGCCCAATGAGGAGCGTACGAGGGAAGGGGGCATCACAATCATATACTCCCGGCTGGGTGAGAAGGCGGATGAAGTCATAAAAAGGATCGCCCGAAAAAGGGGAGGAGAAGAAATCGTGGTGGTTACTTCCGATGGAGGTGTGGCGGCTGCGATTTCGAGAACATCGGGGGTGACCATTTCCTCCCCCGAATTTGAAGACAAGGTGCGAATGGAGGAAGAGGAGGCAGTCCTTTTCGAAAAGGGGATGCTTGCAGAGGATGATGACGATGATCCTATGGTTGGAACCAAAAAGAAGGGACCCTCTCGAAGGATATCGAAAAAAGAGCGGCTGAAGCAGAAGAGGTTTAAGAAATTATAATAGCTTTACCGGACCATCATATCTTTTAACTGCACATATAAATCAGGAGATGTTCCAGAACGAGTTTGGGATTTACTCCCTTTGTCTTCAAATCGAGGTCACAGTCGACCAGTTTCTCCATATATTCCAATAGGCCGTCGTAGGAATAGCGCTCGCTGTTTCTTAAATTATTATAGACGACATAGGGGTGTTGCCCCATCAGCCATTCACTGTTTTTACCCATCTTTTTGGCAAGTTCCTTCACGCCTGGATAAATCATATTCTGAAAATCTCTGTAGTGCATGGTCGGACGGAAGGAGGATAGGGACTCCTCTTTCAACAGAATCTTTCCCTGGAGGAGAAATCTGACCTCCCTGATTATCATCGACAGAATGACCATGTAATGGATGCCCCGGTTAAGGAGTTCCCTGAGTGTCGTGAGCGCCTTCTCTGTGTCCTTATCTACGATTGCGGCGGTGAGATCGAAGATGGAATCTTCGCTCGACTTTCCGGTGACTGCGTCGACGTCTCTCTTGTCGATTGTACTTTTATCTCCCGCATAGGTGATCAGTTTTTCCAGCTCTTTCTGTGACATCCTCAGGTTAAAGCCCGTCCGTCTGCCCATTTCCTGCATGGCCTCCGGTGAGAGCCGTTTCCCACTTTTCGCCAGGATTTTTCCTATCCCCTCCATGAGAAGGTCCCTCTGTGTGCCGCTTTTGGGCTTTGCCGCGGGAAAGGCGATTACCGTCCCCTTTTTTGAAATGACCTTGAAGAGCTTTTTCTGCCTGTCCACCTTGTCGGCGGTGAGGACAAGGGTATTGCCGGCAGGGACGGTGCCTGCGATAATTTCTTCGAGCCGGTCCGTATCTTTCCTGCCGAATTTTTGTGTCATATTGAGTTTTACGCAGGTAGAGAGAATTGCCGGGAGCCAGTCTTCTCGCGACTGTGCCGTGTCACCCTTCACCATTTTTTGCCAGTCGCCGTCGGAGATATTTTTCCAGCCCTCTTCTACGAGATCGTCGAAGGACCATCCCGCGATAGCGAGAAATGCCATGAAGGCCTGTGCCGCCTTCTTGTCGTCCTTTCCCATGTTTTCGGTAATATCTTTTATCAGCGAGGCCGCCGAGATCTTTGAGTGAAAAAGATGTGTCCTTTTCACTGCGATTATCTTGTTGCCGGCGAGGAGGGGTGGAGTCATGATGGATTCACAGATAGCATCGATGTCTTCATTCTCTCCATCCATCACAAAGAGATTGAAGTCCCTGTTATCACGAGGAAGGAGGTGATCAATAATCTGATCGAGGGCGTCCTTCATCAGATATTCTTCCTCTCCGTAGATGAGGTAGCAGGGCGAGACTGTGCCCCCTTTTATGTTATTAAGAGTCTCTTTGAGCGTTATTTGCATCGTCGGCGGTTTCTCCCAAAAAAATCTGCGCGGGATATGGATACAGGAATTCCCTTACATGAGCACGGTGAGGATAAATAGTGCACCATGCCTCAAAGGATTACATATTTCTGTATTTGTCTTACCACCTGAGCGGGGTCATCGATGATCTGAATGAGATCGAGATCTGCCTCAGATATCTTTTTTGCCTTCAACATGGTATTTTTCAACCAGTCCATCAGCCCACCCCAGTATTCACTCCCCATCAGGATGACGGGGAAACTCCGTATCCTTTTTGTCTGGATCAAGGTGAGGGCCTCGAAGAGCTCGTCCATTGTTCCAAAGCCGCCGGGCAGAATCACATAGGCCATGGCATATTTTACAAACATCACCTTTCGGATAAAGAAATATTTGTAATCGATGCTCACGTTGGCATAGGAATTTGGTTTCTGCTCGAAGGGCAGATGTATATTCATTCCTATAGAGGGGATGCCCGCTTTGCTCGCCCCCTTGTTGGCCGCTTCCATGATTCCAGGACCTCCGCCGGTAATAATGGAAAATCCCTCTTTCCCGAGGAGATGGGCAACTTGTTCGGCCTTTTTATAATACTCGCCCTTCTGGTCTTCTCTGGCCGATCCGAAAATACTTACGGCATTGCCTATTTTTGAAAGCTCTTCAACTGCATCCACAAATTCGGCCATAATCCGAAAAATGCGCCACGACTCGTCAGTGGAAAGGGCATCCACAATATATTGTTTTTCCATCATCATCTAACCCGGGACCCTATGGAAAGCTGCACCTGCCGTCGTTGGCAAATAGTTTTATTTATATGGTCTTGGGAAGAGAAACCTACTTGGACCACCTGCGTCTTCTCGCTGCCTTGGCCAATCTTCTGCGCGCTTCCAGGGCTTTTCTCTTTTTCTTAACGGAAGGCTTCTCGTATGCCCTCCGCAATTTGAGTTCCTTGAAAAAACCGTTCTTTGAAAGCTTGTTTTTTAAGATCTTGAGAGCCCTCTCTACATCATTGTCTATTACTCTAACTTCCAAGAGTATCCCTTCCTTTCTACTTTATTTTACGTTCTTTATTGGATAATGAGTGATATGTACCACATGACACAAAAAAAGGCAGAACGACGTCATACATCATACAATGCATCGCCATCTGCCCCAATTTCTACCAGTTGTATATCACTCTCCTTACGGGATCATAACTTCTTTTAATGCTTTGATAAATGCTTCATTTTCTTCTGTCGTCCCCACTGTCACTCTCATGCAATCTTTCAGTGGACCCGACGATGGAAAATTCTTTATCAAAATCTCCCTTTTAATAAGGTCCTCGTATACACTATTTTTATCTGCATGACAACTAAAAAGGATAAAATTTGCATCCGAAGGATAGGGGACGATGCCATCTATCTTTTTGAGTGCATCGAGGAGCCACTCCCTTCCCGCAATAATGTCATCCATCTGAGGGAGAAACTCTTTCTCGTGGTCGAAAAAGAGTTGGCCCGCCACCTGGGAAACCATATTCAGGTTGTAGGGGAGACGTACCTTGTCCAGTTGATGGATCAGCGATGGATGGGCCACCATGACGCCGATCCTCAAGGCGGCCAATCCCACCTTTGAAAGGGTTCTCAGGATAACGAGATTATCCCATTTCTCGAGATAGGGGAGGAATGTCTTCCGCGAAAAATTAAAATAGGCCTCATCGACGACGACGATTCCCTCAGACGCTGCTATTATGGCCTTTATCTTTTCGGCATCGAAGCAGTTGCCGCTGGGATTGTTGGGATAACTGAGAAGGGTAATGGCAGGGCTCTTTTTCGATATAATGTCGAGCATAGTATCGATGGGGAGATCGAACCCGTCGTTAAGGGGAATCTCTATAACCGTATGGCTAGTATTGATGGCGCCGATCTTATACATGGCGAAGGTGGGGACGGGGATCATGACGCCGCCTGCAGGGTCCGGCCTGATGGCTGTCAGTAATGTCTGGATAAGCTCATCCGATCCGTTCCCTATGAGGATCATGTCTTCTGTTACTCCCATACTTCCGGCAGCGGAAAATTTCAGATCCGGTGATCCGGCTTGGGGGTATCTATTGAGGAGCAGTGAATCTAACCTGTCTCGAATCTTTTCCTTGAACCCGGCAGGGAGGGGATGGGGGTTTTCATTTGCGTCGAGTTTTATCCGGCATGTTCGTGGATCGATGGCATAGGCCGTCTGGCCTAGCACTTCCTTTTTTATGATCTCCTCAATTTTCATTTGTCCGTTTTCCTTCCACATTCCATAAATCTTTCGTGTATTTTTCCTGCAGTAGCAGCTTTTTCAACGATTCTTCTTCCCTTGTTATTGCACCATCTACAAAGTGCACATTGAGGCGCTCTTCGAAGGCTTCCGAGATACCGTCGCATAGTGACGCGATGGTAAATCCATCTCCAATATTTTTACGAATGGATGTGACGGATGCCTTGACCCGTTCCAGGCCATCTTCGGAATTGCCTTCTTCAATGGTTATTGCCGAATGGGTATGTACAGGGTCCGTGTCGATGAGGATGGAACCATGCTGGAGAAAGGCACCCTTTGCCCTGACCTGGGCGCTTCCGCATATCTTACGTCCCTTCACGAGCAACTCATATTGCGAGGGCACGGAAAAGCAGTAGGCATCCATGGTTGCCTTTGTGCGGGATCTTCCCTCCTCCATCATCTGTGTCTCAATGCCGATGCGGTGGAGACCTCCGATCAGGCATTCGCTTATGACCCTGTATGTTTCCATGATGTCGGAAGAAAAATGAGTGGTGTCATCTCTTGCCACAACGGAATAGGTGAGATCATTCTCGTGGAGAACGGCCTTTCCTCCCGTTGGGCGTCTCACGACATCGATATGGTTTGCACTGCAATAATCCAGATTTACTTCCCTGTGGGCATCCTGGAAATATCCCATCGAGACAGTATCCCGCTCCCAGCTGTAGAAGCGAAGGGTGGGAGGCATGTGCCCACCTTGACATTCTCTGAATATGGCTTCATCGATTGCCATATTTTCAAAGGCATTGAAACGGCCAAACTGGATGATTCTCCACTTTTCCACTGACTACTCGTCGACCTCTTCTTCTTCTTCGACGTAATCGCCGTATTCCCAGGCGTCAAGAAGATTGTCCAGTATGCTGAGATCCCTTACATCGACGGTAATCAACCAGCCCGTATCATAGGGGTCACTGTTTATTATACCCACATCGTCGGAAAGATCTTCATTTACACTTATGATGTCACCACTGACGGGAGAGATTAATTCGTCAACCGTCTTGGAAGATTCGATCATCGTGAAGGGCTCATCCTGCTCTACCGATGAATCGATTTCAGGAAGTTTGATTGAAAGGATTTCTTCCAGTTTTTCCTGCCCGTAATCGGTTATGCCGACGGTCGCTATGTTGCCATCAATTCTTGCCCATGTATGTTCCCTACTATAAAGTAAATCATCCGGGTAGAATGACATATGTAGATAACCTCCTCTACTCTAGAGAAATAATTCTGACGCCTCTGTAAAAAGCTCCAACTTCTGCGTTCCGCTGCATCCTTCGTCACTGCGGCGTACCGTAAGTACGCCTCATTCCTCATGATTTGCGCGCCTTGAATTTGGAGCTTTTTACTTTGCCGTCCAATCTTGACTTTTTACCGGTCCATAAATTTTAAGTTTTTCTCCAATGTAGTTGGAGAAGATGATCCTTGATTCCTATAAGGTAATGCTTAATAAAATATATTATAATATCCTCAAATCCTTGGATGTCCTTGTCAGGATTTCGCATCCATCTTTTCCGACGAGCGCCATGTCCTCGATCCGGATTCCGTATGCATCAGGTATGTATATCCCCGGTTCTACCGTAACCACCATTCCCTCTTCCAGGTAATCTGTGCTTCCCCTCGATAGTTTCGGCGCTTCATGTACGTCGAGACCCACGCCGTGGCCGGTGCCATGGGAAAAATATTGCCCATAGCCCGCTCTTTCTATAGCACCTCTGGCCACTTCGTCAACATCTTTGCAGGGAATGCCCGCCTTCACTGCATCGAGCGCCCTGTCGTGGGCATCCTTGACGATGTTGTATATCTTTTTCTGTTCTTCTGTCACCCTTCCCACGGCGAATGTGCAGGTTTCGTCTGAATGGTATCCCTCGTACACAGCCCCGTAATCGATTATAACAAAATCTCCCCTCTCAATCGATCGTGACTGAGGCCTTGCATGCGGTAAGGCCGAGTTGGGGCCTGAGGCCACTATCGTGTCGAAAGACGGCTTCTCGCCGCCCCCTTTTCTCATCTGGAATTCAAGATCAAGTGCAATGTTCTTTTCCGTCGTACCCGGTCCTATTATTTCCACTGTCTTCTGAAGGGCATCCGCCGCAATTGAGGTTGCCCCTTTCAGTAGATCTATTTCCCCCTTTGTCTTAATAATCCTCAGGGAATTCAGCTCGTCGGACAGGGGTTTTAATGTTGCAAAATTCGTCTTTTCTTTCAGTTTTGAGTAATCTTCGAAGCTTATCGCAGAGGCCTCGAATCCAAGAGATCGTAACGGGCTGTCGGAAATCTTCGCTGAAATTCCCCTTATATTATCACTGGATTCGATGATCTCACAGCCCCTGGTTTCACGTCCTGCCTGTGTCGTATATCGTCCATCGACGGTAAGGATGACACTGTCTTTTCCAATAAAAAGGATGCCCGCACTTCCCATAAACCCGACGAGATAGCGGATATTGGTCAGGTCAAAAAAGAGAATTCCCTCTACATCGAGCGAGGCCAGCCTTGACTGGATTCTTTCGATTCTTTCTCCCGCTGCTGCAATTGTATCTTTCATGATGGTTCAGTCCTCTGTAGATTATTCAGCCAGACGTTCAGTGTATCTATGACGGGGGCCCATTTGTTGTCCCCTATGGCCCCAATCTGTTTCAGCTTTTCCCGCGCTTCTTCATTGCCCGGATCTTTTACCAGGATGCGGTTCAGGACATCTTGTGCCATCTCGTCATATCCCTGCTGAAAGTAGAGTTCTGCCAAGGTGACGGTATCAAAATCGGTTGGGACACTGTGGGGTGTATGCTCTTCTTCCTCTTCCACGCCATCTTCCATGACGAGTTCCAATTTTCCCGGCGTATCGCTTTTTTCGAGGCTTCTTTCCCTATGTGCTTCTATTCCTTCTTCTGCCTCGTCCGGTTTTGCATCTTCATCATTGTCTGAAACCGCCATCAGTTCCGGGGTCTGTGGTGTTTCGCCTCCCTGAGGGGCTGTCTCTTCTGGCGGCGTATCGCTTTTTTCGAGGCTTCTTTCCTTTTTTGCTTCTATTTCTTCCTCTTCCCCGTCCGGTTTTGCATCTTCATCATTATCTGAAACCGCCATCAATTCAGGGTTATGCGGTGTTTCGCCTCCCTCCGGTGCTGTCTTTTCTGTCGTAACTTCTGCTTCGGCCGCTTCCTCCTGCCCGTCCGGTGGTGGTTCAGAAGTCATTGGCGCGATGTGATCTTCTTCTTTCGCCACGGGTACTTCTTCCAGGATTATTTCTGTGGCTTTCGCTTCTTCCGATGGTTTTTTTGCGGCTGCTTCTTCCTCTTTTACTTCATCCTTGAGTTGTTCGATCTTATTCGATATGTGCCGCTTCATCGGTGAGTCGGGGTTGAGGGCAATGAATTTTTTATATGCCTTTATGGCCTCATCATGGACCCCCTGCTTTCTGTAGACAAAACCGAGCAACTCATAGATCTGGGACCATTCCTGAATCATGCCGTCCAGCTGGTTTAGGATTTCCCATGCTTCCCTTAGTTTGCCTGTCCGTACCAGTGCGGTGGCTCTGACTATGCTTGCATCGGTATCGCCGGGGTAGCGTGCAAGCCTCTCATCCGCCAAGGCGATGGCCGCATCGAATAGACCATCTTCCAGGTTTTTATTTGCCTGGGAGATAAAATGTTCCCTCTCTGCCATATATGTCGGGTCCATGTACCGTTACTGTTTGTCTACCTCTTAAGATATAAGCGATTAACAGACCGTCGGTCCGGTGTCAAGAAAGAAGAGCACAAGAATTTGATTGACACCCTTTTCCTTCTGATGATATTTATTCAGACCCTATTTATGGATATCTTTTAATAAGAAACTGACATGATTGTATCAAATATTGACTTTATAAAATATTTATTCCTTTCTTCGCTCCTCCTATCCAATATTATCGCTTCTAAAATAGTGAGCATAGGGGGTCTGGTACTGCCGGCAGCCGTTGTACTCTATCCCTTGACCTTCCTCTTTACGGATGTCGTATCAGAGGTTGAGGGGAAGAAGAGCGCACGCACGCTCGTTATTGTGGGATTCTGCATGTCTCTCTTCATGGTGTTCGTGCTCTTTATCGGTAAAATACTTCCACCTGCCTCTTTCTGGGGATACCAGGATGCTTACAATGTCATTCTTGGCGCGACTCCGAGGATTGTTTGTGCCTCGATGATAGCATACCTGATCTCTCAGAATCATGATGTCTGGGCCTTTCACTGGTGGAAGAAGAGGACTGCGGGAAGACACCTCTGGGTACGGAATAATCTGTCTACGATGGCATCACAACTGATCGATTCAGTGCTCTTCATAGGTATTGCCTTTGCCGGGGTCTATCCGTTAAAAACAGTCGCAGGAATGATTCTGGGTCAATATCTCGTCAAGGTTGGCATTGCCATCCTCGATACACCATTCTGTTATGTGCTAGTGAGGTTTTATGCAAAAGATCGAGAACAAAAACAAAGAACGTGATTATCATGTTAATATTCGGTTTCCTGAATTTACCTGCCTCTGTCCTCTAACGTCTCAGCCCGATTTTGCCGAGGTAACCATCAATTACGTACCGGGTGAATATTTGGTTGAGTTGAAATCCCTGAAAATATATCTCAATTCATTTCGCGACAGGGGTGCCTTTCATGAGGCGGTGATAAACGAAATCCTCAACGATTTTGTGGAGGAAATCAAGCCGAAAGGGGCGGAAATTACGGGGAACTTCAATGTGAGAGGCGGCATCCATACAACGGTTAAGGTCGCATACCCCTAGCGTCTATCTGGCAGGTTCAACGGTATTTCCGAACATACTCCCATGCTATGGATATGAGGCTTCTAACCGGCGGCATTCTGGTCGAGGTACATCCCGTATCGACCCAGCATCCAGACGCTTCGTTCGAAGAGGTTCGTAATATAAAGGATGAGAGAGCGTTCTTCGGGGGAGAGGTCTTTCTCAGACGAGAGGTATATGCGTCGGATCTTCTCCATCAACTGACCTCTATCCGAGGTCAGTGTTATCAGAATGTCCAGATCGTCTCCATCGCCTGATTCCGATGCCTCTATGGCGGTGAGGAAGATGGCGTCGAGGCTTTCAACGATATTCATCACCAGTCTCCCCGATTCTCCCCCTTCTGTTTTTCCTTCCAGCGTTTTACAGAGACCGTATACATTGTCTTCCAGCGATGCCACCAGGGTATGGCGATTTTGCACATTGAGAAGCGTTTCCGACGTTGAGAGATTCAGGCTCTTATGGAAGACGTCGGTAATAAATAACTGTATCTCCGAAGAAACCTCGCCAAAGGCATTGTGATAGGTATCAAGAGTTACAGTCCCTTCCTTAATCCCCGGACGAATCATATCGAGATAGAGGGGGATACGCCTTAACAACCTGAGGATCTCTTTTTCGATCAAAAGGATAGCCGTTTCCGGATCATCGGCGGCATGTTCGTGAATGAATTTGATCTTTGAGAGGGCCTCTTCTTCCAGGGGGGGCCAGAAATGATTCAGTATCCCGTAGAAGGGCGTAAGTATGAAGGATAATATGAAGGGAATAAGGAAATTAAAGAGCAGTACCACGAGGGCCGCCTGGTGTTTTATGTCGCCGGAGAGGAGGCTGACGAATCCCTTTACAAGGGGAATATCCGTATAGAGTTCGATATAAAATGCGGCCACGAAGATAACGACGCCGAATAGATTAAACAATACCTGGGCCATGACCGATTGTTTGGCCGACCCCTTCAGACTCGATGAAAGGACATAGGTTGTAATGCTGGAACCTGCATGGACGCCATAGATAATCATGAGCGTCTGATCCATTGTAAAAATGCCCGCATTGGTCATGGTAATAGCGATTATGATAATGCCGATGGCCGTCTGCGAGATGAAGGCCAGTATGCCGCCGATGACGAAAATGAGAATATAGGAATCTTTCAGTGTGAGGAGGAGTGACTTGAATCCGGGGTATTCGGCAAAGGGGGCTGTGCCCGTGCTTATCATACTCAGTCCGAGGAAGAGGAGGGAAATGCCGAACAATGCCCCCAGGGCGTGATGAAAGCGCGCCGGTTTTTCAAAGGCGTAACAGATGCCCGATAGACCCAGCAAGAGGAGTACAAGGTATTTGATGTCGAGTACGGCGATCAGTACCAGCGTCGAACACCCGGCATTTGCCCAGAATATTATGGGCAGGGACTTTCTGACCGTCAGGAGACCGCTCGATATGAGACTTGCAATGATAAAGGTGGAAACGGATGTGCTCTGCGTGATGAATCCTGAAAGGGCGCCCCATATCCCTGCGATAAAACCCTTTTCGGTAAATCGTGAAATAAAGAGTTTGAACCTCCGGCTGGTCATCTGCTTCAGATTGCCGCTGACCATTCTTATTCCGACAAAGAACAATCCCAGTCCGGCAATGAGCGTGGCGAAAGATTCGAAGTGCATGATAGAGCTCCCCTTTCTTTGAACTGAGCAACAAACCCATTCCCCGTTCTTTGCTGAGGGGAACTTCAATATGAAAACATCGTCAATCTGAAAAATAATAGAGCTTTTTCAGGGGTTGTAAACTATCAGAGTCTTTTTTCTCGTCGGCTATGGTATTGTAGATCTACTTTGTGTTGAAGAGAAAGCGCCTTCGCCGTTTCTTAAAGCGGGAAGCTTTGATATGCGGGCAACAGCGCCGATAGCTTGACCTGATGCATACAATAATCATTGGTGAATTGCAAAGTAATCTTAGAGATATTAAGCGATAGATCAAGATAAAGCTTGATATCTCTGCCTTTTTATTACATATAAAAACCGGTTTTTCAATAATTCTGTGGTCTGATCTGTCTAAAAAAAGAACCGGCGCTTGGCGCTTACTCGCGACGCTTCCAGCAGGGATGGCCTGCGAAATGAAGATGTTTCGCTCTCTCAAGATAATATATTCACTTTAGTCGATATGTACGCCCATGAAAGGGGGAGGGTTTTATGGAATTGAGTGTAAAGAATGAAGAAAAGGGGACGCTGGTATCCGTCACAGGGAGAATGGATGCCGTTACATCGCCTGAGTTTGAAAAGGAACTGGGCAGGTTGATCGATGAGGGACATGTCAATTTTGTTATCGATCTGGCTGAACTGGACTATATAAGCAGTTCCGGTCTCAGAAGTGTTCTGGCAACGGCAAAAAAACTCAAGGGAAAAAGCGGAAAGATACTGCTTGCTTCTCTCCAGGCCGTTGTCAAAGAGGTCTTTGAGATTTCGGGATTCAGTACCATTATTCCCATTTATGAATCTGTGGAAGAGGCGATGGCGACCCTGTAATTGCGCGGGGAAGATTTCACAGATTGTATCGCACCGGTATTTCACGTATAACATAAGAATACAGCAATGGACGCATTTTATGAAATCTTTAAAGCTTGCAGCCATTATTGAAAATCTTGATCAGTTCATCTCTTTTGTCCATACATGTTCGGGAGAATGCGGCTTTGAGGGTAAAAGGGCGATGGAAATAGAACTGGCCGTGGAAGAGGCACTGGTCAATATTTTCAACTACGCCTATCCCGAGGGAGAGGGGGAGGTGGAAATGCAGTGCGCCTTGAAGAATGGCAAACAATACGTTATAGAGATACGCGACGAAGGTATACTCTTCGACGGACTTTCCCGTCCCGACCCCGATACAACAGCCGATATCGGAGACAGGCAGATCGGGGGGCTGGGGATTTTTTTTATTAAGAAAGTCGCAAATGAAGTGCGATACAGTCGCACTGACGGCATGAATGTCCTTACCATCGTCTTTCTGGTGTAAGGAGTGGTTACTCCCCTATCGGTAATTTTAAAGACGAACTGCCCCGCCGCAAGCAGTGGAATAATTAAGCCTTACAGACCGTGCGTCGCACTTCAAGTAATTAAAGTAATCTGTGGATTGAAACTATGGCACATGCAAAATTGAGAGAACAGTGTAAATTTATAATCTCCGCTGCCCTCTTCCTGATTATTCTATGCGGGGTATCTGTCGAGGGTGCTGCCCTGAAAAAGGCATCATTCATACCTCAATGGGTTCCACAGGCCCAGTTTGCGGGCTACTATATCGGGCTTGAAAAAGGCATCTACAAAAAGCACGGCCTGGATCTCACCATCATCACGGGCGGACCGGATTATTCGCCATCGGAACTCCTTACGTCTGGAAAGGCCGATTTTGCTTCCTTCTGGCTGTCTGCGGGGATTCAGATGCGGGCGGGAGGAGAGAAAATCCTAAACATTGCCCAGATCATGCAGCGGTCGGCACTGATGCTTGTGGCAAAAAAGGCGAATGGTATTGAAACACCCCTCGATATGAACGGCAAAAAGGTCGGGTTATGGGGGCCTGTCTTTCAGATGCAGCCGCGGGCATTTTTTAAACAATACGATCTTGCCGTGCAGATTGTTCCCCAGTCCTTTTCCATCAATCTCTTCCTGAGAGACGGTGTCGATGTGGCCTCGGCGATGTGGTACAACGAATACCATACAATCATGAACTGCGGCATCGATCCCGGTGAGCTGACCACATTTTTTTTCCACGAACACGGTCTCAATTACCCCGAAGACGGCATTTACGTGCTTGAAGATACATACAGGAAAGACCCGGCGCTCTGCGCGGCCTTTGTTCTTGCCTCTCTCGAAGGGTGGCGCTATGCCTTTGCTCATTCCGATGAGGCATTGGCCGTCACTATGAAAAACCTCCGGAAGGAGCACATTCCCACGACGCTGGTACATCAGAGGTGGATGCTGGAAAGGATGAAGGATCTGATTCTGCCGGAAGAGGGCGAAGATGCGGGCATGGGAGGACTCATGCCTGCCGATTACAGCCGCGTGGCGCGAGGCCTGAGGAGCATGGGTCTCATAGAATCGGTGCCCCGGTTTACCTCTTTTTATAAGGTGATACGAGAGAACGATGAAAAATAGGGGATTGGCCTTCAAGCTTATACTGCTCATATTGAGCAGCGTCACACTGATTTTCCTCCTGATTTTCGGTTACAACTACATGTATTCCCGGAAAATAATCATCGAAAATGTCGAAAAAAATGCCGTGAATCTTGCCCGGGCAACGGTGAATCAGATCGACGTCGTTCTCAGTTCCATCGAAAAGGTCCCCGAAAATCTGGCCTATGTCCTCGAACGGTCCCTCTGCGGCGGCGAGGAACTCAACAATCTGTTAAAACATATTGTACAGAAGAATGATGAAATCTACGGGTCCGCTGTTGCCTTTGAGCCACGGGCATATGACGGCGAAACAGAGCGATATTCCCCCTATTTTTATAAGAGCGGTGGTGAAATAAAGTATTCCGATCTGGGGACTGCGTCACACCAGTACTTCTTCCAGGACTGGTATCAGATTCCGAAAGAGTTGAACCTGCCTGTCTGGACGGAGCCCTATTTCGATGAGGGGGGCGGCAACATAATCATGTCCACCTATTCCGTGCCCTTCTACAGAACGGTGGCGGGGAAGAAGGGGAGCGCGGGGATCATTACATCCGACATTTCACTCTCCTGGCTTCAGGAAATAGTTGCTTCAATCAAGATAGCAAAGACGGGGTACGGTTTCCTCATATCGCAGAACGGGACCTTCGTTACCCATCCCAAAAAAGAACTCGTCATGAACGAGACCATCTTCAGCCAGGCTGAGGCGCGGGGGGACGAGGAACTGAGGCGAATCGGGCGGGAGATGATTCATGGGAAATCGGGCTTTGTCCCCTTCACCAGCATTCTCACGGGGAAACTCTGCTGGATGGTCTATGCGCCACTCTCATCCAGTAAATGGTCTCTGGCCGTCCTCTTCCCGCAGGATGAACTGATGGCCGATGTGGTGCGCCTCAATAAGATTATGATAACCCTCGGCCTGCTCGGCTTCGTCTTTCTCCTCGTCGTCATCGTCTTCATTGCACGGTCTATAACCAGGCCGTTGAGCGTCCTTGCCGGTGTAGCAGAAGAAATTGCCACGGGAAACCTCGATGTCGCGATTCCCGAGATCACAACGGGGGATGAGGTGGGAAAACTGGCTCAGTCCTTTGACTACATGACAAAATCATTGAAGCAATATATTGCCGATCTGACGGAAACGACGGCGGCAAAGGAGAGGATAGAGAGCGAGCTGCAGATAGCCCACGACATCCAGATGGGGATTCTGCCAAAGATCTTTCCTGCATTCCCCGATATGCCCGAGTTCGATCTCCATGCCATACTTGAGCCGGCCAGGGAAGTGGGGGGAGACCTCTTCGACTTCTTTTTCCTCGATGATGAGCATCTCTGCTTCAATGTGGGAGATGTTTCGGGAAAAGGGGTGCCTGCATCACTCTTCATGGCCATTACCAGAACACTGATAAAGACGAGGGCCACCAAGGACATGCCGCCCGAGGTTGTCTTGAACCAGGTCAATCAGGACCTTTCAGAGGACAATCCGTCGCTCCTTTTTGTCACGCTCTTTCTGGGTGTTCTAAATGTCCAGGATGGAACAGTGGAATACTGCAACGGCGGCCACAATCCACCCTACATTATTCGCGTAGGTGGTGAAATCGAATCGGTAGCCATGACAGGCGGGTTGGCCCTGGGTGTGATGGAAGGTTTTGCCTTCAAGTCGAAGCGTCTCGTTTTAAACGAGGGGGATGCCTTGTTTATCTATTCCGACGGTGTTACTGAGGCCATGAACAGCAGGCTTGAACTCTTTTCCGAGGCGAGACTGGAGGGTGAGCTTGGCAGGCTCAAGGGCCTCCCCGTAAGTGATGTCATAGCGGGGGTCATGGGAAAAATCCGCGACTTCTCACAGGGTGAACCCCAGACGGATGACATCACAATGATGATTATACAGTATAACGGAAGCGATGGAAAACCTGACATAGTTACTTCATCTGAAACTTAGGTCGAAAGAGTGCCTGATGAGGCAGGACTTTCTTCTGCGACTCGTCACACCTCTTTTCGCTTTTGCCAGTGAACTCTAACCATGGAGAGACCGTGATTTAATGGGGGGACAAAATCCATGGATTCAAAAGAGACCATTAAAAATGAACCATTGCTTTTCCCTGTTTCCAGTCTGACATGGGACCATTTCATCTATCCCCGGGCAGCGAAGAGCGTCAAGACCATCAGCGCCTATGTAGAATCACTTGCCGCGGGTGCCGCATTTCCGCCCATCACAATCCAGAGGGCTCCATAACAAAGTCAGCAGCGATAATCGTCGACGGCATCCACCGATGGCACGCCTTTCGGGAACGAGGGATCAAGCAGATTCCCGCCGTTGCATGGAAGGACACACCCATCGATTACGAAAAGAACAAGGTGGCCCTCCTCCTTCAATCGGCCAAGTGCAATACCAGTCACGGTGACCGCCTGAGCGCCACCGACAAAAAACGCGTCGCCCGTGATATCGCGTCACAAGATGGGGAATGCAGATGGACGGAAACGGCCCTTGCAGAAAAACTGGATGTAACACATCAGACTGTCAATATCTGGATCTCCGATATTCGTGCACGTCAGAAAGCAAGTCGTGACACAGTCATCCTTCGCTTGAGCCGTTTTGCCTGTCCGCCGTTTTATCGCGGG
>Ga0307990_1000895_pt1 | contig 25744 bp, 12 predicted proteins | sample EllFjometagen129_FD_203168 | JGI IMG/M metagenome (GOLD analysis project Ga0307990, IMG submission 203168) | Marine microbial communities from Ellis Fjord, Antarctic Ocean - #129 | ecosystem: Environmental > Aquatic > Marine > Unclassified | place: Southern Ocean | collected 2014-10-08
AGGTCTCATTTTTTTACCCCCGTTCCGAAATCAGGGAGTTTCGTGGAGTGGGGGTGAACCCCACTCAACTCCCTGATATTCGGTACGGGTAAAGGTACCAGCCCGGAATGGCACTAAGTTAAGGGGTGGGTCTGGTTGGAACGGCTTAACTTAGTGCTATTCAGGATTAACGTCTTTTTTTGACTGCCCGAAAGCGTGGCGATAGATAATTTTCTAAAAGAAAATAACGATCAGCTGGAAGGGTTCATGCTTGGAAACGGTGCGGAGCGCGGCGGTCTCGGAGAGATCCGCCCTGCCTTTGTTTTTTAATGATGAACCACTCCCTGCTGGTCGTGATTTTACCTGGAGTAAAAAACTCTATCGCTTTGCTTTCGGGAAAAAACGCGCCCGGAGGTCGCGTTCCACCTCTGCGTTCTCAACGCCTGTGCGTGGAATCTCCCATTCCTTAAGCTCTTCGGGATGAACGCAACGACCGACGGGAGCGGAATGATATGAAAAAATTCCGTTGACCTGGTCCCGGCTCTCTGTAGAATTATGACCAATAAGATCACCTATAGGATTCAGCCCCATGGAGGTCAATAATGAAAACCCGCAGAGAGTTCATTAAGCAAGCCAGCGCGCTTACCACGCTAACCATGATGGCGCAATGGGCCGGTGCAAAACCGGTAAGCGACAAACTTGGCACAATTTTACCTCAACGCAAACTGACACGAGATGGCCAAATGGTCACGGCCTTCTGTTTGGGCGGTTATCATGCCGGCTTTTCAGATAACCCAAGCGACGCACAGGCGCTTTTTGAAAAATCTATGGAGCTCGGGGTACGCTTTTATGACAATGCGAGAGGCTACCACAAAGGCAGAGCCGAAGAGTACATGGGCCAGTTTTTAGTTCCGAAATATCGCGAGCACATTTTCTTGATGACCAAAGCCCCCGCCCGCACCGGCGACGGGGTGCGCAAACAGCTAGACGCCTCGCTTAAAGCTCTCAACACAGACTATCTGGACCTGTGGCAAATTCACGCGGTGCGGTCCCCAGAGGATGTAGACGATCGCATCCGGGACGGTGTGCTCGATGCGTTCCTCGAAGCGAAGGCCAGCGGGAAAACCCGCTACATCGGTTTTACGGGTCACCGCAACCCGGCCACCCACCTGCATTTTCTAAAGCGGCTGGATGACCTGGGCATTGAACTCGACACCTGCCAGATGCCCCTCAATGTCTGTGACGCTTCGTTCGAGTCGTTTCAGCATCAGGTATTGCCGGTTCTTCTGAAAAAAAAGTACGGCGTCATCGCGATGAAAACGATGGCCGGCGGCAGCCTGATGGGTGGCCGGATCGATACCACACCGGATGATATCAGCACCAAAGATATTCCCGATGTCGTGGGAAAAACCGCGCTTTCCTATGCCAACCTGCATCAATACGTTTACTCGCTGCCGGTTAGCACGCTGTGCAGCGGCTGTCGTTTCCCGTACGAGATAGAGCAGAACATCAAGGTCCTGAACGAGCTGAAAAGTTTGAACGATACAGATCGCAAGGTGCTTGAAGAGCTCGCGAAACCCTACGCCGGTTTGGTTGTAGAAAACTACAAGCGGGTTCTGGGCAACAGCTAACCGTTCGAAGTCAGTCGTCAGAGTTTTGAGTGCAAGTCGGGCCACGTTTTTCTGCTATGCTTTGGTCAATCAGGCACGGATCAACCCCGCAACAAAACAATACAACCAATCCGTTAGCTGAATGAGGATTGTGGAAATATTGAACAGGCATGGAGAGAAAAATGAAAACGAATAGCATCCTAGTTAAGTTTGTCGGTATCAGTGCAGTTATTGTTTCTTTCTTTTTTGCGAATCATGCAACCGCGGAACTGGTCTCCGGGAACACACAGAATGAACGGGTTCTCTGGTATAACCAACCGGCGGAAAAATGGACCGAGGCTTTGCCGCTGGGTAACGGATCTTTGGGCGCCATGGTTTTCGGGGGCGTTTCACAGGAGAGACTGCAACTGAATGAATCAACCGTCTGGACCGGCAAGCCGCACGACTATGCTCATCCCGGTGCCGTTGAGCATTTAGGAGAAATTCGACGTCTGCTCCAGCAAATGCGAACGTGCGAAAGAGCGGGCGACAACCCGCAGGCTCGGGAGTTCCAAAAGCAGGCGGAAGATCTGGCGCAGGAAGAATTCATGAGCATCCCCCTGGGGTTGACTGCCTATCAGCCATGCGCCGATTTGATCCTCGATTTTCCCGATCATAAAAATGTTGAGAATTACCGGCGCGAGTTGGATCTGGCCACGGCAATTTCAACTATAGGTTACACCGCTGACGGCATTTGCTTTACGCGGGAAAGCTTCGCCTCTTTTCCAGACAAAAGCATTGTGACGCGGATATCGGCTGATCAGCCGGGCAAAGTTTCGTTTAAGGCGTCGCTCACCAGTCCGCATAAGAACTACGAGATAAAATCAATCTCGGATAATGGACTCGTTCTCGCCGGACGGGTCAAAGGTGGCGTTATTGAATTTGAGGTACACCTATTGGTCAGCACCGACGGCGGCGAAATTATCAAGGGTGCCGGCTGCCTCGAAATTAAAGGTGCAGATTCGGCGACGCTCAAGCTTGTCGCGGCTACCAATTTTAAGGATTACAAAACGGTTGATCAAAATCCCGCCGAGCGCTGTGCCGCAATGCTTACGCCGATTTCTGCAAAAAAATATGCAGACATGAAAGTTGCGCATCTAAACGACTATCAACCGCTCTTTAACCGGGCTTCACTCCAGCTGGGTTCTTCCGCGGCGGCAGCGTTGCCGACGGATGAACGAATAAAGAATTTTGCACAGGCTAATGATCCCAGTCTGGTAACCCTGCTTTTCCAGTATGGCCGCTACCTGTTAATTTCCAGCAGCCGGGAGGGGAGTCAGGCCCTGACCCTTCAGGGACTTTGGAATGACAAGCTCAACCCTCCCTGGGGCGGCAAAATGACCTGCAATATCAATACAGAAATGAACTATTGGCCGGCCAATCTGACCGGGCTTCCTGAATGCAATTTTTCGTTGTTTGATGCGCTGGAAGAGTTAGCGATCGCCGGGGGAATCACCGCCAAAGAACACTACGGCGCCAATGGCTGGGTGCTCCACCATAATTTTGACATCTGGCGCGCCACCGCTCCGGTTAATGGATCGAACCACGGCATCTGGGTCGGTGGCAGCGGCTGGCTGGCTATGCATATCTGGGAGCACTATCTGTTTACGGGCGACCTGGAATTCCTGAAAAAATATTACCCCGTACTGAAAGGTGCAGCTCAGTTTTACACGGAGTTTTTAGTTGAAGACGAAATTACGGGAACTCTAATTAGCGGCCCCTCCAACTCGCCCGAGCACGGAGGACTGGTGATGGGTCCCACGATGGATCATCAGATTATCCGCTCGCTCTTTAAAGCCGTTGTTCTGGCTGGCAGACTGGTTGGCGACGACAGCGAATTGCCAGGCAAAGCCGCAGGAATGATCGATCGGATCGCACCCAATATAAAGGGGAAGCATGATCAGCTTCAGGAGTGGCTCGAAGACAAAGACAACCCCAATGACAAACATCGGCATGTCTCCCACCTTTGGGGAGTTTACCCCGGATGCGATATCACCTGGAAAAATCAGGATTTGTTTGATGCGGCCAGACAATCACTGATATCCCGCGGTGACGAGGCAACCGGCTGGTCCATGGGCTGGAAAATAAACTTATGGGCACGCTTCCTGGATGGGGATCATGCATTAAAAATTCTGAACAACCTGATTTCGCCTGCGATGGACGGCAATAAAGAGACGCGGAAAGCCGGTCTTTTCCCAAATCTTTTTGATGCCCACCCTCCCTTCCAAATTGACGGCAATTTCGGAGCTTGTGCCGGTATTGCTGAGATGCTGATACAAAGTCACATTCTGCCTGATATCCAGGATAGAGAATCACTGGCATTCACTGACTGTAAGTTCCTCATACACATCCTGCCCGCGCTTCCCTCTGAGTGGAAAGATGGCTCCTTCGAAGGCCTCCGGGCGCGAGGAGGATTTGAAGTCAGCGTTGTCTGGGAAGACAGGAAGCCAAAGACGATTATTATCAAATCATTAGCCGGCAATCCGTGCCTGCTGAAATTTGGCAAAAAGCAACTGGAACTACAGCTCAACAAGGGAGAAGTGAAAACGTTTTCCCTATAACCTTTCATCTATAAACTGAGAAATGACCTCTGATACGGAAGCAACATTGCTCTCGTTTTTGGAGCGACCGGCTCAGAGTACGCAGCATATCGTATTTATCAGATTTGCATCTCTCTAATCAGAACATCGTTCAGCAGGCTTGTTTTGTAGGACGAACTTCTCTGTATTCAGAGAGTTTGTGTTCCACGCATGGGCAGGAGCACACACGTTCCCGAATACGGGACTCGACCAACGGGAGAGAGACCGCATTCTCATTCGACAATGACTGAAAGGAATGACAACTGCGTCCTACAAGTTTGCCAATGACGTACTATTGCGAAGTCCGCTCCAAATATTGAGATTCATTCGAAAAACATACACTTCGCAATATAAGAGCGGTTCAAATGACGGATAGTCGTGCGCCTACTCGCAGGGTGAATCCTGACCGTGTACGATCGGCTTACGCGGGATCGGACAGGCGTTTTCCGGAAAATCAGGCGGAGATCGGGAACAGCGGATTCAAATCTTTTGCCGAAGCCAACAGGGACGATTGTTCTTCATCCGACAACCGCTCGAAACCGGCCGCCAGATTCTCCGCCATGCGGTAGACCTGTTCGGCTCCCGGGGGGATGGCGCTGGTGATGTCCTGCGAAAGCGCAAAATAGAGCGCTTTGCGAACCAGTTCCAGATCATCAATCGGGCGATACCAGCACTTATCGTAGCCGCTGGCTTTTTTCTGTTCCTGACTGTCCCACGGTGTGTGCGCCAGCGCTTTCAGAGCGAGGCGGGCGACGTTTTTTTTCTTTGCTTTTTCAACCAGGCGAGGGCCAAAGCCACTGTTGGCGAAACAGACATAGTTGATCGGAAACAGCACGGAATCCCACTCGAACCGGTCGAGCAGTTCCAGTGCGATATCTTCGTCGTGCGCAGAAAAGCCGAGATGGCGCACCTTGCCTTCATCGCGCGCCTGGACCAGTAATTCCATCACGCCGCCGGGCGCGAATGCCTTTTCGATATCATCCGGCTTGTGCATATTATGCAGCTGGTAGAGATCGAAATGATCGGTCTGGACGGTTCTTAGTGAATTCTCCAATTCCTCGCGGGCACCGGCGGCATCGCGTTCGCCGGTTTTGCAGGCGAGAAAAACCTGATCGCGCCAGGGCTTCAGGGCAGGGCCGAGCTTGCGCTCCGCTTCGCCATTGCCATAGGAGGGTGCCACGTCGAAATAGTTAATACCGCGATCAACGGCACGCGCCACTTCGTCGTTGGCGGCGGGCTGCTCCTGCCCCATCAACACAATGGCGCCGAATCCGATGATAGACAGATTGATCTCCTCATTGTACGGACGTTTTAGAATTGGTTTGTTACTGCTTCCACTCATTGCGGCCTCCACGTTCGCCCAATACCCCGCTGCGGTCAGCGCAGCGGTTGCTTTGATAAATGGTCTGCGTTTCATGTGATCCTCCTTGTTCGCATCAGAGCGTATCAAAAACATCTCATTACTACCAGCAGCAGGCGTGATCTGTTACGTAGAGTTCAGCTTTCGAGTTGTTCCTCACATGTCTTTCGGGGAAATCGGCACAAGCACAAATTTATAGTCAACGGCAACAGCGGTTGCCCGATATTGCGAATCCGTCAACGGACCGCATGAGCCGTTGCCGAGACCGCTGACTTTAGCGGCAATGCGCAACTCCGTGGCTGTTGGATGTTTCGGCAAGTCGATGGTATGCATCGCTGCTTTCAGTTCCTCCTGTGTATAGGGCAGCGCGCTCATGGCGAGCGGCTCGGGAGCAATCACTTTCAACCCGTAACCCGCCGGATTTTTCACCTCAAACCAGCGCACAGCTTCGCGGTTGCCGTGATCCTGCGGGCGGACATACGGAACATATTGATCCATCACCGATGCTGAATGGATCCCCATCCATGCACTGGCTGAACGATCCACATAGTTCGCGTGCGGACCCAATCCATAATAGATCACCTGATTCAGTTCCGTAGAGAGTGGAAGCCGCAGGCCGATGCGCGGAATCCAGACATCCGGCTTCAGTTGACCCGCCGGCGCAACGTGGACCGTCACCTCCATCCGCCCGGCTCCGTCGATGCGCCAGGTTTGTGTTTCTTCAAATCCGGCATCCTTCGGGCTCATAAAGCGATTTTTTACCGTAATGACCGCACGCGCGCCCTCCTTGCAAACACTGAGTTCTGCGTCTCCGACCCGGACCAAATCATCCAGCTCAAGCTCTTTATAGTCCGTAAGTTTCAATCCTTGATTCTGCCGCCAATAGTTATCGATCCAGGCTGTCGTATGATCGAACAGATCGTCACGAGAGCTTTCCGCAAGCAACTCCTGCGATCCCTCCTTGATAGAGATCGGCCGCCCGCTTTTACGGTCAAACACAACCGCCACCCCGTTGCCGGTTGATACCGCAATTTGTTCTTTTGATGTTAACACGTTCGGGACAGAGTTCGCCTCCGGTAGCCTTTCGGTATAGCGCCCTCCAAGTTTAAATTCGGAGAATGTTATTTCATGGCCTTTCGGTGCCCACTTCGTTTTCCGGACCGTCTCAAATGCAATGCGCAGGAAATATTCTTTATCCTCAGCCAGCTTCGATGCATCAAACGGAACCGTGAACTGCTCTTTTCCATCCGCCGGCGTGATTAGCCCCGGAACACTACCCTGCTGGACAACAACGCCATTTTCACGCAACGCCCACCGCACCCTGACGAAATCCAGCGCCGTCTGATTCATGCGGTTATGTACTTCAAACTTACCCTTCTTCAGCGAAACCGGCTTCACGAAGATCGGCTCATAGCATTTTTTCACCTCGGCCAGTTTTGGGGTCGGGCTTTGATCGGACAGCAAAAGCCCGTTGCAGCTGAAGTTGCCGCGGTTCTCCGGGTCATTCCAGTCGCCGCCGTACTGATAGTAAATTTCACCGTCTTCACTTTTGGCTTCGACGCCCTGATCCGTCCAGTCCCAGATACAACCGCCGTTCAGACCCTTTTCCTCATTGGCATAAACCACGTCCCAGACCTCTTTTAATGCGCCGACGGCATTGCCCATCGCATGCCGGTATTCGCACATAAAGAACGGACGCGTATCCTTATCGCGGTTCTTTAGATAACTCTTCATCCTCGAAAACGTGCCGTACATGGGAGAAATCGTATCCGGCTTATCCAGATGCGCCTTCTTTGTTTTGTTGTTGTTCCCTCGCTCACACATAATCAGGCGGGTCGGATCAATCTGTTTTGTCCGCTCATACATGGCCTCAAAGGAGTCCACCCAGCCATAATTACTTTCATTTCCCAAAGACCAGATGAATACCGACGGGTGGTTTTTATCGCGCTGAACCATGGCCTCCATACGGTCAACCGCCGCTGGAATCCATTGCGGCCGGTCTCCCGGAATATCGTCAAATCCATGACATTCCACGTTGGCCTCATCAATCAGCGCCATCCCGTACCGATCGCACAGATAATACCAGCGCTCGTCGTTCGGATAATGAGAGGTTCGAACGGTGTTTATATTATTCTGCTTCATCAGCTCCAAATCACGGATCATCGTTTCGAGCGGAATCACTTTTCCCAAACGACAGTGATGATCATGGCGGTTCACTCCGCGCACGAAAAACCGTTTACCGTTCAGATGCAGGTTGCCGTTGATCTCTTCAAACCGGCGGAACCCCGTGTCTATCCGGGCGATCTGCACCGGCTCGCCCACCCCATCCACCAGCGTGGCAACCAGCGTATATAGGTTCGGCTGATCCGGGCTCCAAAGCTTCAACCCCTTCAAATTCAATAAGCTGGAAACCACTTTTTCTGAAGCGGCGGGAACCGCATCCACAACAGACGCCCACTCCTTGACGGACTCTGTCGACCCTTCCGGAACCAGCGCGAACCGCACGTTCGCCCCGTGCATCTCGGTTTTTCCATCATTCGCAACCGCCACCGAACAGGTTATTGCGATACTGCGTAATGTTTTGTCCGGAATCCCCATAAAATGGATGTCACGAATGCGCTGCTTCGGCTCAAAGCGCAAAAACACATCCCGGTAGATCCCGGCAAAGCGCACCATGTCCTGCACCTCCATGTAGCTCCCATCGGTCCAGTGATATAACTTCAAGGCAATCAGGTTTTTCCCGGGCTTTAGATATGTTGATATTTCAAACTCCGCCGGCAAGGCGCGGTCCTGACTGTACCCCACGTCAACTCCGTTCACATAAACCTGAAGCCCGGACTCAGCCGCACCGATACGTAAAACAACACGTTCCTTTAGCTGCTCCGTCGAAAGCTCGACCCATTTGCGGTAGCAGCCGACTGTCTGCGCCGAATCGGGAATAAAGCCTGTCTCCTTAGATTTCTCAATTTTATCCCCCGTAAACTCCGCCCGTTTTTTTGCGTGATCGTCCCAGTCATATTCAAACGGCATTTGGGTGTTTAAATAGTACAATCGGTCAAAACCAGACGACTGCCACGTGCCTGGAACCGGGATTTCCCCCCATTCCTTTATGGCGGAATCGGGCTGATACCAATCTGCAGGCACGGCACCGAGCTCGCCGTACCAGTTGAAATCCCAGGTACCGTTCAGACTCATGTAGGAACTACTGTTCCAGGGGTTGGAAAGATCCAGCGGCTTCAGAGCCTCCTCCATCGAATCATGCAGGGTGAATTCTGCATGTGCCGGCTCCTCGTTGATTCGAAACACAGTCGGATCACGCCAAATCTCCGACCCTTCAGCACAGATTATTAAAACAAAACAACATGCCCCTGCAATTATCTTTTTAAATCTCACATTGCCCCTTTCAAAAATTACTGATCTGTTTTCCGGTCTTCGACAGCTTGTACCCCTCCACAAAAGCGAATTGTTTATCAGGGTGTCTGCAACCCAACTATCACTCCCGAGCGGTGAGTTTTGAAATGATAAAGTCCGCCGCGATTCGATTGATCTCCGGCATCGTCGGCTCAATATGTTTCCCGACAAAACTATGGCCGCCGCCTTTCACAGTCAACAGCTCGACATCCGCTCCGCATTTTTTTGCAACATCCATAAAATAGAGCGATTGAGCAATCGGAAGAATGGTGTCGTTATCGCCATGCAACAGCAGCACCGGCGGGGAATCCTTGCGGAGATGCTCGACGGGACTCAGCAGCGCGGCCACCTCGCGCTTCTCTTCCAGCACCCCGCCAAGCATCGGAATAAACCGTCGCGGCTTTTCAAAATTGGACCCTTTCAACAGCTCCAGATTCAGGAACGAGACCGCCGGATAGTAAGAAGCGATGCAGCGAAACTTCGGATCGATATCCGCCAGCATTTTGTCGCCGGGGAACAGGTCGTTATCCGCCAGCCCGGTCATCAGCGACAGGTGCCCGCCGGCTGAGCCGCCCCAGACGCCTATTCGATCTGGATCCAGTCCGTACGTCTCCGCATTTTTTATCAAAAACCGTGCGGCATCCTTGCAGTCGCTTACGCAGTCAACTGCAGTCGATTTTCCAACCCGGGTCAATCGATATTCAATTGATGCGCAGGCAATCCCCTGATCGAGCAGAATCCTTAGTGTATCCAGAAACGCCGGTTCAAACACCTTGAATTTATCTCCGCCACCCCATCCACCGCCGTGGGTATGGAGCATCACCGGCATTTTTCCGGCGACCTGTTTGTTCGGCAGAAAAAGGATCATATCCAGCGCTTTTCCATCTACGGTTTTGTAGACGATATTCCGCTCGGTTTTAAATTCGGCCAACAACGCCAAATCCTTTGCAGGAGGACCGGGAACCGTTTTCTTGGCAGCAAGCCCCACTCCGGCGAGCGCAACGATCAAACAAACTAACATCCACTTTTTCATCATTCCATCTTCCTATTTCTTTTTCCTCGCATAGCCGTCTCCGCCGTTCAGATAATTCACACGCCGTTCAACAACGCCCTTCAGCTTTGCCCAGTCGGCAGATTTAACCACGTTCGGATCCACCTGAACGCCGGATCCGTCGCGCAGCAGGACTACAGTGTTGAGAATCAGATTGACCTCGATCGGGTCATCACATTGCTCCAGCGCATCGTAAATAAACGGCATCGGATCAGCGGCACCTGTCAGTCCCAAAAACTCTGCCGCGCGGACGCGGACCAGCCGATCTGAATCATTTGCGGCAAGCTGTTCGGCTTTCTGATAAAAACCGGCCGCCTGTTTACCGAATGCACTGCAGGTGATGAGCCCCCAGTACCGTTCCGTTGGCACCTTGGAATTCAACGCCTGTGCAATCTGTACCCTTGCCTCAGGAAACGGCCGGAGCTGCAGATCGGCGATTTCGATCAGTTTCACAATCTGTGCCTTGTTTTTCTGTCCGAATGTTTTGCCGTCGCCCCCGCTTTCTTTCAAAAAAACCGGCTCCGGGAAAAAGCCCACATCGGGAAGCGATTTTATCTTCTGCTGCAACGCCCTGCGCATCTCGACCAAAACATTCGCGCAAGCGGGGTCAACGGCGAGGTTATTGACCTCGTGCGGATCTTTGGAGAGGTCGAACAGCATTTCCGGCGGACGGGCTTCATAGAACTGCTGCTGCGCTTCATTCAGCTTCCCGGCCTCCGCCAGTTCGCGCCACTCCACAAAAGCGGGTTGCTTGTAACGATACGCATTATACAGCCCGTCAAAATTGAATGGCTGGTAACTCCTCCAATAAGTGTAGTTTCCCTTCCGCAGAAAACGAACCATGTCGTATTTTTCGTCAAACCGTTCCGCATAGCCGAAGGCCGTGTCGCGCCGGTTCAGCTCGTCAAGCGTTACACCCGGCCCCATAAAGGGTTTGCCGTCCATTTCCGCCGGGATTTCCAACCCAGCCAGATTCAGCACGGTGGCCGCCAGATCGACGAACTCCACAAAACCATCGATCCGCGACCCGCGCTTAGCTGGCGCGAGATGCTTCCAGTTTTTCGGAATGTAAACCACCATCGCGGTCTGCAGGCCGTCGTTATGGGCATAGCCCTTGCTGCCCGGCAACACGCCGCCGTGATCGCCGTAGTGAAAAACAAACGTGTCATCCAGTAGCCCGTCCTCTTCCAACTGGGCGATGGTCTCTCCCATCTGCTTGTCAACGAAAGTCTGCAGGGTCAGGTACTGGGCATACTTTCGGCGAAACGTCGGCGTGTCGGGGTGATACGGGAAAAGCTGCACATCGGCTGGGTCGACCACAAAAGCTGTGCCCTTTGGCGGATCCTTAAACAGGCGGCTCTCATGCGTGTTCGTGTTGTTCTGCACATGAAAAAACGGCTGTCCCGGCTTACGGTTTCGAAAGGAGGCCTTGCCTGAAGACTCATCCCACGCATCCTTCAGATCGATATCGTAATTGTAGTCCGTCTTTTTATTGTTGGTGGTGTAGTAGCCCGCTTCACGCAGGTAGGCCGGAAAGGGTTTGAGATCGCCCGGCAAATTTACCGTCTTCTGTTTGCGATGATATTGCGCGCCGGTGCGTGGCCCGTAGCAACCGGAAATGATGGTGGAGCGGGCCACCGAACAGACCGGCCCGCAGGAATAGGCGTTGTTAAACACCAGCCCGTCCTTCGCCAGTCGCTCGATGTTCGGCATCGGCGCTCCGTGCTCTGGATTATACAAACGATACCAGTTCGCCGAATTATCCTCCGTCGTCAACCAGACAATATTCGGTCTGCTTTGTGGCGAATCAGCCCTCACAACGACGGCAACACCTGCTCCAAGGAGAATGCCCAGAAACAGGCGCTTTTTTATATTCATCTTCATAATCATCCTCTGTGCATTCTATAATTCCAATGCCAGTTCCGCCCAATCGGCGTGGTCTTTACCTTTTCCGTCGTCGGACGAGCCGACGATGAGCTTGAGTTTCTTCGCGCCCTTCAGGTCAATATTCAACGTCATGGGCTTGCCATCGGCACTGGAAACCTTCCCGCTGTTAAACGCGGCTTTTCCATCCACGATGACCTGAAAATCCATCGCGCCTTTCCCTTTGGCATCGGAACCGGCAACGCCGGTCAGGCGTATGAATCCTGCGAGCTCGCCCGTCAGATCAAAAACAATCTCGCTAGGTGAATGCGTACCGATTCCGTATTTGAATCCCTTGCCGCCGATCTTCATTGGGTTGTCGGAGATTGCCAAATTGTCGCGCGCCTTTTTCCAACCACAGGTTGCCGATGCGGCGTCGCTGACGCTGAGGTAGCGTTTGTTGGCAGTGGATGGCGCAGGTTCGGTTTTCGGGGCGTTGGCAGAGGGAGCCTTCTTTTTTGCCTTCTTCGGCTCCTCCACCTTTTGCTGCGGGACATTCAGTTTCAACTCAAACGTCGACAGCTCGTAGCCCATGCCTGCGGGCACGGTGTAGCCATGAGAGAACACGGGAACGTCCCCTTTAACGGTCACTTTACAAGTTGCACCTTTAAGACCTGCGGATTCCGCACGAATGGTGACTTCATCCATCTCAAAATCAGACTGGATCAACGCGAGGCACATGCCGTGGAAGGCTTTGCGATTGTCGGTCTTCAGCGGATCGTGGTCGAGCTGGTTGCCGTTGTCGACGCCGAGAATTTGGGCCGGACCCTCGATGCTGAACTGAACGCGGGTTCCAGCACTAGGAACAAAGTTTCCATCCGCATCGAGAATGCGTACCTGTGCGTGAACCACATCGCGATGGTTGGGCGTGATTTCGGTTTTGTCGATCACCAGCTCAATGGAGGCCGGTTTCCCTGCCGTCTTGATGACGGTCTCTTTCGCCTGCTTCCCGCACTTATAACTAACAGCGCGCAACTCGCCGGGCACATAGGCGACATCCCAGGAGGCGTAGAGTTCCTGTTCATCAAACGGTTTTCTTCCCTGCGATTTTCCGTTCACGAACAGCTCCACTTCATCGCATTGGTTCGCATAGACCCAAACAGGAATCTCGGTTCCTTCCATGCCCGGCCAGTTCCAGTGCGGCAGAATGTGTAGGACGGGGGTGTCGGCCCAGACGCTTTGGTAGAGGTAATAGGTGTCCTTCGGAAACCCGCACATATCAATGATGCCGAAGCTCTTGAAGCGCGCTGGCCAGGGGCCGGACTCTCCGAGATAGTCAATGCCCGTCCAGCGGAACTCGCCCGCAAGCCAATCGTTGTCGCGCATGTGTGCCAGCGTGAAACGGTTGTGATGCTCGATGAAGGCGTTGTCGTACGACGACTGGTAGTAGCGCGCGTCGAACGGAAAGATTTCTTTTTTCGTCAGGTTCGACTGCAGCTTGGTATTGTTGCGGAAGGTCTGGGTCAGATAGACACCACGCGTTTGGAAGGAATGCGTTGTTTCAGAACCATAGATTTTACGCTCGGGATATTTCGCATGCTCGCCCGTATATTTATTGTCGCGGTGCGCAAAGTTATAGCCCACCCAATCAACGGCTTCGCTCACGCCATATTCATTGGCGTGCTTAAAATGGTTCAGCCCGATGGTGGTCGGACGGCTGTCCAGACTGTGGCAAATATCCGTCAACCACTTGGCCGTCTTGCCGCCGTGCTCCTCGTGGACATCGCGGATTTCGTTGCCGATGCTCCAGCAAATGATGGCCGGATGGTTGCGGTCGCGCCGGATCATATCGGTCAGGTCGCGTTCTGCCCATTCGTTGAAGTATTCAAAATAGGCATGCTCACGCTTGCCGATGCGCCACTCATCAAATGCCTCGTCGATAACATACATGCCCATTCGATCTGCCAGATCATAGAACTCCTTAAAAAATGGGTTGTGCGAGCAACGTACCGCGTTGCAGCCCATTTTCTTCAGGATGTTGAAGCGCCGCTCCCAGACATCGACCGGAACTGCCGTGCCGACCGCGCTACCACCATCCTCGTGCAGGCAGACGCCCTTGAGTTTGGTACTTTTCCCATTCACGAAAAGCCCTTTTTTCGCATCGAACTCGATGGTGCGGAATCCAAACGGCGTTGCATATTGATCGAGCGTTTTCCCGTCGGACACGATTTCTGTTTCGACCAGATAAAGATTAGGCTCCTCAGCTGACCAGAGCTTGGGCGTGGCGACTTCCAAGGTTTGGAAAACCTCTTTCTGTCCGAGCGGCGGAATGGTTTCGCCGGTCTCCGCAGTTTGCCCTGCAACGGTGGAGCGGACGGTAATTTTCCGTGCCTGATCCGAAGAGTTCACGACCGTGATTTTCAATTTGACAGTTGAACCCTCGGGCTGCACATAGGTTCCCCAATGGCCGACATGAACCGGATCCGTGACGACGAGATTGACGTCGCGATAGATGCCCGACCCCGAGTACCAGCGCGCGCTACGTTGGCGGGAGTTATCAACCCGCACCTTGATTTCGTTCGGCTCACCAAAGTTGAGATAAGGCGTCAGGTCATAGCGAAAAGAGCTGAAGCCATACGGACGGTTGCCCAGCCACTCGCCATTGATCCAGACATCGGAATTCATGAACACGCCGCCAAAATCGACATAGACGCGCCGATCTTTCCAATCATTGGGAAGCGTGAAGCTTTTGCGATACCAGCCCAGCCCGGTCTTGGTGAAGCCGCCGCTGCTGCCGGACAGATAACCCTCATTCACCGGATGCTCCACGCCCCAGTCGTGCGGAAGATCGACCCGCCGCCAGCGGGCAGGCAGAATCTGCCCGGCCAGTTCGCCCTTGGTTTCGTCGGCCAGCGCGAAGATCCAGCCCTGATTAAAATTCTCAATCACGCGTTTCCAATCCCTGGAAACCAACCGCTTACGCGCAGCCACCTCTTTTCCAATGTCTGGAACTTTTCGGTCAATGTCTGGACGTTTTTCCCCAATGTTTGGAACGTTTGGCGCCGAGCCCGGCTGAAGCACCACCTGTGCGGTATCCAGCTCGATCTCCCGCGGAGGGTCATCCTTAAACGCAATCACATTGCCGTCCACATCGGCATATCGATCGAACACAATCCGATGGCCGTCAATCCGATCCGGGCGATCCACCACACGGTAATAACCGACCGCCTTCCCATTAGGAGAACAGATCTCCAGCATCCCCGGCTTCTGCGCTCCGTCATAATTGATGATATATTTTTTACCCGTGGCCGTGGTCAGCCTGCCGAACTCTTCCATCGCGGCATAACTAGAACTCAACAAACTCAATGCGAGCAGTAGTATGATCTTCTTCATTTTCAATCCTTCCTCACCGGCTTCTTTTTATCGCCTTTTTTACTCATGGGTTCAACGCCGTTGAGTTTACAGGCGGTCGCATTGAAAAGCTTCTCTTGATTATCCTTATCCCGGAATGGACTCGGTTCGTGAGCCAAAATATAAATCACGGTCGATTCTGCCCCGGCCTCGGCCGCACCCGCCACCTAGTACTGCGTCATTAAATATTTATCCTGTCGAACAGGATCTCAAACCACTTTTTTGACCGTAAAGACGCGAAGACGCAAAGGGAAAGAGCCCGTTTCAAACCATTGGGAAATCAGTTGTTTAAATTCTATTTTTTCTTCCTTTGCGTCTTCGCGCTGCCCCACCAATCATCATTGGGTTTCCACGACGGGTTCAAATAGCTGGCCGCCGTCTTTTCAAGCCCGGGAAGCTTGAATTTCTCGATATTAATTTTTTGCTGCTCCTTCTTGGCTGGATCAAAGCGAGAGTCGGGCTGCGGGATGGCAGCCCCCGTTTCCGCCAACCAGCGGTCGAGCCGCTGGCGCAATGCAGATGTCCGTTCAGGCTGCAGGATGGCGAGGTCGCGCTGCTCACCAATGTCCGTATTCAGATCGTATAACTCGTCATGGCCATCTTCGTAGTAGTGAATCAACTTCCACCCCTTGGAACGGATGATCGACGACGGTTCACCGCCCTGGTTTCCGTAGTGCGGATAGTGCCAATACAAGTCGCGATCAGGAATCGTTCCGCCCTTGAGCACCGGCACAAGGCTGACGCCGTCGATGTGCTGCGTCGGCATCAAGGGCAGCCCGGCGAGCTCGAGCATGGTGGGATAAAAATCCATTCCAATGGCCGGAACTTTCGTGGTTGCCCCGGGTTTCGTCACGCCAGGCGCGCGAATGTAGTATGGCTCGCGTATGCCCCCTTCCCATTGCCGTCCCTTACCGCCGCGCAAGGGCAGCAAGCTTGTCGAAAAGGAATCCCCGGAAGAGACCCCGCCGTTATCGGAAGTGAAAAGTACGACCGTGTTTTCTTCAAGCCCGAGTTGCTTGAGCTGATCGAGCACGATCCCGACGGCATCATCAAGCAATTCCACCATGCCCGCATAGATCGGGTTGTCCTGCACTTGACGCACCGGCAGGGTTCGATCAATTTTAAAACGGGTCGTCGGGGCCGCTAATTTCATTCGCTCCGCTTTTTTAAGATATTTATCCCGGAGTGTCTGTGTGGTTTGGATCGCCCCGTGGACGTTGTAGAACGAGAGGTAGGCTAGAAAAGGCCGGTCTTTGTGTTCTTCAATAAAACGCGCGGTTTCATTCGCCAGCCTGAGCGTCAGCGATTCCCCGTCCGGGCCGCTTTCCAGCCGCGGGTTGATCCACGGAGCGAAGTATCCCCCCTTTGGAGAGCCAACGCTCCAGCCGCCCTTGTTGATGTCGAACCCGTGGTCCTCCGGCCAGGACCCTTCGGGGCCGAGGTGCCACTTACCGGCAAAAAAGGTGGCATAGCCCGCCGCTCGCAGCGCTTCGGCCAGGGTGGTATCCCCGGACGGTAAGGCGTGAGAATATTCAGCAGGCAGCACCTTGTCATTGCGGTTCCATCGGGTGCCGCTGGCCGCGCCGATCCAGTCGGTAATGCCATGGCGCGGCGGAGCCTTTCCGGTCATGATGCTCGCACGAGACGGGCTGCATACGCAGCAGGCGGCGTAGCCGTTTTCGAAGCGCATGCCGGATCGGGCCAAGGTATCAATATTCGGCGTTTCATGGAACTCGCTCCCTTCCACCCCGAGATCGCGGAGCCCCAGATCGTCCACAAGGATAAAAACAAAGTTGGGTTTGGCGAACGCGGTAGTCAGCCCGGATAATAATAACATGCTCATTAATAGCGTTTTCATTCCATGATCCTCCTGTTATTTCTTCAGCAGCTACCGGCCGTCAACAATATGCGCACCCATTGAGGGGGAGACTTCCAGTATGTCGGGATTAATTCCCTTTGTCTGACAACTGGCTTTGATTATATCACTGATTACGTTGGCCTCTGAGACATGAACCATCACGATGGCGCTGCCGCCGAATCCCCCGCCGGAAAGGCGCGCGCCGAGAGCGCCGGCTTCGCGGGCGGCCTCCACTACGATATCCAGTTCCGGGCAGGAGTTTTCAAAGTAGTCGATTGAACTCTGGTGTGACTCGAATAACGCCTGTCCGAACGCCGTCAAGTCGTGAGTCTTCAGTTGCTCAATACCCTGTTCCACGCGGGTGATTTCTCCGACAATATGCTCGGCCCGTCTGGCGGCACCGGGATCAATCTGTCTCTTGTACTGTTGAAACTCATTCCATGAAACATCACGCAGAGCGGTGACAGGGTGGTCGATGCACTTCGCCAGTTCTTTGGCCGCCTGTTCGCAACGCTCGCGCCGTTCGTTGTAAGGAGAGTCGGCCAGGCTGTGCTGAACCTTTGGATTGACGACGAGAAACTCGACATCATCGGGCAGGGCGACGCCGGAAACAGCCAGCGAACGGAAGTCGGAATGAATCAGGCCGTGTTCGCGCCCGAAGATGCTGGAAAACTGATCGAGCAGTCCGCAGTTAGTTCCGGCAAACTGGTGCTCCGCTTTTCGGCAAAACCGGGCGATTTCTTTTTTGTCCATCGTCTCGCCCAGAACATTCAGCACCGCGTAGGCGGCGGCCACTTCGAGTGCGGCGGAACTGGAGAGTCCCGCCCCCATGGGGATCGACCCGAAAAAAGTACAGTTGAGACCAGCGATGGGTTGTCCCGACTGTTCCTGAATGTAGTAAAAGACTCCTTTAACATAGTTAGCCCATCCGGCGCCGGGAACTTTCCCCGTATCGTTGGCTTCAAAGCAAGCGACCTGGTCGACATCGACGGCAAATAGCCGGATCTCTGAATGCTCCGCACGGGAGATACAAAAACAGTGGCCCAGATTAATCGCGGCCGACAGGACGGTGCCGTCATTATAGTCGGTATGATTGCCAAGCACTTCGATACGTCCGGGTGCCCAGGCAACCGCCTCGGGCTGCGTGCCGAACTTTTCAGAATGTGCCGCTATCGCTTTTTTAATTAGATCCTGTTTTTCCATAAATCACTTTTTTTATAAATGCCGATTACCAGAAGATGACGTAGAGCGCTACGGTCGCAACACAAACAACCAGTCCGGCAATAAGCGCCCCTTTGGAGGTGGTCAGATCCATGGTGGTATTGTGCGCGAACACCACTTTCTGTTGTTTCCAGATCAGACCGTAGACCCACATGACAGCCAGCACGATCAGCAGCGAGAACGACATGGCATAGAGGTAATTGAATTCGCCCCATTTTGCAGGCCAAACCCCTTCTTTGAAATAGTTGCTGGTCAGGTACCAATAAATGAACGGATTGGCAAGCAGACCGATGACCCCAGCCCATTTGCCGGAGGTGCGGTTGCACAGCCCGTAGATGAAGACGGCAAGAATCCCGGTAGAAACATAACCCTGGAATTTCTGAATATATTCAAAGATGCTCACGTTGTTCTCCAGCATCGGTGCAACGACACAACCGATCACCACAAACACACCAATGAAAACGCGCCCCATCGTGACCAGCTTGAATTGAGCCGCCACCTTGTTGATGTAGCGTGAGTAAACATCCATTGTCAGAAGCGTGGAGGCTGCGTTGAGAATAGCGGCCAGCGAGGAGATAATCGCACCCAGCAGAGCTGCGATTACAAACCCGAGAATCCCTTTGTTCTTGGGAATCAGTTTTGTGATCAGCAAGCCGAGGGCGGAGTCATATTTATACGAGTTGATGGCAACGCTCTCGGTGGCATCCTGACCGGCACGCGCAATAACCGAATGATTATAGGCCGTGATTTCCATGGCTTTGTCCGGGTTGGCAACTTCCCATTTGCTGTCCAACGTGAAGATTTCAATCGACGCCGGATTCGCAATCGCCTGCTCATAAACTGCCAGCGGGTCGCCGGCGTTCTTTTCCATATCCTGACTGAAAAGGTTAAACGCGATGATCCCCGGAATGACGATGACAAACGGAACGAGCAGCTTCAGGAACCCGGCAAACACGAGACCCTTCTGACCTTCGGCCAGAGATGCAGACCCGAGAATACGCTGGGTGATGTACTGATTGAGACCCCAGTAGTAGAAGTTGGGAATCCAGATTCCGAGAATCAAAATCGGCCACGGCATGGTCGGGTTGGACCCCATGTGCATCGCGGAGTCGTTCAACGCGCTGAATTTTTCGAAGACGCCGGCACTCTGATCAACGACCACGGGGGCGCCGTTTGCGGTTACCAGCTGTGCAACATCTGTTGAGCCGAGAGCGTTAAATGCGAAGTAGGTAATCACTCCGCCCCCGACAATCAGAGCAGAACCCTGCAGCAGGTCGGCCCAGGCGCAGGCTTTCAGCCCGCCGACCGCCACGTAGATGGCGGCCATGACACCGAGCGCCCAGCAACAACCCATTAAGGAGAGGTTTACGTTATACTCAAACATGAGTTGTTTCAGCGTGAGTGCTCCAGCATAAACCACGCCAATCAGACTAATCGCTACGAGAATGAATATCATCGAAAGCGTCATGACCAGACGCGCCCAGTGGTTGTAGCGGACCTCAAGAAATTCGGGGATGGTGGTAATTCCTGAGCGGAGAAAATAGGGAAGAAGAACAAAAGCAACGACGACCAGCGTAATAGCGGCAATCCACTCCCAGCTCGAAACAGACAGCCCGTAGAGCCCGGCTCCCTGCCCCGACATGCCGACAAACTGCTCGGCCGAGATATTGGCCGCAATCAGCGAGAACCCGATCAGCCACCAGGTCAAACCGCGACCCGCCAGAAAATAGTCCGCCGCACCCTTTTCGCCATGCGTGTCTTCGCCTTTCGATTTCCAAAGACCGACAAATAAAACTGCCGCCACGAAGGCAATAAAAACTACAATGTCAATAATACCCATTTGCTTCTCCTTCGACCTGTTATTAATTGCAATGCATAAATTGCCATGTTCTGGCAACAATGACCATGGGGGAACCCCGCAAAGACATGGACAAATCGGCCAAACGGTGCTTTATTATACCCATGCTGGAAACAATGCACCACTTGATCAGCCGAGAGGTCTCGGAAATATTCGACCTTTATACCGAGCTTCACGGTATACGTATTTCACTTTTCGGCCCCCAGGGACGACTCCTCTATCCTGATACAGTGGGACGCCCGAACTGCCTTCATTGCCGTTTTCTGCGTGAAACGATGCGAATGGATACACTCTGCCGCAATCTAGATCGGAAAATGATGAAGGCCGCCTCCAGGCAGGGGGAGATGATTTCATATACATGCCATGCCGGAATGAGGGAGGCAGTGATCCCCCTGTTCGCAGACGGCCAGCTGGCAGGATATGTGATGATCGGGCAATTCCGCAGTCAGGAAGCTCCAAAAATATCCCCTTATGCAGATCGTTGGAATGAAACGCAAGGAGGCCATCAGCTCCAGCAGGCTTTTTCCGAAAGCCCCGTCTTCCCGGAAGAAAAAATTGAAACCCTGCTGGCCATGTTCCAAAAGATAATCGAACTCATCATGCGCAGTCATCTGATCCATCACAAAGACTATGACCTTATTGAGCCGATCATTGAACAAATCGAACAGCACCCGGAAGCGCCCCTCAACCTTCAAGACGCCGCCCGGATAAGCGGGCGCAGCCCATCAACAGTTACCCGCCTCTTTAAAAAATTAACCGGTCAGAGCTTTAAGCAATATCAAGTTGCCTTTCGTCTGCAAAAAGCTGCCGAGAAAATGATCGGCAATCCGAACCGCCCAATTTCTGAAATTGCAGTAGAGGTCGGGTTTAACGACCCGTTGTACTTTTCGCGCCTGTTCCGTAAACATATGGGGAGGAGCCCCACTGCTTATCGTAAAGCAGAAATCAGCACCTGACCAACCCCCAGGTCATGCCGCACAAACCATTAGCCGTTTTGAAATTAAGAGTGGAGCACGAGCGCTTTCTCGCAACGATGCCGCAAAAAAAGTAAATAATTTTTGCGGCGGGAGTCGGCAGGGAGAGAGCATATAAATAAGGGAAAACCTATGGACACCGAACGGAATCCTACTCGTTACAAAAAATCATTTATATTATCGTTCCTTTTGGCGGGGCTTGCCCAAATGCCTTTGTCGACTTTCGCCGGAAGTCCGCTGGACGTCGTGGATGTACACATCGGCACGGCCAGGCATGGCAACACACTGGTGGGTCCTTCCCGTCCCTTTTCTCTGGTGAAACCGGGGCCGGACACCGAACTGAAAAGAAACTATCTGGATGCGAAGTACATCACCGCCTTCAGCCAGTTGCACATCAGCGGTACAGGCGGCAATGCCCAGTCGGCCGTGCTTGGCATTATGCCGACACAGGGCGACGTGGAGATCGATCCGCGGGCATACCGTTCCGCCTTCGATTCAGAAGACGATATCGCCAACCCCGCATATTACAACATCCTGCTGAAGGACCATGGAATCCGAACGGAAATCACATCAACAGATCGTGTGGGGATCTACCGGTTTACCTTTCCAAAGTCGAAGGCTTCGCATGTACTAGTGGATGTCAGCCACGCATTTAACGCCTTCCGGGGCGGCGAAATCCATTTCATCGACAACAAGACCCTTGAGGGCACTGGAAAATACAACGGGTATATGGGTTCCGACTTCGACATCGCCTTTCGAATCGAATTCAACAAGGAGTTTAGACGACCCGGCGTCTGGAAAGGGGATGAGGTTTTCAAGAGGAAAAAAAGTGCAGAGGTCGATGGCGATGTTGCACTGGGAGCCTTCATGGATTTTAAAACCCGTGAGGATGAAATGATTGTGATGAAGGTCGGCATGTCCTATGTGGATGCTGCCGGTGCCCAGAAAAACATTCAGGAAGAATTTCCCGGATGGGATTTCGATCAAGTCCGTCGCGAAAGCGAGCAGATCTGGAAGGATGCGCTTGAGAAAGTGAACGTCTGCGGAGGCACTGACGACCAAATCATCACCTTCTACACCGCGATGTATCACACCCTGCTTTCGCCCAGCGTTCTGTCCGACGTGGATGGTCGATACGAAGGCTTTGACGGCAAAATTCACCCGGCAAACGGATTTGTCTACTACGGTGAGTTTTCGCTGTGGGACACCTACCGAACCGCGCACCCGCTTTTCTCGCTTCTTTTCCCGCAACGTCAGCGCGATATGGTCGTTTCCCTGATCACCGTGGCAGAAGAAGGCGGATGGCTCCCCAAGTGGGGCTGGTCGGAAGGATATACCGGCGGCATGCTCGGCGACCACGCCGTATCGGTTATTCTAGATGCGTACGCCAAAGGCATTCGTGACTTCGATACGGAAAAGGCCTACGCGGCGATGCGTAAAAACGCGATGGAAAAGATTGAATCCGTTCCGTGGGGGCGGCGTGGACTGAAAGACTACATGACACTGGGTTTTGCGCCGGAGGACACGGGCTATGTTAAATCCAGCGTCAGTGACTCCCTGCAATATGGCCCGGGCGGTTCTAAGCAATATGACTCTTTTCCTAAAGTCTCCGGTTCGGTTTCGGCCACACTGGAATTTGCCTACAACGACTGGTGCGTGGCTGAAATGGCCAAGGTACTGAATCATCCCGACGATGCCGCCTATTTTGAAGGAAGGGCGCATAACTATAAAAATGTATACGACCCCAACGTTGGCTTCATGCGCCCGCGAAACACGGACGGATCCTGGGCCATAAACCCCTTCCTGCCCACGATTAGCGGGCGGCATAATCAGTTCTACTGCGAAGGCAATGCCTGGACCTATTCATGGCTCGTGCCACACGACGTGCAAGGGCTCATTAACCTGATGAGCGGACCGGAGGCCTTTATCAAAAAGCTCGACCAGGCATTTGACGGGGTCGAGGAGAATCGGGCCTACTACGATCCGACCAATGAGCCGGACATGCACTATCCCTATTTATATAACTATGCGGGCGCGCCATGGAAAACCCAAAAAATGGTGCGATTGGTCATGAATCAGTTTTTCGGGGCGGATCACCGAACGGGCCTGCCGGGTGACGACGATGTCGGCACGATGTCCGCCTTTTATATCTTCAGCGCCATGGGATTCTATCCGGTCTTACCCGGTTCAACCGAATACGTCATTGGAAGCCCGATATTCGATAAAGTGGAAGTGACACTCGATGACAAATATTACGGCGGGAAAACAATCGTCATTGAAGCAAAAAACAGCGGAGTCGACACACCCTATATTCAGTCCGGCAGTCTCAATGGAAAACCGCTGAATAAAACGGTCGTCACCCACGACGCCCTGATCGATAACGGACATCTCGTATTTGAAATGGGCGGCCAGCCCAATAAAACCTGGGGGATCGGGGCCGGCGCGGCTCCTGCGTCGATGACCGCACAAGAACCCGGATCAAAGTCCGCAAGAATCGTAAAAGAATAACGTCCCAATGGCCTGAAAAAATTGCAGGGCTGGAACGGTTAAGCTTGCGAGCCCATCTCGCGGTTGAGGTTGTAATGCACGAACACGGCGGGTAGGACAAGTCAACCATGTCCGTCCTGCAAAAAAAGCAGATGTTACATCTCGCCCATGAAATGTTTTGGTAGGTTGCGGTGGATCAACAGAACCGAATGGCATTCGGTTTATCCTGTTATCTTGTGGAGCCCGATTCTTCGGGACGGTCAAAATAACTATTTCCAAGGTTTGAAAAACCGATGGTGGCGGATGGTGACCCGTAGTCACGAAAAGCCTACCGCGGCATAGCCGCAGCCAAATAAACAGGATCAGAATCGTTAGGGTCAGAATGATTTCTATTCATGCATACAGAATTCTCTTCCCATAATTTTGACTAAAACCGGCACCCTCTACTCTTTTTTTTGGATTCTTTTTCCGGATTCTTTAAACGCTGGAATTGTGTTTTTTCAGGCAGCCCTCTGGCTGTTTGGCATTTGCTGTATATATTATCCATGATATAAAAATAGAGATTTTAGGCATAAATAACGCAATATTATATCATCCATGATATGGATAAAAGTAGGCCGGGAGTTAGGAAAACGTATGAAATTTGAAAAATAAAAGGAAAAGAGGGCCGCCAAGAATGGCACTAAGTTAAGGATTAAAGGGCGGGGGCCGTGACCCCGCCCCGAAGCTGCGGGGCGGCTGTAAAGTTGTAGATGCGGGCGTCGATCGCGTTGCTGCAAAGTTGTAGATGCGGGCGCTGACCGCGTTGCTGCAAAGTTGTAGATGCGGGCGCCGACCGCGTTGCTGTAAAGTTGTAGATGCGGGCGCCGAAGGGCCACGCCGCCCGGGATTTTTCCGCAGATAGACACAGATAATCGCAGATGGGCATTTATGTTGGGGCAGGGCAGGTCTCTCCGAGACCGCCGCGCGCCGCACCGTTTTCAAGCATTGGAAGAATTTACCCTGAACGTTCCGAACAGTGGAAAAATCTATGCGCGCCTATGCAATAGGCTTCCAAGCATTGGAAGAATTCACTCTGAACGTTCCGAACAGTGGAAAAATCTATGCGCGCCTATGCAATAGGCTTCCAAGCATTGGAAGAATTCACCCTGAACGTTCCGAACAGTGGAAAAATCTATGCGCGCCTATGCAATAGGCTTTCAAGCATTGGAAGAATTCTCCCTGAACGTTCCGAACAGTGGAAAAATCTATGCGCGCCTATGCAATAGGCTTTCAAGGGATGGAATTTGTGGACGGTCGCGGGCCTTCGCGACTGGGGATTTAACCGCTCAAAATCTTCGACACAAAACACAGAGATGAAAAAGCAGACGTGGTGCCCCCCTCTAACGGGTGGGAGGTTAAGGGAATTTTCACAACCGCTCCTTGCGTTCGCTAGAGCAAACAGCCGAGTGATAGAGAGGGTGGGGGATGAAATTTGAAGCTTGAAACTAGAAATTAGAAATGGGTCTCTTTAAAGCTGTTCGAGTCCGTGTTCTCTCCCTCGGCTGTTCCTCGCAAAAAAGGGGTCAAAAAGGGGGTCAAAAAGGGGTCAGCCTGAGATCTGAGAATAGAAAAAGAGGTCAGCCTGAGATCTGAGAATAGTGGTTGGCAGGGGGGGGTAATCCCCCTAATTTCACTCTATGGCAAGAGCTCTTCGAGTTGAATATCCGGGTGCGCGATACCATGTGATGTGTCGCGGAAATCAGAGCCGCAACATTTTCCAAAGTCAGGAAGATGTGGCTCTTTTCATTCGCAGCCTTGGTGAGATGTGCGTTCGTAATCAGGTCATCGTTCATGCTTGGTGTCTAATGAGCAACCATTACCATCTGTTGATCGAAACCCCTCAAGGCAATTTGGTGGATGCCATGAAATGGTTTCAGGGGACATTTACTCAATGCTACAATGCTCGCCATAAATTGCGGGGGCACCTGTTTCAGGGGCGCTATAAGGCAAAAGTGGTTGACGACGAAGACCCCTCATACTTTCGAATTGTCAGTGAGTATA
>Ga0307990_1000896_pt1 | contig 25733 bp, 21 predicted proteins | sample EllFjometagen129_FD_203168 | JGI IMG/M metagenome (GOLD analysis project Ga0307990, IMG submission 203168) | Marine microbial communities from Ellis Fjord, Antarctic Ocean - #129 | ecosystem: Environmental > Aquatic > Marine > Unclassified | place: Southern Ocean | collected 2014-10-08
TCTCAAAAGGTCGAGAGTTTGCGACTGTTCCAAAGCTAGCTTTAGTTGCTTTCTCTCAACAACTTATGAAAGCAGCTGCTTAAGTTTCTTGTTTTTTATGACAGAAGTTGAGTGAATAGCTACTAAAGCTGCTTTGCCCGCAATCAAAACTTGTTGTGAGTAATATGCAAAACCAGCCTCTCTAAATGTCTGGTTGTGTTATAAGCGCCGCAGCTTTAGAAAAAAACGCTGCGCGTTTTGAGAAAAGGTGTTTAGAGGGTGTTTGAAAAGTAGGTCCGGTTTTTAACCGGACAGTCCCGATGAAATCGGGACCGGGATCTACAGGTCTATCGGTATAAATTCAGATTTCTGGCCTCGCCGCTGTCCTTTTTTTGCTATCTTACCACCTTTTATCCCTGCATCCTTATTTTCGGGTATACCGGTGGCATTAACACTTTCTGCAATTTGTCTTGTTGATAGTTCCGCAAGAGCGGTGAAAATAAGCTCTGCTTCGCTCATGGAATCACGCAGATTTTGCGTTTTAAGTCCTTTGATGTTTTTGTGTTTCCTAACTGAAACACAGCTCCATGCCTGATGAATGATGTTGGTCAGGATGGCATATTCATTTTTCTTGGTTATTTCATGATCTTGCCAGTAATCTCGAGGGTTAACGCTGTCAGTCAAAGCGCCAACAATATCAACCACCGAGCAATACCAGGTTTCATTCTGCTCATCGTAATGACGGCGGATTTTATAGTTTTCAAAAACGGCAAAGGCGTTATCATTCATTTGCTTCATCCTTCTCCTCCGACATTGAATGGCTGCGCAATAATAACCAATATAATAACCAACAAGGAATTTTCAAGGTCCAAGTTAAGAGCCGTTATCGCTTCCTAATAGCACTGAGCTGGCCAGATGCCAAAATAGGAGCTTACCCTTTTTACTTGTTCTGTTGGACATTGGACATTGGATATTGAATATTGGATATTGAGCCACAGGCGCAGCTTGCTGCTACGAGAGCATCACCTGGCCCCCGGTAACGGGCACGGCCTGTCCGGTTTCGTATGCCTGTTCCATCAGATAGAAGATGGCTTTCATGACATCCGGAGTGGTGCATCCGCGGCGCATCGGGACCTTGGCCTCGTAGAATTCTTTCACATCAGCGAATGTTTTTGCGCCGGGGACTTTTCCGCTATCCAGATACTGTCTGAAAAGTCCTTTTTCCGGGTCAGCCCAGAGTGGTCCATCGTAGAAATTACCTGGGCAGATGGAGTTTACCTTGATACCGTTTTCAATCAGCTCCATGGCAAAACTCTGTGTAAGGCCGATACCTCCGAATTTTGATCCGGCATAGGCCCCGTTTTTGTTCGAGCCTGTCAGACCGGATTTGCTGTTGATCTGGATAATATCCGCTAGGATTGCGGGTGCGGCTTTATTCTGCAGGGCCATGATCGGTGCTACGGACTGAACCGACAGGAAATAGCCCTTATAATTTACATTTGTTACAAAGTCCAGATCGCGTTCACTCAAGCTCATAACACTGCCTGCCCTCAGTACTCCGGCATTCGAAACAAAGAGGTCGATTCCACCAAAGGTGTCGACAATTGTGGATATAGCGGATTTCAGGGAGTCAAGGTCGGCGACATTAACAGCTACTCCGATGGCGGTTTCGCTTCCGCTGGCCTGATTCAGCTTTGCGGCAGCCTCCTTAACACCCTCTTTGTTGATGTCGGCCATGGCCACCCAGGCACCTTCTTCTGCAAGGGAGCGGGCAATTTCATAGCCGAACCCCTGAGCGGCCCCAGTTACAACGGCCACTTTGCCAGCAACGCGTCCCGTTGTTGCATCAGAGAACACGGCTTGATATGTGCCATAGCCTTCAATGGTAACAGGTCGGAGAGGATCAGAGAGTTGATTTTTCAATTCAGCGATCACATCTTGCGAACCGGGTGTAATGGAGAGTAAAGTTTCGTTGCCAGTGGGCTCTATTTTGAGGAGTCGCGGGAGTCTGTCGTTCTGTGCGAGGAGTCCTCTCAGGGCCGGCAATATTTTTGATGTCATGATCTAACCTTTCATTGTTTTGTATAATAGTAGTTTTTAAAAGCGTTGCCAAAAAGTTCGTAACCGTTAAGCTTAGACGGTTTGCGCAAAGACTGTACTTTCCTGTAACCCAGTCGCGCCGCGACTGAGGCCTGCCAGAACCTCGCTCGCGGCGCGAGTGGTCTACATGAGTCTTGTCACAACGATTTTTCCAACAAGCCTAAGCTTAACGGTTACAAAAGTTCCTGATTAGGATTTGACCCGCTATCTGACTCCTGACTCCTGCTGCTCAGCGGAGCCACTTGATCTGAGCGCAGTCTTTAAAACACGCAGTGTTTTCTCCTAAAGCAGTGATGCTTATCACACAATCAGTCAATGAGTGAGTAAAGCTTTCGCGCATCACTCACAGGAAGTTTGTGCTCACCGCCGCTGCTTTAGTTTTCAAATTCGAGCATTCCCTGTTCTCTTAGGGAGGTAAACGAGGGAGGGTCGCAGTATGTTTTGCCCACAATGATATGGTCTCTGACCGGGATATCCAGCAGATGGGCGGCATCTATCATGCGCCGGGTGATTTTTAAGTCCTGAGTGGAGGGGGAGGGGTCTCCGGATGGGTGGTTATGTGCCAGGATAAGTGATTTTGCTCGGTAGCGGATTGCTTCAGTAAATATTTCACGCGGATGAACCGGAGTTGAGTCAATCAGCCCCTGTGAGACTTCGACCGGATCCCGGATGAGTTTGTTTTTTGTATCAAGGAGCAGCACCCAGAAATTCTCCTGTTTAAGATCGGCGGCAAAGGGCTCAATGATTTTATAGGCATCAGCGGGGCACTCGATTTTGATTGAGCGGAATTGTTTCTTTGTTCTTTCAGCGATACGCAGGCCAATTTCCATGGCCGCAGAGAGCTCCATGGCCTTGACTTTGCCGAGTCCACGTATTTGATGTTGGATAAGCTCATTGTGATCCACTCCGGCCAGATTTTCAAGGCCGCCAAATTCCACCAGAATGTGCCGGGCCAGATCAATGACATTTTTGCCTGGTGTTCCTGAACGCAGAAGTATGGCGATTAACGAGGCATCGGAGAGATTTTTGCGTCCGATCCGTTCCAGCTCCTCTCTGGGTTTTAAAGAGTAGTGCAGATCTTTGACGCGACCTCTCTCGGGAGCTTCATTTACCTTCCAGGGGAGATTAGATTTTGAGTTCTGTTTTTCCATATTTGTCCCACAAGAATAGCACTTTTCTGGCAATCTCTTCAATACAATCCGATAGTTCGATTTCGCACCAGATTGTGTTCTGCTGATGGCGGAACCATGTCTCCTGTCTTTTAGCCAGTTGTCTGGTTCTAATTGTAATGCGCTCTATGGCATCAGCCTGTGTAAGTCTGCCGTCCAGCATGGCCAGCGTCTCCTGGTAGCCGATCGCTTTTGCGGCCGTTGCAGACCAGTTTGAATAGGTGGATTTAAGATTTCTGACCTCCTCGGGCAGTCCCTGCTCGAACATCTGCTTGACGCGGTCACGAATGCGTATATGTAGTTGATGGCGCGGCATGGTTAACGTAATGATGGCGGGTTTATGTTGGTCTGTGCCCCAGTTGTCCGGGAGTTTTCCGTTTGCATCAAGGTGCTCAAGAGCTCGTATGATGCGACGCGAATTGGATGGATCCGGAAAGTTAATCAGAGCAGGGTCCATTCGGTGCTCAAGCTGGTTCATCAGTGCCGGTAGCCCGTTTTTGGCCAGGAAATCATTCCAGTAGGCCCGTCTCTCTGGATATACGGGCGCGGAGTCGATTCCGCTTGTCAACGCTTTAATATAAAGGCCGGTACCACCGGTGACAATCAGATGTGGGGGTTGCCTTGTGTCTGATGCAGCTTTAGTTAAAGCATTACGGGTGGCCCGGATCCAGGCTCCGGTGCTGAAAGGCTGGTCGGGAGTAGTCAAATCTATACCGTAGCAAGGTGCGCTGCCGCGTTCTTTCCTGGTTGGCTTGGCGGTGCCGATATCCATTCCTTTATAGACCAGCATGGAGTCGGCGGAGATAATGCCTGCGTGCAGGCGCGCTGCCAGAAGCTGGCAGACCGATGTTTTACCGGTTGCCGTGGCACCGGTTAATATCCATGCATCAGTTCTGCCGGATTTAACTGTGCTGTTTTCATACATTATAGTGGTTGTGCGGTCTCTCTTATTGCGGGGGCAGCTCTGATCCGGCTACATGCAGATTATCTGTCCGGGATTTGTTTCTGCTGTACATAAATTCAGCCAGAATAAATAGTGCGGCACCGCAGCAGATTGCGGAGTCAGCAATATTGAAGGCAGGAAAATGTGATTTTCCTAGATGAAAATCAAGAAAGTCAATCACACATGCGAGGCGGATGCGGTCAATCACATTGCCCAGAATTCCACCATAGATCAGGGAGAGTATGATTGTATAGCCCTTAAGGTGTCCAAACAGCTTTTTCTGTTTCCAGATAATAAATGCCAGAGAGAATAGAGAAAAAACCACAAGAACATAACGCTGCCCTGCCAGAATTCCCCAGGCGGCACCTGGATTTTCAACATAGGATAGATTAAAAAACCCCGGTATAATCTCAACAGAACGCAGGGACTGCAACTTTGTAACTGCTAGATATTTTGTTAGTTGGTCGGCTGCGACTATCAGTGCTGCAAAAAGAGCTGTACGCATCAAAACCTCTTATCGGATTTTTTTGAAACGATTCGCGCGCTCCATTTCAGACTTACATTTAAAGCAGAACTTTGCAAAAGGACGTGCCTTGAGACGGGGTTTGCTTATCAGGCAATCACATATTTCACAGCCGCCGTAGGTGCCTTTGTCAATAGAGGCCAATGCGTTATCAATATCGGCAACAATGTGCTGCTGATCGTTCATCTGATTCAATGCCTGCAGGCGCATAAATGCATCGGTGCCGTCCTCTTCCGGATTAACTTCGTCATCACGCTGCAGTGCATCATGTTTCATAGAGTCAGTTTGTCCGGTAAAGTGATCACGCATAATCAGGAGGTCGCGGTGGAACTTATCCAGGTCCTTCTTTTTGAAGCAGGCTCGCCGTTTATTCTTTCTTTTTACTGATGAGGGCACCACGATCTCAACTGCCTCCTGCATAGGCGGTACAATCGGGAGTGGTTTGGCTTTTTTTGGTTTGGTTCTGGAGATACACTTCTTTGATGAAGGTGTTTTTTTTGTGCCAGTGCTTTTAGATTTAGCGTTTTTATTAGTCTCAATATCGCGGGCTTTAATGGCTTTAAGAAGCTCCAGGGTGCTTTTTTTAGCAGCATTTTTTGCTTCGGCCGCTTTAGTGAGAGCTGCCTTTTTAGGAGTGGCCTTTGCTTTGATCTTTGATTTAGGTGAAATTGCACTTTTAAAAGCTTTGATTTTTTGCGACGTTTTCGTTTTTGAGCTACTCTTGACCGAAGATTTCTTCTTTGACCGGGTGGCTTTATTAAGCGTATACCGGGTGGAAGGTTTCTTTGTGCTTTTCTTTTTCAGGGTTTTTTTTCTCGCACCGGTTTGAGCATTTTCAGCACTTGTTTTTCTTTGTGCAACCATAAATCTATACCTCACTCGTTAGTTTTAAAGCAAAAGGTGGATTATTCCTATGTTGTTTCCGGGGTTGTGGCAATCCAACTGCTAACATCCTGGCTTAAAGATTTTATAGCCGTTATTTTAACTTCTTGTTCTCCCCCGGGAACAGGAATAGCTATCGATTCGCCTGGTTTTCTGCCAAGCAGGCAGGTTGCCATACGTGTCTTATTAGATATGATGTTCAGGTCCTCGTCACGGTCCCACTCTCCCAGAATGGTGAAGGACTTCTGAATGCCGGACTCTGTCAGCAACTCAACCGTTGTTCCAAGTGCGACCTTCTCTGTGGAAACATTTGAAAAATCGCTACCATTAACAAGATCAAGTTCCTTTTGCAGTTCGGACTGTTTTTGCAGTAGCTGACGCTGATAGTCTTTGGCCGCCTGATATTCGAAGTTTTCTCGAAGGTCGCCGTAACTCCTGGCAACAGAGATATCTTTGCTGTTTTTAGGAAGTTCTACTTCGACCATTTTTTTATAGAGCAGCTGATGTTCAGCAAGAGAGCGCCATGATGTCAGACGGGGAGCGGGCTTCTCATTTGCTGCGGTAACCCGCTTTCGCAGAGCCAGAGCTGGGTCGAGTCTCAACATACGGGCAATCAGGGACCTATGTGTTGAGGGGTCCCAGGCCGGTGAGGCCTGAATGCGTTCAAAGAGCAGTTGGCGGTGAGTCTCATTCAGTTCTGCAAAGATATCTTCAAGCCACCTGGCGCTTTCAAACAGTTTTTTGATTGCGTTCTGCATGCGTAGGTTTTCACCGTTAAGGGTTGTTTCCACAGTGATAATTGCGTGGAGCAGCAGGTCAATCAGTGGTGGCAGCGGCCATTTTGTGAGTTCGCTGCGATATCTGAAAATCCAGTTGACAAGAATGGGCGGAGCTTTTGGAGCCCTTAGCAGGTTGCAGCCAGCTGCAGCTGCATCATCATCATCTTTCAAGGTCAGCAGAGTTTCGTTCAGCAGATTGTAGGGCATTACGGCCAGTGACAGAAGTAGTTTGTCTTTGGCGATGTCACCCTCTTTAAGAAGAAACTGCACCATGTTGGATACATCTCTGACCGGAAGCCTGAGTGCTGCTTTTATGAAACGGTTGTTACTCCAGAGATGAGTATGGGGCTCTTCGATGTGGTCCTTGCTATGCTCATTAAATATATCCAGGTCAAAGCCCTGCCGGTCACAAAGGGTCACAAGACGTACATAGAGAGGTGGGTTGGTGTTATCAGCACCTTTAACTGCAAAGCATAAGCGGTTTATAATAATTTCCTTATGTGCTTGATCCGGAGTGTCGATTTTTTTGAGATTCTCAAGTTCGAGCACTGCGTTGAGAATGGACTGCGGGTCCTTTTCGTTCTGGAGCAGGGTGAACCACTTTTCGTCGTATGTGGCGGCCTCTTCCAGCAGTTCAATAAACTCTGTGCGCTTCATTGGAACAATTACCAGCGGGTCTTTTTTGAGTGCTTTGCGGGCGTTATCCCAGAATTTCTTCCAACCGGCGGGTTTCATGAACTTATGGCCTATCAGGGTCGACTCCAGTTTAGGTACCGGCATTTTTCCAAAACTGCGGATTGCCAGTTTAACCATCTCACCAGGTTCTTCCTTGATCAGGCGGGCGAGTTCATCCGGATTGTTATGGCGAAGAGTAAAGATATGGTCATGGGTGGCCTGAGTCAGAGTTTCTGATGCGGTTTTAAATGTGAGGTTGTGTCCGCGCTTACCGCTGAAGTCAATAGTTACGCGTTTATAGAAGTTATCAAGGCGTTTGACGGTCCCGAACCCCCATGTTTTGTCGATAACCTGAGCACCGGGAGATAGCTCGAGCAGAATATCAAGCTGGCGGAACGATGCCTCCAGTGGCTGTGCATCAAAGGGAACAGTATCAATAAAGGCAAGAATAAGGCGATCTTTGCAGGAGCGTTTCAGGTCGTTCAGGATGCTCTCCGCCCCAAAGCGACTAAGCAGGGAGTTCAGACAGCTTTTAACGACAATATAAAGGCCGTTGAAGTCACCGTTATCTATAAGCTCCTGCACAATTATATCTGTCCAGATGTCATTCTTTTTATTGTTCTTAACAGCAATAGAGTGGATAATAGTAAGCAAGTCGTTGACTGGTAAAGGTTTATATTCCAGCAGGGAAACAAATTTTGTCTCCGCCTCTGCAAATGTTATGGCAGTATCCATGGAAAGATTCCTCGATTCAGTTGTCAAAAAAGAGTAAGAATGTTATCAAAAATGAACTTAACATGGAAGGCTATGTTTTAAAAATGTTTAAACTGCTTTTTAGAGCGTTTTCAGTTGAAGTTTCGGGTTTCGGGTGATACAATATATGTATGAAATCTTATGACATCATTATTTTGACGGCCGCAAATGAAGCACAGGCGGGTGGTTATAGAGAACAGCTTAGGTGGAGAAGAGAGAGCGGTTTGATACCCCGCGCAACAAAGTATCTAGTTATATCCGATCCGGGCGGACGCAGAGTCGGCTCTCTCGGGGCGACATTCAATGTGCTGGCTGAGCTGGCTGTTATTTTGCAGGAGAGTTGCGAGAGCAGCTCGGCAACAATGGAGGAGCTGTTTACGGGTCATCGGGTTCTTATCTGTCACTCGGGAGGCGACAGTCGGAGGACCCCCGCTTATGCAGCTCAGGGCAAAGTTTTCACACCGGTTCCGGCGACCTCTGAAAACGGGCTGCCTCTGGCTTTATTTGACCTTATTCTGAGGACGCTCTCAGAGCTTCCTGCTCCGGAAGATGGGCATGTGCTGGTGACATCGGGTGATGTTCTTTTGACTTTCGATCATGGATCTGTCGATTTCAACAAGCCTGGGGTAACTGGAATTGCATACTTTGGCTCAACCGGGCGAGGTTCAAGACATGGAGTTTATGTACCCTCTGCCTTTAAGGATGGTTCTTCCGGTACGGAGTGCCTGGCCGTGGCCGATTTTCTGCAGAAGCCGGATGATAGCGAAATGCGTGCGTCAGGGGCGGTTGACACCTTTGGTCATGTAGCCATTGATACGGGGCTGATAAGCTTTGGTCCGCAGACGGCCGCCCGTTTTCTGGATCTGTGCGGGGTTAAGAAGCGCTCCGGCATGATTAAAATCAACAATGGACTTCTGCGGGATGTAATTGACGGCAGTGCACCGCCGCTTGACATGTATGAGGAGCTGCTGATGGGGTTGACGCCCTCTTTTAAAGAGGAGCGATTTATTGAACGTTTTGCAATTAAATCTAACGCGCTGGTGGCCAATAGACGCCGTTTGCGGGCCTTTTACCGGGCGGTGCATGGGCTGGGATTTAATGTGAACATTCTGCCTTACTGCGAGTTTTTCCATATTGGCAGCAGTCGTGAGCTGCTGTCCGGGTTTTCCGGCCTTTCCCGCACTGCTCAGGAGTATGGTTTTGCAAACGGCAGTGCTGCCAGCCTGCTACGCTCTGAGGACAGTGGTCGTGCATTTGTATTTAATGCATTCATCAGAGCTCCGTTTGATTCACAGTGTTCCTTGGTGGAGGCGGTATATGCTGAGGCACCCGGTGCAATAACACTGGAGGGCGATAACATTTTGACGGGTCTGCCACCCGGCTGCAGGCTTCAGATAAAACTTCCGCATGGGATCGGGCTGGTTTGCCTGCCGGTTGGGCGTGAAAAGTGGGCGGCGGTGGCATACGGTGTGAATGATGATTTCAAGAGTGCATATGGTCTTGAGAAAAGCTGTCTGTTTCTTAATCAGCCGGTTGAGAACTGGCTGGAATCGCAGAAAATTGCGTCTGGCAGGCTTTGGAGGGGGGATGCCTGTGCGGGAATGTGGACCGCCCGTCTGTGGCGTATTGGTGAGTTAAATGATGTCTTGGCGGAGGCGCTTGAAATTGCAGCAGGTGCGGGTTTCGGTGGTTCTGCCGGGTTGCGTCGGCTGAGCATATCCGAACTGCTGCCTAAGGTGGATCACCGCAGGCTGTTAGAGGTGCGCCGGCAGATCAGGCGGCGGGTCAATCTGCTGAATGTGCGTGATCGCATTGTGACAGATGATTCACTTTCGGCGGCCTCGGTTTGCGCAGAGATCCATTGCCGGAGTGATGCAGAGTCGGTTTTGCGCCAGATTGCGGAGTTGATTGGTTCGCTAGAGAAAAACAGTCATTTGCTGCGGGCGAGGGTTTTGCGTTTGGCCGCCATGATCTTAAAGAGCTGGCCTGGAGCCGGGTCTGAGTCGGTAGCCGGACTATCTGATACGGAGTCGGGTCTCAAGGCTGTATTCAATGAGGTCTCAAAGTCGGTTGCTTTGAATTATGTTCCGAAAACCGGGTTCAATAAGGCTGCTATTTTGCATGATCAGGTGGTCTGGGTAACAACACCGGTCCGAATTGATTTTGGCGGTGGTTGGTCGGATACCCCGCCGATCTGTACAGAGCTGGGCGGTACTGTTTTAAATGCCGCCATCACTCTGAACGGACAATATCCGGTCCAGGTTATGGCAAAGCTGAATATGTCCGGGACAATCAGACTCAACAGTATTGATCTGGGTCAGAGGGTTGAACTGAGTGAAACGGCTCAGGTGCTGGATCATCAGGACCCAACTGATTGGGCGGCGCTGGCCAAAGCCGCCCTGATCTTATCCGGAATTGTTCCCTCTTCTGCCGGGGATTCCCTGCAGAAGAGGTTGAAGGTTTTCGGTGGTGGATTGGATCTGACAATTTTTTCCGCTCTGCCAAAGGGTTCCGGGATGGGAACCAGTTCAATTCTGGGTGCTGCGGTACTGGCATGCCTGGGTCGGGTGCTGGGAGTTCCTTTTTCTTCAGACCGCCTGATTTACATGACATCAATGCTGGAGCAACGCATGTCAACCGGTGGCGGCTGGCAGGACCAGGTTGGCGGCATTCTGCCGGGGGTCAAGCTGATCCGCACAGAACCGGGGAGTGATCAGAGAGTCAGCCTGCGCTGGAGTGTCTTTGATATGCGGCAGGAGAGCGAACTCAAGAGCCGTTGTCTGCTCTATTTTACCGGCCAGAAGCGTATGGCGCGTAATATTTTACAGAATGTTGTCGGGGGCTATCTGGCTCGTGATCCTGTTGTGCTGCAGAGTTTGAAGTCCCTCAAAATGCGGGCGCTGGAGACAAAAGAGGCTCTCGACTCACGTGATATTGAGGGTTTTGCCAGGGGCGTCGGAGATTACTGGGAGTTAAAGAAGCAGATAGATCCCGGATCTACAAATAAACCGATTGAGAAGTTGCTCAAGCTGATCAAAGCGGATACATCCGCCGCCTTGCTGCCGGGGGCGGGAGGGGGCGGTTTCATTTTTGTGATTGCAAAAAATATTGATGCCGCCGAACGCATCAAGGCTAAGTTTGAGAGGAATCCGCCCAACAAACATGCGCGATTTTTTGAGTTTGATATTGATCAGCAGGGTTTGAAGATCACGGTGCTTTAGTCGTATTGATTACGTATGCTGCCGGGCAGGGGCATTGTTCCCTCCCAGCCTGCGCGTCCAGACCATGGCATATCTGTATCGTTAGGGCTATCCTGTATGCAGCCCGATAGAAAAAGCAGCGCTGCCATAGCTGCAAGTGTCAACAATGGGATGGTCTTAGAAGAATACAACATCACCTTTTTCCACTGCTGTTTGCTGCCAGTCGCTAAGAATATCGACGACGACCAGGTTTTTACCGTGTACGAGCTGGCGCAACTTGATACGTGTCACGAACTCACCTGATGCGCTTTGGCGGCCAGGACGGCTTACATTCATGTCAACCAGCGGAAGCTTGTTTTCGCGTTCCGGTCCGAGCATCTCTGTCAGGGCCTCATCGGAGAGCTCAATTATGGCAAACTTAAGTTCGTCGTTAGCTTCAATGATTTTGCCTTTGATGCCAGCGGTTAGGTCGAATCCTATTAGACGGTTATCACTTTGGCCTACCACTGTTTTCCGGCCTGCCCAGCGTTTTTCCCAGTCAACAATGGTCTCTTTGGCAAGCGTCAGTTCATCTTCAAGCCCCGCAACTGTTTCGGTCAGCTCGTCAACTTCGTTTCTTGTATCGGCCAGCTCGGCATTAAGTTCTTTCTTTTCCTGAGTGAGCCTTGCGACCTGGGTTTCAAGATCCGCTTTTTCATCCTCAAGTTTGGCGATTTGTCCGGCCTTCTCGGTGATCTCCCGTTTGTCTGCACGGCTGGCAATTTTCAGCGCGTTAAGCTCTTCAACAGTTGAGGCCAGATCCTCGCGCATAGCTGTCAGAGCCTGACGGGTCTTATTGAGATTGCCTTGCTGGGCACTGGCGCGGGCAATTACCTGATCAAGCAGGTAATTCATTGAACCCTTGCCGGTTGTGACCGGAAGCTGGTTCAGGCCGCTAAGGACATATTTGCCCTCGGCATCGAGTATATAGTAACTGCGCAACTGACGGCGCATGGCATCCGGGTTGAGATCGAAAGTGGTCAGAGACTGCTCTTCAAGCTGGATCGCGTAGTCTTCCAGCATTGAATCCCTCTCCGGGTTAATCAGCTCGCGGTCGGTGATTGTGCCGATATCTCTATCAATCGGCGAAGCTGTGCCAGCCTCTGCGTTATCCTTTTCAATAGTTGCAGCAAGGTTGACAACTGTATTTTCGAGAATCTGATTCCTCTTTGTCAGCAGTTCGCGTTTCTGAAAAAGCGAGTTTGCGAGAAACAACGATACGCCACTCAGTATCAAAATTATTATTACAAATATTTTTAGCACTTTACCCATGTCAATACCTCTGAATTATTCCTGTAAATAGATTTAACAACATGATCAAATTTATATAAAAAAGCGGTAAACTGCAACTAGAAAGTCATGAATACAGCTATTTTTTTTGAATTTCAGACAAAATGCCGCTTTAACAGGGTAAAATATGAGTTTTTTTGGATATTCATCGGGTTTCTCGAGTACGCACCCGACGGGGGTTGTAACCTTGAAATCTGTGATTGAGTTCGGAAAAGCGTTTATGTTGCTTATCAATTGAATATCCAATAAGCAACACGAAACTCCCAATGTCCAAGAAGAGAGCCGCTTCCTCCATGTCGAGCTATGGCCTGTTCGAAAAGGTCTTTTAGAACAGAATGCTGCAATCCGTTGGGTTGCTTTTTCCGTACTCGTACACGTACTCGTACACTCAAATCTCTTTTCCTTACTATCCCCACCCTAGGTTTTGGAGATTCGCGTGTACGAGTACGTGTACGAGTATGTGTTCCTTCGACTATTTCGACTTCTCAAACCTCCAACCCTTTTCGGATGGGCTCGAGCTAGGGATAAAGGGGTAGAACTTAAGCAAAATCAGAATGTTAAGTTTGACAGAAATATGGGTGACAAAAATATGGGGGAGAGGGTAGGTAAAAAATTAGGGGTAAAAAATGGATAAAAACCGGTGCCTGCCAATAATCCTTTTGCCCAGATCTACGACGCAAAGACACGCTACGCACCCATTCTATTACCCCTTGCACCCCGCCGATGCGCATACGCGTCAACCTGAGCACGCACTCCAGTTTAGAACTCAGCCTGCCACTGCGTAGCCGCGAAACGCGGAGACGGGCGCACTAACTTGGCTTGCGCATGTCATTTAAAGACCATTTTTTCTGCGGCTCCGCTACTATAATAAGGTGTAATGCGCCCAGATGTCTACAACTGTACGCACTTTTTTTAAGAAAAGCACGGTTTGAAATTGACCAATCGCCCACGTTAGAGTATAAATCAAAGTATGAACAATATTAGATTTCAAAGGTTTTTGTTATTTTTTATAATGGTTGCGGCGTTTTTATCACTTTCTTCTGATTTGAAAGCGCAAGATGGAGAGGTGTATCCAGATCTTGAGAACGAACTGATTTACATAACCAAGCTTCAGGAGTTGCGGATGCCGGATATCGCTGAAGTCGTGATTGCTGAAGCGAAGCGGAAATGGCCTGATGCCGCCGCCCGGCTGAAAGTGCTGGAGTTTCAAGGTTTTTTGTGGCAGGGTAAGTTTTCAGAGGTTAAGAGTGTCATTGATGCTATGCCGGATAAAAACAGTGCCGAGTACTGGGCCCTGAATCTGGCTCTGGCGGATGGCTACTATGCCTATCATGAGTTTGCCAATGCGGATAAGCTGTACTTGGATTTTTTCAAAAAGAATCCCAAGCCATCCAAAGCACTGACCTCATTTTACCTCAATGCGGCCTATAAGTATGCTCAGATGCTGATTTATCTTGGTAAAGATGCGGAGGCTCTGGTTGCGTATGGGCGTCTATTTAAAGTTAAGATAGATGAGGACAGGAAGCGTAACGTTTATGCCGAGATGGCAGAACTGATGTTGAAGCTGGCACCGGATATCAAGGATAAGACTAAGAAAAAAGCTATGCTTAAAAAGGCTGATAATCTTGTGGATAAGCTGCTCTGGTTGCAGGATGTCTGGTTTGGCAAGGCCATTGTTATGAAGGCTCATATTTACATGCTGCGGGATGATGTCAAGGGTGCTCAGGAGCTTGTCGAGGAGTTTATGCCGCAGCTGAAGGTTATTCATAACTCCCTGCTGAAACAAGACCCGGATGGTTCGAAAGGTTGGCTCAGGATGAGTCCGATGCCGGAGTGCCGTTATCTTCTGGCCGCTCTGCTGCTGGATGAAGCCAAGCTTGAGCTGAAAAAGAGCAATCCGGATGATGAACGGATCAAAGCCCTTTTTCTCGGTCCTCGTACGGGCTCTGGAAAGCGCAAGGGCAATGGTGCTTTTAATCATCTGATCAATGTCTTTATCCGTTTTCCCGAGAGTCAGTGGGCTGCCGATGCCGGTGAACGTTCCGAAGAGATCCGCGCAATCATAAAAAAGCGTTATGGTGTGGAACTTCGCACCCCGGTGACAACCGAGCAGATGCAGAGAGTTCAGGCCATGCAGTTTGCCGGAGCCAATCTGCTGTTCAGCCAGAATAAGTTTAAAGAGGCGGCCGAGAAGTACCTGATGGTTCTGAATCAGTTCCCGGAATCTCGGGAGGCCGTTAATGCTCTTGCCAACCTGGCCCTATGTTATATCGACAGCAGTGACAAGAGTGCGTATGCCCAGCTGATGGCGGATACCGTGATAGGTCACCTCTCAGAGCGTTTTGCGGGGGACGAGAAATTAATGAAGGCCGCTGGCAATCAGCTGCGCTCTCTGGCGGATAACTACGGAACGCTTGGACGTGATGACAAGCGGCGCGAGACCTACGCCCTCTTTTTCCGGGATTACCCAAAGCACTTTGCAGTAAGCCAGCTCTTAATGAGTTTTGCCGGTCGCGAGTATGATGCCGGGAACTATCCTGGAGCCATGGCATATTATGAACGCATTGCTAATGAATATAAGGATTCGAACTATTACTATGGTGCGCTAACCCGTATTACGCAGATTTATAAAACTGAACAGAATCCCACCAAGGAGATCCGTGCGCTTGACTTTCTTATCACCGAGCTGCAGCAGAGCGAAAAGCCCGGGCATAACCTGCCGGTAGCCCAGTTTCGGCTGGCGGAGGCACACCGCTCTTTTGGCAACAACCTGCTCAAGACAAGCGGAACTAATGAGACAGTACAGGCCGCTTTGCAGGAGGGAGCCCAATTGCTGGCCAAGGCTGCACTTGAATTTGGTGAGGTGGCCAAACTGCTGGCTGATGATGCAACCGGCGTTTATCATAAAAACGGTGATGAGAGGAAGGTCAATCAGCAGATCCGCGAGATGGCAACCTTCACCAAGGGCGTTGCCCTGTCGCAGATGCGTTATCCCGTGGCTAACATTCCGGTTTACCGCAAACATGCACTTAATGCCTTTAAAGGTTTTCTGAAGACATATCCGGAGAGTAAATATGCGCCCAAGGCACTGCTTCAGATAGGTACGCTCTACACGGTTATGAAGGATAAAGAGGGTTCTCAGAAGGCCTTTGAAGATTTAAGCAAAAGATACCCGGACTCAGTTGAGGCCAAGAACTCAGTTCCCGAGTTAGCCAGCGCGCTGATTGAAATGGGTCTGCGCGGTGAGGGGGTAGCCAAGTATCGTGAGATGTTTATCGGCAGCGGCAAGTACAGCTCAAGGCAGTACAGCGATGCAGCCGAGGCGCTGCTCAATGCCGAAGAGTATGTTCTCGCACTGGAGGGTTATGAAAAGGTGCTGACGGATTCAAAGGAGCTCGCTTTGACTGCCAGGGCTAAACTGGGCAAGGCCAGAGCTTTAATGGGACAGAATAAATACAGTGAGGCCCGCAAGATGCTGGCACTGTTCATCACCGATCCTAAGCTCTCCGGGCTTAGTTTGGCTGTGGATGCCAACATGCTGCTGGCCGAGGCCGCCAGTCAAGAGGGGCAGACCGAAGCCGACAATGATATCCGCAAAGATCTTTTTAATCAGGCGGTCAATGCACTTAAGCTGGCCGGGAAATATCTCAAGGGTAAGACCGAGATAGCTGAGATCAATCAGGCGACCGGCGAGATGCTGGTGCGCAAAATGAAGGCAGAGAAGAAACTCGGGCTGGCTGATCAGGCGGTTGAGACACGTGGAAAAGCGATTGTGGCATTTATGCGGATTGTCGACTCCATAAACCCGGGAGATGCCGCGCTGGCCCCCTATCTTGAGCGGGCTTACTATACCTACATGCCGATGTTGTTGGAACAAAAAAACTACGAACAGGCGGTTGAAGATTGTGAGTCATATCTGAAGCTCTTCCCGGCGGGGCGCTATAAGACTGATATAAACAACTGGCTGAATCAGGCTAAAATCGGCCTGCAGTAATAAAATCATTTTACAATAAGTTTAAGGAGCAAAGAAAGAATGAAAATGAGAAAATGTAAAGCAATAGCTGTAATAGCGGCCATGTTTCTGGCGGCAGGGGCGGTCACAGCTGCGGATGTAATCGGTGTCATGGTTTTGAAGAATAATAAACGTATGGAAGGCACCATCACATGGAATAGCCGCAGAAAAGTATATACTATTAAGAAGATCACTGGTAAGGTAACGCTCTCAATGCGACAGGATCAGGTTGTCGGTTTAATCATCCCGAAGCCGAAGAAGTTGACTTCCGTGGAGGCTGCTCTGAGGAAAGGTGCCAGTCCGACGGCGGCAATTCCGGTTCTGAACAGCATCATCGATGATTATTTTATGCTGAAGTGGGATAAGACCGCGACGCGACTGCTGGCTGAGGTATATATCCAGAACAATCAGGCGAAAGAGGCAGTCAAAGCCTGTGAACGGTTGATTGGTGACAACCCTGAGGCGGCTTGGAAGGGTGAGATGGCCCCAAGTTATTGGGCCGCTCTTCTGAAGGCGGAGCGCCCTGCAAAACTGAGTGGTCTGATTGAAAATGCGATCAAGACCGGTGATCGCATTACCTCGGCGCATGCCCTTCTAATGCGTGGTGATATGCTAAGAAAAGAGAGCGACTCTACCGAGAATGCCAGAAAGGCTTTGCGTGATGGTTATCTGCGGGTGGTTACTCTCTACAGTAGAGAGAAATCAGTTCAACCGGAAGCTTTATACAAGGCGGCCAAGTGTTTTGACAAGCTGGGCCAGACATCACGCGCTGATCAGATGCGCACTACATTGAAAAGTGAGTACGGCTCTTCCAGCTGGGCTCTCAAATAAACACAGGTCTGCCTCAAACGAGGTATAACGAACAATAATTTTTGTTAGTAAGCAGCTAACTTTTAAATAAATAGTAAAAACAAGAGGTTAAGAATGAAAAGACTGATTTTGTCAGCAGTAGTATTCACAGGATTAATGTTTGGAAGTGTGCCGGTCATGGCGCAAGGCGAGGCTGAGCCCGCCGCTATGGACGAGGCGGTTCTGATCAAAACCGAGAGTACCCCTAAACCCAAACCGAAGAGTGCCGGACTTCTCTCGATTATGTGGGCATCAGGGGTAGTCGGAATGATTTTATGGTTTGCCTTGTTCAGTTGCGCGGGTGCTGCGGTCTACTTCTCTGTGGACAGCTTTGTTTTGATCCGTCCGCAGAGGGTTATGCCTGAGTCTTTGATCAACCTCGTTAAAGAGGGTATGTCTGAAGGCGATGTCATGAAAGCGCTCGAGGCCTGTGAGACAGAACCGGGTCCGCTGGCTAATATTCTGACGGCCGGGTTTTCGCATGTGGAAGAAGGATTTGACATTATTCAGGAGTCTATCGGTGCGGCCGCTGATCTGGAGACAGAGAGCCTGATGCAGCGCCTGACGTGGATATCGGTTTGTTCGAATCTATCGCCGATGCTGGGGCTGCTGGGAACGGTTCAAGGCATGATTATGTGTTTTGAAACACTGGCGACAGGTGCACCTGACATTGGTGCTCTGGCTTTGAATATTTCACAGGCGCTCTGGACAACGGGTATTGGCCTTGCGATTGCAATTCCTTCGATCACGGCTTATTACTGCATACGTAATAATGCCAACCGCCTTATCCTGCGTATGCAGGCCATGACAATGGAGCTGATTAAAGACCTTCGTAATGTCGAAGTTGTCAGCGACTAATTTTGTTGACTGGTTTACCGGATCCCGCTACGGGGGATTCAGTAAATGGTGCTTACGGGCTTGAGGCGTGTTTAGAGGCCTCTGAGATAGGGCGGCATTGTTATGCGGCCTGCACACCCCGTAAGGGTAAACACTTTAACTGCCGGTGTGGCAGACAAAGGAACCGAACCATGCATAAGCACTCACACAGTTCAACTGACCAGTGCGAAGTTGACATGACGCCGATGATTGACGTTGTGTTTCAATTGATTATTTTCTTTGTAGTTACTTTGAAAATGACTCAGGAGAAGAATAAAGATATCTTCCTGGAAGATGGAAAGCACGGCGTGACGCTGACATCCGAGAATCAGCCTCCGACGACACTGGAGATTGAGCTGGGCCGGCGCGGACGACTTTCAATCAATAATGCCGCGATGACCAAATCGTTTCTAAAAGTTATTCTGAAGAACCGGGTTAACCGGATTGGCACTGATTTTCCGTTATTGATCCGCGCTGATCGCGGAACGCCACATGAGAAAGTCAAGGAAGTCATGGATATATGTACAGGTGCCGGTGTCTGGAAGTTATCGTTTGTTGCGATCCAGGAACATAAAGCGGGTAAAAAGAAATAAATATCAGGAGGCTGTTATGGCTTACGAGAGAAGAAGAAATAAAGGGGAGTCGCCCAAACTGGACATGACACCGATGATTGATGTTGTGTTTCAGCTGCTGATTTTCTTTGTGGTAACCATTAAACAGGAAGACATTCTTTCAAAACTATCCGCTGCGCGTCCCGCACCGGACAAGAATGCCATAAAGGAAGAGCAACCGGATCTGATTACGATTGTCGCTTCACCGATGGGATTCACCTTTAATGGCCGCCTGGTAAGCAAAGCGGAGCTTGATCATCAAGTTGCACGTTACTCAAAGGTGAGTAAGACCGCGATGATCTTAATCAAATGCACGACCGACTCGCAGCATGCTCTGCTGGTGCAGGCACTTGATATCTGTAATAAGCACGGTATGGTCAATCTGTCAATATTCAGTATTTGATCGCAGAAGGGTTAAAAATCATGGATTTAAATGAAGTAGATGCGCATCTCGATGACATTGCCGATATGTATGATAATGTGTCATATCTGCAGCGGATGAGAAATCTCTATTACGGCATGAAGCAGCCGCGGGAGACTAAGGAGTATAAAGAAGCGATGATTGAGATGCAGCGCCTTTCGGCCCCGATCTCTGCCGTGCTTCTGCCGATTCTGGCGATTGTTGTGCTGATTTTTATGTCGGCAGTATCAGTATCCGATGACCGGATCATTGAGACTCAGATCATGGAAGCTGAGGAGATGAAGGAGCTTGAGGAGCCAGAGAAGCTTATAGAACCTCCGGATGAGATCGTGGAGATGGATGTCGATGTTCCTATCGATACCCCGGATGTTAATGTGGAGACCACGGAAGACACCGACATGAGCCCTAAACCAGTGGAGTTTGACGCGGTAATGAACGTCAAGAGTCCGGTTGTTCTGAAAAACATTTTTGGTTCCAGTCGCAATACCGGTGTCCGCGGGACTTTGCTGGCGAGACATGGCGGTGACCCCGCAACCGAGAGAGCCGTTATGCGTGCTTTGCGCTGGTTGAAGAAAAATCAGAATTCAGATGGAAGCTGGAATAAACAGAAGTGTGCCATGACCGGCTTGGCAGTTCTGACCTTTTTGGCACATAATGAAAAACCGGGTTCCTCGCCTGAGTTCGGCGAGACAGTCCGCAAGGCACTTGACTATTTGATGAACGGACAGAATAAGAACACGGGCCTTTTTGGCAATATGGATGGACATCAGTATGCACATCCAATTGCAGCTTACGCAATGTGTGAGGCATACGGTATGACGCGTAATCCCAATACTAAGGAGTCGGCTCTGCTGGCTATGGGGCCGATTATAAATGGACAGAATTCATCCGGTGGCTGGACCTATAAGATGGATGGGACATCGTCTCGCAGTGACACATCCTATATGGGCTGGTGTGCACAGGCTCTGAAAGCGTCCAAGCTGGCAGGTATTCATGCGGATGGGTTGGATGAGGCCATCAAAAGGGCTATCAAGGGGTTTCTGAAGAATGCCAGTCCATCCGGTGGATTTGGTTATACGAGCCCCGCTCGCAAGGGACTGACATCGGTTGGTACTCTCTGTATGCAGCTTCTGGGAGCTAGCAGCGACCCGGCTGTGCAAAACTCGCTGAGTCTTATGGACGAGTGGGCCATCGGTCAATATGACGGCAAGAATTCGGTCGGTGGTAATCCACAGTATTACTTTTATTATGCCACCCAGGCCAAGTTCCACGATGGCGGTCAGCGCTGGAAAAGCTGGAATGCTATGATGAAACCGATCTATATTGGAGCTCAGAAGATTGAGAAAAAAGCGATTAAAGACCATAAGGGGACCCTTCGTGATATCGGCTGGTGGGAGAACGGAGATAAACACAGTGACCGTCCGGTGATGGATACCTGCCTGACAGCACTTCAGTTGATGGTTTACTACCGTTATCTGCCAACCACCAGCGTGGCATCGGTTCAGGTAGAAGCTGAGGTTGAGGCAACCGCCACGGACACCGGCGATATCACCGTTGATGTCGGCAATCTGTAGGCAGCTGGTGCTGTTTAACGCTCTGGTATGAAAACATGAAATTTTAATTTTAATTATGAAAAACGGCGGGGATGACTCTGTCGTTTTTTTGGAGTTGATATGCCCTTTTCACTTTTTTTGGCATTTAAATATTTAAAACCGAAGCGCTCTGTAACATCAGTGGTCTCTGTCATATCAATTCTTGGGGTCGTGCTGGGTGTTGCGATCATCATTATTGTACGGGCCGTAATGACCGGTTTCGGCGATATGTGGCAGGAGAAGATTCTTGATTTCAAACCGCATATCACAATCAGGTCATTTGCCGGCGGGGTGATTCACGATGAGGAGCGTGTCTGTCTCCAGATGGAGCAGATTGAGGGGGTGCAGGCGGCATCGCCCTCGCTTGAAACCCAGGTCCTGATCGAGAACCGCAGGCGGGTGATTCCTGCGTTGCTGATTGGAGTTGATCCTGAACGCGCAAAGAAGATCATGAAGCTCGATAAGATGCGCTCCGGTAAGTTTGATGTATCGGGCGATGCAGTGGTGATCGGGATTGATCTTGCCATGCAGCTTGGGCTGGGTGTGGGTGATGACCTGATGGTTTATTCTCCGATGAATCTGGTTTCTCAGGATGAGGTATATTTTCCGGAACGACTTACCGTTAAGGGGGTCTATGAATCCGGTCAGCGAGATTTTGATTCCGGTTATGTGATAACCTCGCTTGCAGTAGCGCGTGATCTTATGGGCATGACCTCCGGGGTCTACTCAATCCACCTCAAAACAGATAGTCCGGCAAACTTTGAAAAATTCAATAAGATTGTTAAACGGGTTGAGGAGGTGACACCTGATTTCCGGGTGCAGACCTGGCAGGAGATCGACAAGACACTTTTCAATGCGCTTGCAGTTGAGAAGAATATGATGGTTATTCTTCTTATGTTTATCACGATTGTTGCCATCTTCTGTGTGACCGTAACCCTGATAGTTCTGACGGTTCAGAAAACCGATGAGATCGGTCTTCTGAAGGCACTCGGATTCTCTTCGCGTCAGGTGATGGGCGCCTTTGTTATCTATGGCTGGATTCAGTGTCTGGTCGGCACCCTGCTGGGAATCGGCGCGGCCTATCTGGTCCTATACAATTTACAGTCGATGGTTGACCTTCTTGCAAAGATGGGCGTTGAAGTTTTTCCAAAGGCAATCTACGGGCTGGCCCGGATTCCATGGCGGATTATTCCAAAAGAGGTTGTTCAGGTTGCGGTGTCGGTCATACTTTTTTGCACCTTCGGCAGTTTTCTGCCGGCTTTGCGAGCTGCCTGGCTGGATCCTGTGGTTGCCCTGCGTAAAGAGTAGCAAATATTGGAATGTAGAATTAAGAGTGATGAATGCAGAATTATGAATTATGAATTATGAATTGGGTGCGTTGCGTGTCATTGCTTTGTTGTTTTTTATGACAGGAGTTGAGAGAATAGCTACTGAACCTTTGAACCTTTGAACCTTTGAACCCTGAACCCTGAACCAATTATGCTGGAAGCAAAAAATTTACATAAAAGCTATAAACTGCCGCACAAGCAGGTGGATGTGCTAAAGGGTGCGGAGATCAATGTTGGTCAGTGTGAGCGGCTGGCGATTGTTGGACGAAGCGGTGCCGGCAAGAGCACCTTGCTGCATGTGCTCGGCGGACTCGACCGGCCTGCATCCGGCACGGTGGTGGTTGATGGAAGATCGCTTTATGAAATCTCAAGTCGCAAACGAACTGCTTTGAGGGCTGCCAGGATCGGATTTGTTTTTCAATCCTATCATCTCCTGCCTGAGATGGATGTAACCGAGAATGTGATGCTGCCGGCCCTGACCGGGGTTTTAAAGCTCAGCCGCGGCGAGATGAGGGAGCGTGCACTCGGTTTACTTGAGCGAGTGGGGCTGGCTGACCGTGCAATGCATATGCCGATGGAGCTCTCCGGCGGCGAGCAGCAGCGCGTTGCTCTGGCCCGCGCTTTGATGAACAACCCGGCCTTGATCCTGGCCGATGAGCCAACTGGTAATCTGGACAGCAAAACCGGTACGCAGGTTATGGATCTTCTGTTTGAGTTATCAAGCACCAATAAGTCAGCGCTGGTGATGGTTACACACTCGATGCAGAGCGCAAAGCTCTGCGACCGCGTGCTTGAGATCAACGATGGTCTGCTGGTTGGCGGGTGAGGTGAGGTCTCCGTATTCAGACCCTCGTACTTAAAACCCAGGTCATGCCAAGAGTGTTAGTCTCTATAAAATCAACTTCTTGTTATTTATGCACATTCTTTATCTCTCACAGAGGCACAGAGATCACAGAGTAATAGTCCTAACGCAGCAGAGCCGCAACCAAACTTTCTTCAAGTGATATGCAATACAACGAAGCAAAATAATCCTGTTAATCCTGTAATCCTGTCTAAAAAATCTTTCGCAAACATGATGGGATTTAAGAAGAGAGGTACTAATGTATTACTCTCTGTGGGCTCTGTGATCTCTGTGAGCTCTGTGAGAAATACTATTGACGAAGTAACAATCATCTTTATCCAATCAGCTGGGTTGCGGCTCCGCTGCATTAGAACTTTAGAACTCTCGCACTCTAGAACTTCCTCAGTAACTCTTCAATGAAGTCTGATAAATAAAACATTAAAAATATCTAAATTAATGATTTACAGCTCTTAGTTTCTTTGATACAGTCTTACTAGAAACTAGAGATGGTATATGTTAGTTTCACTCTGCAATAAATAGGTTATAGATAACCGGAGGAGGTAGAGATGGCTCACGTAAAGAGAGATAAGGCGGGATTGAATCCCCGTCTTGACATGACACCTATGATTGATGTTGTGTTTCAGCTGTTAATATTCTTTGTTGTGGCGGTTAAACAGGAGGACATCCTCTCGACTCTTACAGCGGCGAGGCCCTCGCTGCCTCCGGTTAATCATGAAACTCCGATTGATTTGATAGATGTCGGAGTTTCGTCACAGGGATTTACATTCAATGGACGTCCTGTCAGCAAAACTGAGCTGGACAACGCTCTGAAGCGCTACTCCCGGGTGAGCCGGAGTGCTATGGTTACGATCAGGTGCAGCGCTGATTCCCCGCATGCCTTTCTGGTGCAGTCACTGGATATCTGCAGCAAACATGGCATGGTAAACATTTCAATTTTTAGTATGTAAATAACAGAAAAGGCGGCATGAAATGAATATAAATGAAGTTAACGCCCATTTGGAAGAGATAGCTGAGAGATATGAGAGAGAGTCATTTCTTCACAGAGTAAAAAAGATTTTCAAGGGGTTGAAACAGCCTCGAAACTCAAGAGAGCATAAGGAGGCTTTGATAGAGGGGCAACGCTTGGCGGCACCTCTAAGTGCCATTCTGTTGCCGCTGATCGCGGTTGTGCTACTGATTGTTCTGGCAGGCGGCTCTAAAGTCCGCAAGGAAGAGCGTGTTTACCCGGCCAGACCGGTTGATGATACTTTTGTAAAAACGCTCAAAACGCTTCCGAAACCTGATGCTGCTGAGGTTAAGACACCGACGACTGATTTCGAGACGTATGCAGGTGGAGTTCAGACGCCGGATACCTCCATGCCGCAGGCAGTCAAAGATAATTCAAGTCCTGAAATACTTAAAGGGTTCAGAACCGGACCCGATCTGGTGGGAATCACACCCGGCCCCCCTGGTATAGGGACCGGTAGAGGAGAGGGAGTTGAAAAACGAAAGGGAACACCTACGGATGTTTCTGTCATGAGGGCACTGCGCTGGCTCAAGAAAAATCAGAATGCTGACGGTAGCTGGAATAAAAATAAGAGCGCCATGACCGGCATGGCGGTTCTGGCATTTCTGGCACATGCCGAGACTCCCGCTGGTTCTGAGGAGTTTGGCGATACTGTTCAGAGGGCATTACAGTTTTTGATGGATGGTCAGAATCAGACAACGGGGCTCTTTTCACATCAGGATGGACATCAGTATTCGCATCCTATTGCTACATATGCCATGTGTGAGGCGGCCGCTATGACCGGCAACCCGAATGTGAAGAGATCCGCAGAGCTGGCATTGCGTTTAATTATCAATGGGCAGAATCCAAGCGGCGGCTGGAACTATAAAATGGAGAGTTCCAGCGGACGCAATGATACCTCCTATATGGGCTGGTGCGCTCAGGCACTTAAGGCGGCAAAAATGGCCCGCCTGAAGGTGGATGGGTTGGACAAAGCTTTAAAATTGGCAGTTGCCGGATTCAAGCAGAACAGCAACCCTGGCGGTGGTTTCGGGTATGTCGGTCCGAGCTCAAGTCATGGGATGACCGCTGTCGGAACTTTGTGCATGAAGATTCTGGGTGCCGGGAATGATCCTGTTGTGAAAAACTCTGATAAATTAATGGATGCCTGGACAATTGGGCAATTTGATGCAGTTAACAAGGTGGGAGGCTGTCCGCAATATTACTTCTACTATGCTACCCAGTCTAAGTTTCATTCACAGGGAAAAAGCTGGGAGAGATGGGACAGAGAGATGCAGAGTGTTTATCTGCCGGCCCAGATTATAGAGAAAAACGCGATTAAGGATACTGACGGCAAAGACCAGGATATCGGCTGGTGGCAGAATGGCGATAAGCATACCGATCGTCCCGTAATGGACACCTGTCTGACGGCTTTGCAACTGATGGTATATCACCGTTACCTGCCGACAATGACCGCGAGTGCGGTCAAGGTAGAGGATGAGGTTCTGGCTCGCAGTGTAGATGATAAAGGTGATATCAAGGTTAATATTGGAGATCTCTGATTGAGAGGGACCGGCAAAAAAACTGTGTTGCAGCTTTTACGGTCGGCTTGAACCTGTGTTTAGGGAACGCAAGTTGCGGGCTTGCGTTTTTTTAAAAAGTTCGGTACATTTAATGCCTTTTCAAAAAATAACTGGCTCTTCATTGATTTTTATGGAATACATCTAAGTTTAGTTATTCCGACTTTTGTGTGGGTAACCCTTCCGAGGTCCAGCCTACGCCCCGCAAAGCGGGACTACGGCTTGGCATGCAAGGACCTCAGCTACAGCAAAGGCGTTGATCTCTGTAAATCTGTAGGGCGGGGG
>Ga0307990_1000898_pt1 | contig 25648 bp, 19 predicted proteins | sample EllFjometagen129_FD_203168 | JGI IMG/M metagenome (GOLD analysis project Ga0307990, IMG submission 203168) | Marine microbial communities from Ellis Fjord, Antarctic Ocean - #129 | ecosystem: Environmental > Aquatic > Marine > Unclassified | place: Southern Ocean | collected 2014-10-08
AGTATGAGTCAAGTGGGTCGGTAAATAAGTCAAGTATGAGTCAAGCTGCGTGGCGGACGATATATCGTATTACGATATATGCCCCTTTCGTTCCATTTGCCGGCAAGGGCCTTGTGGTTTCCTCCCTATAAAATTCCGGCCTGCGTGTAACAAAAAACTTGTTCTTTTTTTGCTCTTTTTAGTTGTTACAAGCCGGGCGGCCTGCTAGCTTTCTTCCGTGAAAACATCCTCATCCAAGCTGGCTCCCTATGAAGGTGAGATTCGGACTCTGCGTAAGCGGGGTGTGAGTTTCCGAGGGATTGCAAGTCGGCTGAACCAAGAGCACGGTCTATCCATCTCGCATAATGCGGTGGTTTCTTTTCTAGAAAACCGGGAACGGGCTCAACAAAAACCCACCCTCTTTTACGAGGGGCTGCCGGAGGATATTGGGTCCTCTTTGCTGAAGCAAATCGCTGCGCTGTGGACGTATGACTCCACGGCGATTGAGGGCAATTCGCTCTCGTTGAGCGAGGCGATTAAGGTGCTGGAGCTGGGGCTGACTATCAGCGGAAAACCCCTGAAAGATCACGAGGAGGTTTATGGCCACGGGAAGGCGATTGATCTTATTTATGAGTTGATACAGAAAGAAAAAATTGAGCCGGAGGATTTGTTTAATCTCCATCGTTGCGTGATGCATAAAAGTGCGATCGACAGCCTAAAACCGGTCGGCAATTGGAAACGGGACCACAACGGAACCACCGGCCTTCGCGACGGGAAACCGGTTTATATGGAGTATGCCTCACCATTCGACACGCCCAAGCTGATGGTCCGCTGGATCAAGGAGTTTAATCGAAAGCTTGCGTCCGCCGACACGCTGACAAAATCGATCAATGTTTACGCATGGACGCATTTGAGCTTTGTGCGAATTCATCCTTTTTTTGACGGAAACGGACGAGTGGCTCGGCTGATTGCCAATCTGCCTCTGTTGCGTTGCGGGCAACCGCCCCTTTTAATCGCCATGGAACACCGGGTGGAGTACATCGACCTTCTGTGGCGCTATGAAAATGCCGTTGGGCAAATCAAGGCGGGAGACCGACTGCTCCCACCGCACGAAGCGGTCTCCTTTTTTAGAAAGATGCTTCGAGAGGAATGGCAGGAAACGTTCGATCTGGCTGAAAAGGCCCGACAACAGGCAGGGCGGAGGACCACAGAGGGGGATATTTAACCGTTCATGGTGAACCTTCAGGTGAACCGCAGATCACGCAGATAAACGCCGATGGGAAAAGCCTTCCTCCGCACCCTCTAGCGCAGCGGGTGGTGAAAATCGTTCGAGGCTCGAAACGTGGTGAGTCAACTATTAGACAACCGATAAGACAACTATTAGACAACCGGTGGGCCATTCAGGGTTTGGGGCTCGCGGAGTACCGCGAGTGCTAGGCATTAGTCCTTAGGCTTTGGGCTTTAGGTTTTTCTGATTTCTCCACGGCCTAAGGTCTATGGCCTAAAGCCTACGGCCTTTTCTCAAATGATTTTCTCTAATCGGATGTCGAAGATGAGGGTGGCGAAGGGGCCGATGCGGAGTCCGGAACCGCGTTTGCCCCACGCGAGATCGGGTGGAACGACGAAGCGGGTTTTTCCGCCCTCTTTCATGAGAGATAGGCCTTCTTTGAGTCCATCGATGGCTTCTTCGAGAGAGAAGCGGTCCATTTCAACGCCGTGGTAGGTGTCTTTGATGACGGTGCCGTCGACCAATAGAATCCGCTGGTTGACTTCGACGGTGCTCCATTCGTCGGGCGATTTTCCGGTTCCCTCTTCGCGGACGTTGTATTGCAGTCCGCTCGGCGTAACCACCACATCCGGCTTCTGGCGGTTCTTGGCCATGAAGGCGGCGCCCGCGGAGCGATTCTGCCCCGCTCCGCCGTGCCCGCTCGGTTTTTTGTTTTTCTTTCGACTTCCCATGCCGAGAGTTTTTACCATCCTCCTTCGCTAAAGGCTACGGCGCGACAGGGAAAATCGAGAGCGCCGAAAAGCCGCGAGCCTTCTTCATGCTCCATCCAAAGCGGATTCGGCGCGAAGCCAACCTCTTTTCTGACGGGATCCACACGATCTGCAGGATAAAGGGCTTAACCACAGAACACACGGATAAATATTCCGCGCAGCCTGTCACGGCGGAGCCTTCGGCGAAGACGGAAGGCGCCGCGCGCCTACTTTCCCCGGCGCAAAATATTGCACCTCCGGGCGATCAGAGGTAAAAACTCTGTAGATTTTATAAGCGTTTAGGCCGGTGCGTAATTTGCGCCCAGAATGTTTTTTAAGGACAATTATGCCGAGTATTTTGATAGTAGATGACCAGATTGTTCTTTTGAAAGTGGTCGAGCGGCTTCTTTCCGGACAGGGCTATCAGGTTTCGCAAGCTCGGTCCGGCCAGGAGGCCTTGGACATTCTGCGGAATGAGTCGTTTGACCTGCTGATCAGCGATATCCGCATGCAGCCCATCAGCGGCATGGAGCTGCTGAAGAGGGTCCGCACCTCCCATAAGGATATGTGCGTGATTATGCTGACCGCCTGCGAAACGGTGGAAACCGCCATCTACGCCATGAAGCTCGGCGCGTTTGATTATCTGACCAAGCCGTTCCAAAAGGAGGAGCTGACCCAGGTAGTGCAACATGCGCTGGAATACCGCCATTCCACCATCGACAGCCGACCGGCCAAGGTTCAGCTGGATTATCATGAGTATGAAGAAAAACCGGGCGGCGTGATCGCCAACAGCAACACCATGCTGAAGGTGTGCGACATGATCGAGCGCGTCGCGCCCTCCCACACCACCGTGCTCATCTCCGGGGAGGCGGGATCGGGCAAGGAGCTAGCCGCCCGCAACCTGCACCGCTTCAGCCCGCGCAAAAAAAAGCCTTTCCTCAAGATCGACTGCACGGCGATCTCCCCGATTATGCTGGAGACCGAACTATTCGGCGGAACCCCCGACAATTCCTCCCTGCACGAGGAAGGCCTTTTCGGCACGGCATCCGGCGGAACCCTGTTTATCCATGAAATCGGCAAGCTGCCGCTTTCCATTCAGGATCGTCTCCTGCAAGCGCTAGAAGAGAGCGCCGTTCTCCTGCCGGGCATGAACGCCTCCGATGTGGATGTGCGGATTATTGCCGACTCGTCTAAAAACGTGCAGGGCCTCGTGGACGACGGGACATTCCGTCAGCCGCTCTATGATCGCCTCCGCGCGATTCACATTCATATCCCGCCGTTGCGCACTCGCCGGGAGGATATTATGCCGCTGGCCAGCCGGACCATCCGCCGGCACCTCGCCCCCGAAGAACCCATGCCTGCCCTCGACCGCGAGGCGGAGGCCATTTTGAAGAACTACCGCTGGCCCGGAAATGTTAATGAACTGGGAACCGCGGTTCGGCAGGCGCTTACGTCCCTGGAGGGCGACACCATCACCGCGGCCTCCCTCCCCGCTTATATCACAGAAGAGGTGTTGTCGGCCTTTGACATGAAGGATCTCCTCGGCCGCCCCGAACTGCTGAAGGGCAAATCCCTGAAAGCATTTCTGCAGGACGAAAAGAAGGGCCCGCTCCGCCGAAAGGCGGATCGGCTGTCGACCGATCCGTCGGCTCCGGATTCCGGGAAACCAATCCCGCCGCGGCGAAAAGGACCTTTTTCCTCGCCCGACGAAACCGAACCGTTCGAGTGGTTGTAGCCTAGACCGCGCTTGCCCCACACGAGATCGGGCAGAACAATGAGGCGGGCTTTGCAGCTCCGCAAGAGGCGATCGCTCTTTCCCCGTGTTTTCCGATCCTGTGAAAGAGGCTTTCACGGGGCGGGCGGTTGTGGTTAACTTCGCCCTCTATTAACAGATAACGCTTAACGGATAATCGGGACCCCCTATGTTCAATTTACTACTTAAGAAATTTTTTGGATCGAAAACCGAGCGCGACATGAAGCGGATGCAACCGTTGGTCGATCAGATCAATGCGTTTGAGGTCGACTATCAAGCCCTCAGTGAAGAGCAGCTGAAAGCGAAGACGCCGGAGTTCAAAACGCGTATCGCCGAAGGCGAGTCGCTCGACGAGCTGCTCCCCGAGGCGTTCGCCGTGGTGAAGAATGCCTGCCGCCGCCTCTGCGGAACCTCCGCCCATGCCTCCGGCCACGATCTGGCCTGGGAAATGGTGCCATTCGATGTGCAGCTGATCGGCGGGATGACCCTCCACCACGGCAAGATTGCCGAGATGGCGACGGGGGAAGGCAAAACGCTGGTCGCGACGATGCCGGTCTATCTCAACGCGCTCGCCGGAAAAGGCGTGCATGTGATCACCACCAACGATTTTCTGGCCGAGCGCGACAGCGAGTGGATGGCCCACGTCTACCGCTATCTCGGACTGAGCGTCGGCTGTTTGAAAAACATGATGCCGCCGCCGGAGCGAGCCGAGATGTATAACTGCGACATCACCTACGGCACGAACAGCGAGTTCGGGTTCGACTATTTGCGCGATAATATGGCCATGCGCCCCGAGGATATGGTGCAGCAGCGCGGCCACAGCTACGCGATCATCGACGAAATCGATTCGATTCTGATCGATGAAGCCCGCACGCCGTTGATTATTTCGGGCCCGGCACCCTACTCGGCGGACGAGCAGTACCGCTCGCTCAACAGCGCGGTCGGCCAACTGGTTCAAAAGCAGAAAAAGATCTGCACCGGCTTTATGCAAGAGGTGCTCGACGCACTCGAGGCGGGCAACACGGAGGGTGCGCAGCTCCGCCTCTATCAGGTGCATCAGGGCATGCCGAAAAACAAGCTGCTCGCCAAACTGGTGGAAGAGCCCGCGAATCGCCGTCTGCTTGAACAGGTCAATAATCAGATGCTCGTGAAGGATAACGCGGAGGAGGCGCGCAAGCTGCGCGAAGAGCTTTTGTTCACCATCGATGAAAAAGGACACGATGCCGGCCTGACGGATAGGGGGTGCGAAACGCTCAACCCGAACGATCCGGAACATTTCCTGATGCCCGACCTCGCCACCTCGATGTCTGAGCTCGAGGGCAATACCACGATGGCCGTCGAAGAGAAAATGGCCAAGCGCCAGAAGTTGCAGGACGATTTTGCCCACCGTAGCGAACGCATCCACGCGGTGAACCAGCTGATTAACGCCCACTGTGTCTATGAAAAAGATGTGGAGTATGTGGTCCAGGAAAACCAGGTGATGATTGTCGATACGTTCACCGGCCGCCTGATGCCCGGCCGCCGCTGGAGCGATGGCCTCCACCAGGCGATTGAAGCCAAGGAGGGCGTGAAGATTGAGCGCGAAACCCAGACGCTGGCGACGATCACCATCCAGAACTATTTCCGGATGTACGACAAGCTCTCCGGAATGACCGGTACGGCCGAAACTGAAGCGTCCGAGTTCAATGAAATCTATAAGCTCGATGTGGTGGTGATTCCTACCAACCGCCCCATCCGCCGCGTGGACATCAACGACCAGATTTATAAAACCAAGCGCGAGAAGTACGCCGCGCTGATCGAAGAGATTAAAGCCGCCCACAACCGCAAACAGCCGATTCTCGTCGGAACGGCGACGGTGGACACCTCCGAGGTGATCAGCCGCCTGCTCGATAAGCAGGGCATTCCGCACAATGTGCTCAACGCCAAGAACCATGCGCGCGAAGCGGATATTGTTTCACTGGCCGGTCAGCCCGGTGCGATCACCATTGCTACCAATATGGCGGGCCGCGGAACCGATATTAAACTCGGCGATAGCATCATCTGGATGTCCAAAGATCAACGATCCTCCACCACGCTGTCGCTCGCTGACAAACCCGAGGGCGAAAGCCACACGCTCAGAAAGCTATTGCTTGAAAAACCGTGCGGACTCTACGTGATCGCCTCCGAGCGCCACGAGTCGCGCCGCATCGACCGCCAGCTGCGCGGACGCTGCGCCCGTCAGGGTGACCCCGGAATTTCGCGCTTCTACATTTCGCTCGAAGACGACCTGATGCGCCTGTTTGGCTCAGACCGCATTGCGAGCATTATGGAAAAGCTCGGCATTGAAGAGGGCGAAGTTCTCGAACATCCGTGGCTGAACAAGTCGATCGGAAAAGCACAAGAGCGCGTCGAGCAGATGAACTTTGGCATCCGTAAAAACACGCTGAAATACGACGACGTGATGAACCAACAGCGCGAAGTGATCTACGGCTTCCGCTCCGCCGTCCTCAATAGCGAAAACCCGCGTAACGAACTTTACGATATCATCACAGACATCATTTCTGGAAATGCAGATATGGCGATCAGCGGCGGCAAAGAGGCGTTTGGAGAATTTGTTGGCTGGGCCAACACCACCTTCCCCATCGGCCTGCGGGTCGAAGACCTCGCCGACGATGCCGATGCCGACGCACTGATTGATGCGGTATTTGACCGCGTGAAAGCGGCCTACGAACTGAAGGTTGGGCTCGAAGAGGCCGACCGTGTGAAAAGCCTCGAACAAATGGTGATTTTGCAATCCGTGGATGAGCACTGGCAGGAATACCTGCGCAACATGGACAGCCTGCGCGAAGGCATTGGCCTGCGCGCCTACGGGCAGCGCGACCCGCTCGTCGAATACAAACGCGAGGCGTTCAACCTGTTCGGTGATCTGATGGATCGCATCAAAGAAGAAATTTGCCAGAACATTTTCCGCACCGGCTCGTCGATGGAAAACCTGCAGAACTTCTGGCAGTCGCTCAATAAAATGATGGTCAACAACCAGTCACAGCAACAGGTCTCCGCAATGGGCGCCGCCAAGCAGGCACGCGGCGAAGCTCCGGCCGGCGCACCCCCCGGCATGGGTGCCCCGCCGCCGCGCCCCGCCGCCGCTGCGACCCGTCCCGACGGTTCCAGGGTTGGCCGCAACGACCCGTGCCCTTGCGGTAGCGGTAAAAAATATAAAAAGTGCTGCGGACAATAGCCCCTATTCCGTTCTTTCCAATGTTTGGAAAAATAACGTAGGTTTTTTCCCAGCAGTGGAAAAGTAACACGTCTTTTTCCAAGGGTTGGAAAAATAGGGGATTTCAAAATGATGGCTTGGTTTGTTGAGTTAAATCCAATTATTCAGGCACTCCTCGCCACGCTCTTCACGTGGGGCGTCACCGCGCTCGGCGCGGCGCTCGTTTTCTTTTTCAAAACCATCAACCGCAAGGTGCTCGATGCCATGCTCGGCTTCGCGGCGGGCGTGATGATTGCCGCGAGCTTCTGGTCGCTCCTCGCTCCGGCGATTGAAATGTCCGAAGAGATGGGGGTGCCCTCTTGGCTTCCCGCGGTGGTTGGTTTTCTGCTCGGCGGGGTTTTTCTGCGCGGCATCGACTTTGTTCTTCCGCATCTGCATTTGGATAAACCGCTGGAAGAGGCCGAGGGCATTCCGACCACCTGGCGCCGCAGCGTTCTTTTGGTGTTAGCGATTACGCTCCACAATATTCCCGAGGGGCTTGCCGTGGGCGTCGCCTTTGGTGCGGTGGCCTACAACCTGCCCTCCGCTACCCTCGCGGGCGCCATCGCACTGGCGATCGGCATCGGCATCCAAAACTTCCCTGAAGGCGCGGCCGTTTCTGTGCCGCTCCGCCGCGAAGGTCTTTCGCGCCGTAAATGTTTCTGGTATGGCCAACTCTCGGGCGCGGTCGAACCGATTGCCGGGGTGATCGGCGCGGCCTCCGTACTGCTGATGCGCCCGATTCTCCCCTACGCGCTTTCCTTCGCGGCCGGCGCCATGATCTTCGTGGTCATTGAGGAGCTAATTCCCGAATCACAGGCGGAGAAAAATACCGACATCGCCACAATGGGCGCCATGCTCGGTTTCGCCGTCATGATGACGCTCGACGTCGCCCTCGGTTAATTTTAGTTTCCTTTTTCTTCTATATCGGGTAGTAACCAATACCTTTAAAGGTTTAATAGACTATATCGTGTAACCTGTTTATTTTATATTGGTTACACTAATTTTAATCTGTTATATATTAATACCTTTAAATGTATTTTGCAAAGGATGTTATATGAGCAAGCTGCGCCCAACTCTATGGCGAACCTGCCGGGTTCTTGCCAGCACAACCCGCCTGCGGCTCCTCTGGGCTCTCTTCCAAAATGACAATCTTCGGGTTTCGGCCCTGGCCCCCTTGGCGGGAATTTCCGAACAGAACGCCAGCAACCAGCTTCGAGCTCTCAACGCCCGCGGATTGATTACGCCCTACCGAAAAGGCTTAATGGTTTTTTATCGACCCGAACCCAATCTGGAGGTGGAACACGCGCAGACCTTGCTTGATGCGCTGCGTGAGTGTTGCGAAAAAAATATGCCTCTTCCGTCCGTTATCCGGCAGGCGACGGCCTTTACGCATATGCGCCGAATCGCCATTGTGAGGGCTTTGGCAGAAGGACCCGCGTCGGCGGGCGCTCTTCACGAAAAAACCGGCATTCCGGCGGGCTGTTTAGCTCACCACTTGAGAAAGCTGGAGGCGCGAGGTTTTGTCCGGCGCGGATATGGGGTCTATTATCAAAATTCCCCCGGAAACCCATTCGGTCGCGTACTAAAAAAGGTGGCCTGCTCCTAAGCTGGGTGGCCCGGGTGGCGCCTGTTTTCCAAGCCTTGGAACTTTCGAGCTCATTTTTTCCAACCAGTGGAAAAACAGAAGTTTCATTTTCTAATGAGGGGCGTATGTAAACCTCTTCATCATGAAAAACACACCTGACAACCTGACACCCAAAGACGTTCGCCGCGGACTCAACCTCAGTCTGATCTGCGGAACGCTGGGAATGATCTGGGTCGCCGTGGCCCTCACGATGCCCATGGCGCTTTATCTCGAAGCGCTCGGCGCAGGCGGGGTCGCAATTGGCCTGCTGACGATGCTTCCGCAGGTTGCGATGATTGTGCAAATCCCCTCCACTTTTTTTATTGAGCGACTGTCGCGCCGCAAAGGCATCTGTATTGGAGCGGCGTTGCTCTCACGCGCCGTTTCAATCTCCCAATCCTCGGAAGAGCGCTCTTTATGGAAATAGACAAAGCGGCAGATTTCGTGCGCGGTGCGGTAGCCGAACTCTGCGCCCGCCTCTTTCAGCTCGGGGAAGAATTTCATCAGTACGTCGGAGACCTGCGTACGAACGGCTTCGTCCAGCGGAACATCCTTCTGCGATGCTGCGGAAACAAACGCCTTGGCGTATTGCGCGCCCCGCCCGGCAATTGAATCCTTAAAACGAAAAAACAGGGGTAAAAAATGGCTTTAAGGAAATTGGCCGGCCTGCGCCGCGCTTCTTTTTGAGCAGGCGACTCGCCGCGCGCAAACTGAATTTAGCGTCTCTGGTGAAGCCTAGAAAATAGCCAAACAGCTGATTCAGCGCGAACAAACCGTCGGACTCTCGTTCTGGCTACTTGCCGAGCTGGAACAGTCCAAAAACGACGCCCTCCGCCCCATCGAAGTGCTCCTTGGCCTCTACGTGCTCAGCCGCTGGCCCGCCTAGGCCCTGCTTTTCCACGAGCTGGAAGGTTTGCGCAATTCAACATTTTTACCTAGACTGGCTGGCCTCAACAAAAAAGGGGGATCCATGAAAGTACATTTTCGTTTTGCACTACTTCTTCTTCTCGCCGCCGGCCTCGCGGGCTGCGGCACCACCAAGGTAGATCGCGTAGCGGTCGACAAAGTCATCGACTTAAGTGGTCAATGGAATGATACCGATTCGCGCTTGGTTGCCGAGCAGATGATCGAAGATGTCTTTGCCCATCCTTGGGCGGGTGACTATTTTGCGCGAACAGGAAAAAAGCCGGTGGTGATTGTCGGCACCATTCGCAACATGAGTTCCGAGCACCTCGAAACAGGAATTTTCGCAAAAGATGTTGAGCGCGAGTTGGTCAATAGCGGCAACGTAAAATTTGTAGCCAACGCCTATGAGCGGCAAGAACTCCGGCAGGAGCGGCAAGAACAACAGCAATTCTCTACGGAAGAAACCGCCAAGCGCCTCGCCGCCGAAACTGGGGCCGATTATATGCTGAAGGGAAGCATCAAAACACAGATGGACTCCGAGGGTCGCAAGCAGGTGAAGTTTTATCAGACCGACCTCGAGCTGATTCATCTCGAGAGCAACGAGAAGGTTTGGATCGGCACCAAAAAAATCAAGAAGGTTGTGAAGAAGCCTCGGTTTAAAATTTAACTTTATGCGTCACGCAATTTTCATCTTTCTTCTTTCCGGCTTCGTCCTTCTCTCCGCCGGTTGCGGAACGCTCTGGACCCCTAAGGGACAGTACATCGGCGTGGACCGCATGCTGGCGCGCGGAGATTTTTCCGCCGTTAAAACACAAATCGAAAACGGGCGGACGCATTATTATCCACCCAAGGACCGGGCGCTGTACTACCTCGATCTCGGACTGCTTCAGCATTATCTTGGGGAGTACGACGCCAGCAATTTTTCTCTCGAAGAGGCGGAGCGAGCCATGGAGGCCGCATTTGTGAAAAGTGTTTCGCGCGGCGCGGCGGCGCTGCTGCTCAACGATAATCTGCTCCCCTATGCGGGCGAGGATTACGAAACCGTTTATGTGCATGTCTTCAAAGCGCTCAACTATCTTGCCCTGGATCGGTTTGACGCGGCCTTCGTGGAAATCCGCCGCATCGACGAAAAGCTCAAGGGGCTCGAAGACCGCTATTGGAAGGTCGCACAAAAGTACGACGAAGCCAGCGAAATGAATGAGCCGTTCCGCGTCGGCAAAAACCGTTTCCAAAACTCCGCACTGGGCCGCTGGCTGAGCCTGCTGATTTACCGCGCGGAGGGACGGCTCGACGAGGCGACGATCGATCTAAAAAAGATCGGCCTCGCGCGCGCACTTCAGCCCGATTTATACGATTTCCGCGCCCCGGATCTTTCGCGCGCGCTCAAACCGCCCGATACCGGGTTGGTAAAAGTTTCTTTTCTTGGGCTGACCGGGCAAGCCCCGGAAAAACGAGCGGACACGTTCTGGATCCACACGCAATTCAACCAACTATTTATCGCCACCTCCCGGGAACAAGTCTATGGCGGCCAACGGTTCGGGGGAGCAGGTGTCATCGGGTGGCCCGGCCTGGACCCCGGCTACACATTTAAGTTTCAGCTGCCCCGCTTGAAAAAACACGGTACGCACGTGCGGGCCATTGAGCTACAAATCGATGGTCAGCGCGGACCGCGCCTCGAACCGCTCGAGAGTCTGGAAAACTCTGCGGAAGGCGCATTTGAAATTCAAAAGCCCCTCACGCATCTCAAAACCATTTCACGAACCGTCACCAAGGGGGTTGCGGCGGCGCAGGCACAACGGGTGGCGGAAGAAAGGTGGGGCGAAGAAAACGGATGGATCGCCGGGCTGCTCGCGGGCGCAGGCTTTAGCCTAAGCGAAAATGCCGACCTGAGAATTTCACGTTTTTTTCCGGCGCAGGCTCATATTGCAGAGGTCGAGCTCTCGCCCGGCCCCCATCATATCGAAATGACCTACTACGGCGCCAACGGAACGGTTCTTTACACAGATGTGCTAGGCACGGTAGACGTCCACAAGGACGGTCTGAATCTGGTTGAGTCATTTTATCTGAATTAGGAATTCGGGGGATGAGATACGAAAAGCTCTTTGCTGTTTTGTTTCTGGCGGGCTTGCGTCGACGCCAAAGGAATAGCCCGCGGAGTCGGCCTATCCGGACGCGCAGTCTCTGACAGCACTTGGCGCGGGCGACTCGCGCCGCCCCATCGAAGTACTCCTTGGCCTCTACGTCCTCAGCTGCTGGCCCGCCAAAAAATAGTTTCCAACCCGTGGAACTATTTTTCCTGCGCGGCGATTGCGCGACCCGCTTCAGCAACGTCACCAAGCCGTTCGATAATCGGCAGGCTTTGTGTGCAGGCCTTCTCGCAGGCGCCACAGGCAGTACACGCTTCGGCGGTGGCGGGCATCAGCCCCCAGTGCAATTTTAGACGTCCATGGATGTGCTCCGGGTCCGGGCCCTGAAGGATTCGCATATTATAAGCATCCATCAGGCGCGGAATCTCAAGCCCTTCCGGGCACGGCATGCAATAGCCGCACCCCGTGCAAAGGCCTTCAAATTTTTCTGCAATCTGCACCTTCATTGCGTCCCGATGCTCGGGCGATAACGACGTAAAGTTTTCAACGGCGGCGACCGCCTGATCGATTTCTTTTGTCGTGGCAAAGCCGACCAGCGCACAGGTGACTGCCGGGTGTGAAAGGATAAACCGCAGGGCTGCGGAAACCACGTCGGGGTCGTTTTCGCTTCGTATGAAGTCGAAGCGTTCTGCGTGTTGTGGAATCAGCCCGCCCGCCAGAGGGTTCATGGTGACCACGCCGATGCCGTGCCGCCCCGCGCTATTGACCACCTGTTCACGAAACGGAAACTGAATCGCGTTGTAACCCAGCGTAACGCCGGCAAAAACCTCTTCGTCGAAAACGTCCTCCGCCTCTTCGCGCGTCATATGGGTGGAAAAAACAATGTTTTCTACGAGCCCCTCATCGCGCGCCTTGCGCAATACCTCAAGGACTCCACCTTTCTTGCGCGCTTCCCATTCCTCCGCGGATTTAAGCCCCCAGACATTCATGAAGTCGATTTTGTCGACGTTCAGCTTTTGCAGCGAGTCTTCGATTGAGGCGCGTAGTTTTTCGCCGTCGGACTCCCCGCATTTGGTGGAAACATAAAATGAATCTCGTGGCAGTTGCTTAAAGGCGTGTCCAAAAATCTCCTGACTTTTGTCTTCGCAATAAAAGGGCGCCGTATCGAAATAGGTGATGCCTTTTTCGTGAGCGTAGAGAAGAAGCTCTGCACTTTTTTCGATATCATCGGGCTCGAGGAATCGCATGCCTCCAAAACCAATCGCTGAAATCTTTTTGCCGGTCTGTCCGTAGCTTCGATAGATCATATTTTTCTCCTAGAGCGATAAAAGTTCCTGGACGTCATTCCAAGAGAGAGCCTGGGTGAAGTCGCCACTTTGTTTTTCGAGGGTGGCGTCAATGACGCTCTTTTTGCGCTGCTGCATGGCGAGGACTTTTTCTTCGACCGAGTTTTTGGTGATGAGCTTCACGCTGTAGACGGTGTTTTTCTGTCCGATTCGATGGGCACGGTCGGTTGCCTGATCTTCGACGGCAGGGTTCCACCACGGGTCGTAGTGGATGACCATGTCGGCTCCGGTCAGGTTGAGACCGGATCCGCCTGCCTTCAAACTGATCAGAAAAATGGGGATCGAACGGTCGGTATTAAATTCTTTAACCATGGCTTGCCGGTTTTTGGTGGCGCCATCGAGGTAGCAATATTTCAGGCCGCGCTCTTCCAGTTCGCTTCGCAGGATGCCAAGCATCGAGGTGAACTGGCTGAATACGAGGATGCGGTGACGGGCGTCGAGCGCTTCATCGACGAGCTCGAAGAAGAGTTCCATTTTGGCGGAGGGAAATTCGCTTTTCAGGTTGGGCAGTTTGAGCAGGTCTAGATGACAGCAGGTCTGACGCAGACGTAGCAGCGTTTTGAGAATCTGCATGCGCGATTTGTTGAAGCCCTGCGAATCGACCATGTCGCTGATCTTACGTTTGGCATTTTCGAGCAGCTCTTTGTAGACCATGTGCTGGTCTTTGCTGAGCGAACAGTGTGCGATGCGCTGGATTTTGTCGGGAAGGTCTTTTGCGACATCTTTTTTGAGGCGACGCAAGAGGAAGGGGTGCAATTTACGCCGCAGTTTCATTTGTGCGAGATCGGCATCGGGGCCGCCCAGGCCGATCGGCAGTTCGTAATGCTCGCGGAAAACTTTATGGTTGCTGAGATAGCCGGGCATCAGGAAATCCATGATCGACCAGAGGTCGGCGACGCTGTTTTCGATGGGCGTTCCGGTGAGCACCACTTTGTGAGTCGACTTGATTTTTTTGACGGCTTTCGCATTTTGGGTGGAACGGTTTTTGATGTGCTGGGCTTCATCGAGTACGGCGATGGCGAAGTCGTGCTCTAAATACCGGTCCAGGTCGCGGCGGATCAGTGCATAGGAGGTGATGACCAAATCGCTCTCCGCCACTTTGTCCCAATGATCGTGGCGGTCGGCACCGTGCAAGCGGAGCACGCGCAGGTTGGGCGTGAATTTTTCGGCCTCTTCGCCCCAGTTGTCGACCAAGCTGGTTGGGCAAACGATGAGCGAGGGCTTCCCCCGCGCACTTTCGTTGTGCCGCTCGAGTTGAAGCCACACGAGCGTTTGGATGGTTTTTCCCAGTCCCATTTCGTCGGCCAGAATTCCGGAGAACCCGCTTCGCTCAAGAAAACGAAGCCAATAGACCCCCTCCTTCTGATAGGAGCGCAGGGTTTTTTCGAGCGTTTCACCGAGCGGTTCGACTTCAATTTTTTCCGCGCGGTTTTGTGCCTGCGCTTTTTTCATCCAATCGGGAGAGACCTCTACATCGACGCCATCGAGCGCCCCGAGGGAGGATTGCACGTAGGCGGCATAAATATCGTTCATCCGGAAGGTTCCGGCTTCGGTGCCGCCGCCAAAGGCGCAGTCGTTGAAAACCTCGCGCGCGGTTTCGATGGCATCGATATCCAGCAGGATGGTGTTTCCGTTTTTCTCGACGAAGGCCTCGCCCATATTCAGCGCACGCTGAATTTCGGCCGAGCTTAAGCTCTGTCCGCTGGTGTTTTCATATTCGTAGCCGACTTCGAAAAAGCCTTCCGAAGAAGATTCATTGATATGAATGACCGGCGTGATGAAATCGACATCGTCCATGAAGGGTGCAACACGCCCCTCGAGCTCGACACGCCAGCCGAGGCGACGAAGTTTGGGTACGCCGCTCCCCAGCACCGTGAGAACATCTCGTGGGCCAACGATTGAGGTGAGCAGATCGCCGCGATAGCCGCGGAAGCCGATGGGGGCGAGTTTTTCGAGCGCGGCTTTTTCTGCGTCCAGATTGCGGACGCGATAGGCGAGCAAGTCGTCGGGGTCCGGAATGGCAAAGTGCCCGGCTTTTTCCTCGCGACAGGCGCGGAGAACCACGTCGCCATATTCGGCGTACAATTTGGCGGCGAGCGAGGCACGACTTCCGCTAAGGACCAGCCGGAAGCGGGGGGTGGCCGGTTCCAGGCTGAAAAGATCGGGCGAAATGCGGGTTTCCACATGGATATTTCTTCCAAGGTTTGGAAACTCGTTTTCCATGAAGGCCGGAACGGCGGCGCGCGGAATTTTTATTGGTTTTTTGTAGATTTCGCGGAGCGGCCCGGGCAATAGCTGTTCGAGCTGCCTGAATTCTCCACGAAAGAAAACCCAACCGGTTCGGCCGCCCGCGATGAAAAGCGGATTTTCGTCCCGTTCATCGGCGTGAATGTGCATCGAGAGAACGAGTTCGCCGGTTTCTTGATCCAGCACCATGCGGATGTAGGTTCGAATCGTTCCATCCTCAACCTCGAGATGTCCCTCGCGACCGCCCTCAAAAATTGGTTTTTTCCGACAGAGACGCAGAAGGTTAATGAAGTCATCCGCCCCCATCTGCATCTTACCTTTGGCGGGGCCCTCCGAAATATCTTCGAGCACGAAAAGGATATTTTCATCGCGCGGGCTGAAGCCGAGTGGAATGTCTTTGGGCACCTCATTGATCGGAACGGTTTTCCCCTGATACTCAACGGCGCTGCGAAGGGTCACTTCGCCGCTTTCTATCGATTGCTCCCGCCAGCTTTGTTTGAGCGTGATGTGCAATACGGCGGGAATGGCGGACGGATGTTTTTCCGGAACGCGTTTCAAATAGTTAGATTCGTCGATTTTCTCGAGCCGCTCCGCGCGCTTCTTTTCTTTTTCGGCTTTTTCCGCGAGCCGCGGATCACCGTAACGCTTGATGACTTCCATTCCCATGGCGACCAAATGGCAGCAGATGAGGCCTTTGTCCTGATTATCGCGGCAGGGGCAGAGATTTTCGACGAGTCCGTCGTCGAGGACCTCGAATTTGGAGCGCATCCCGCGAATACCGACGGCGAGCTGGCCGGTAACAAACGGATGCTCGTACGTGACTTTTTCGACGACCCCACGCTCAAAAAGCATTCGGCCGTCGCGAAAGGCCTTCCAGCCCGCCCAGTCTTTCAAAATTTTATGTGTAAACGGTACTGCCATGATTTTCTCTTGGAATACTGGAATAAGGGAATATTGGATTATTGAGCCTGGAAACGAGCTCTCCGGTTCCCATCAATCAATCCTCTACTCCTCCACCCCGCACTCTTTTGGAGCGTGAAACAAAAGCTAACCATTGTTTCCAATGCTTGGAAAATTGCGAGATTTTTTTTCCAAGGTTTGGAAGAAACTGCGTTGCGGCTTGCTGTTTTTTCCTATGCGTAACAACTCGGGGGTGGACCAAGGGGGGGGGGATAACGACGGAAAACGTCACGATCGTGACGCTTTCCGTAGGTTTAAATATTATCCTTCAAAGGGAAAGCGGTGTTGGGTGAGGCCCTGCTCGTCGCGGATGGCGATGAGTTGTTTTTGGAGGACGTCGTTGATGGGCGCGCCTTTTCCGTCGCGCTCAATGCCTGCGAGGTGTTCTTTTTCGCCGCAGGTGTAGATGCGGTCGGCGTCGGGCGCCTTTTGTGAGTTGCGCAAGGCGCGTAGAATGTCGCCGGACGTTTTTTTGAATTCCTCCACATCGCAGAAGTGGTCGATGTCGATGGCCATGAAAAAGTGACCGAGTGAATAGGGGCGAGGTTCGCCCTCTTCGGTGAGTCCGCTGAGCTGTTTCAAAAAGGAGCCTTGCTGCAGGGCGGAGGAAAGGAGTTCGACGACGGTGGCAAAGCCGTAGCCTTTGTGTCCGCCGGTTTCTTCGCTGATGCCGCCGATGGGGGCCAGCGCGGCTTGGCCTGCGACGAGGTCTTTGAGAATTTGTACGGAATCGGTTTTGGTTTTTCCTTCGCGGTCGATGATGAGCCCCGCTGGGCAGTCCACCCCTTCGCGCTCGTATTGTTCAATTTTTCCGCGCTGGATGATGGAGGTGGCGTAGTCGTTGGTGAAGGGAAAGCCTTCGTCGGTGGGCATGCCGAAGACGAGCGGGTTGGTGCCGAGCATGTTTTCGACGCCGTGGGTGGGGGCAATGGAGGGGCGCGCGTTGGTTCCGGTGAGGCCGATCATTCCCTCGTCGCAGGCCATCATAGGATAGTACGCAGCAAATCCGTAGTGGGTGGAGTTACGGGCGACAACCATTCCCAGACCATAGGTGCGGGCTTTTTCAATGGCCATTTCCATGCAGCGCTTGCCAATGACCATGCCCATCCCATGGTGCCCATCGACGACGGCGGTGGCACCTTTATCGCGGATGATTTCAACCTTGGTGACGGGCTCCTGTATTTTTTGCTGAACGATGCGGTCGTAGTAGATGGGTTTGAGCCGCCCGACGCCGTGGGAGTCGATTCCCCGTTTGTCGGAGTTGATCAGTACATCCGCACAAACTTGCGCGTCTTTTTCTGGAACGCCGATCGATTGGAATACATCGACCATGAATTTTTCAAGTTGCTCAAACGAGATCCAGACAGGCTTTTTCATTGGCCATTTCCTTCGATAACAGATTTTAAAATATTCTCGAAACGATGGAGTCCTATTTCGAGGGGGTGTGTTTTTTCAACCAGGATGCGGGCGCTGCGCGCCATGCGGGCGCCCAGTGCGTGATCGGTTAAAAGCCATTCGATATTTCGAGTGAAGAGTTCAGGGGTATCCGCGATTAGACAATTAACTCCGTTTAGCGCTTCAATGCCCTCCATTCCAAGGGAGGTGGAAACAATGGGAAGGCCCGCAGCCATCGCTTCGAGTACTTTAGTTCGAATGCCGGAACCGAGACGCACCGGAGAAACCATCACGCGAGCGCGATTTCGATAGGGGCGAAGGTCTTTTACCTTCCCCGTGATGATGATGCGGCGTTCTCTGGAAAGAATGCGTCTGATCCTTCGACTGGGTTCAGCGCCTACAATATAAAATTTTATCTTAGGATGATTTTTAATGAGTTGGGGCCAAACGTTTTTATAAAACCATTCCACCCCGTCTTCATTCGCAGGATCTTTCATATAGCCGGTCATCAAAACAATCGGCTCTTTGGGAACAGAAGGGCTTTCTTGAATATATTTGATGTCCACCCCGGAAGACGCCACAGAAATAGATAGATCGGGTGCATAATACTGCATGGTGAAGCGGTCCTGCGGAGTAAGAACCAGGGTTCGATCGGCGCTTCGATACATTTCAAATTCGTATTTTTCAAGTCCGCGAATTTGCGGAAGGCTTTTCAGATACAACCTACTTTTCACCCCTCTTAGTTCTGTGTATTTTTCGTACGAAGCGGTGACGCAACGATGACAGGAAATAAACGTATGAGTTGCGGGAAGATATGGGTTTTTATGAAGGTATTGTCCCATCTCTGAAAATTCAGCGATGACCCCTTCATACTTATTTTCTTCAACCATCTCCCCTACTTTTTTCATCATTTTTTTGGAATAACTTTTCCAAAAAACCGCCGGACGGCTCCATGCCAAATAATCATGAAGAGCACGGATCACGATGTTCCGGTTGGGATGCGGAATGGTTTCTAGTTCTGTTAACAGCGGGCGAAGAGAATCGTATTTTTCTTGGGTTTCATCCGTAGTAAACGTGAGTAACCCGACTTGATGCCCTGCTTTTTGTAAGTGGTGTATGCGCTGATAGATGATGCGGTTTCCCCCAACAACTTCGGAATGGGGGAGTTTATTACACAGAAACAGTATCTTCATGATGCTTATTGTTTCAGGTTATTTTCTGCATGAGTTCTATGAACTCTTCGGGCGTGTAATCATTTAATACGCGATTAGAAGATTGGATGGCTTGATCAATTTTACTGCATATTTTCTGCAGCGCGTGATGAGATGAGTTGGATCCCATCAGAATTTGATAATTTTTAGACTGGGTGATTCGTATCTGTTCATCTTTATGATCAAACCCAACCCCCAATAATCCAACTACCCGACGTTGACCGGTCTTTCTCATTATTTTTATCTATTCCCTCTTGCACAAAACCTAAATCTCTGGCTTATTCCCTGTCCTTCTGCCCGATGGTGTAACGGTAGCACAGCAGACTCTGAATCTGCTTGTCTAGGTTCAAATCCTAGTCGGGCAACCAACTTTTCTTTTACGTCACCCGAATAGGCATTAGTACGTACAAGAAGGGTACGTTGGTTTTAATGACTCCCGGGCTCAGCTCATCAGAGAGTTCAAAAAATATTTCATCGGAATCTAAATGGCGAAGCGGTGCAATTAAAAATCCCGGATTGAAGGCAATTGAAATTTCTTTTCCTTCATATTTTACAGGAATAGTTTCTCGAGCTTCGCCAATTTCCGGGCTGTTGGTAACCAGTTCGAGTTTGTTTTTTCCGAACGTTAAACGAACAGACGCTGTTTGATCATCCGTTAATAAAGCCACGCGGCGGGCCGCGAGTAATAAGGTTTCTCTATCAATGGCTACCCGCTCTTCACACTGAGCTGGAATCACTTGTTTGAAGTTGGGATAGGTTCCCTCAATCAGTTTTGAAATAATCAAAATCTGATCAAAATCAAACGCAACCTGCGTATCGGAAACACGAATTCGAAGGATGCCTTCTTCTCCGAGAGTTTTAATCAATTCGTTAATTGTTTTGGAGGGAACAACGAGATCGACCTGAGCCTCTTCTGAAAATTCCACTTCCTGCTCAACCAGCGCCAATCGGCGGCCGTCGGTCGCAACAGCGGTTAGTTTTTCATCTTTAAAACTCAGGAGGGCTCCGTTGAGAATATAGCGGGTCTCATCCGAAGAACTGGCGTAGATGACCTTCTGCAACATTTGTTTGAAAATGTTCTGATCGATTGTGTAAACAGAGCTTTCTTCAAACTCAGGGAGGGGAGGAAATTCTTCTTCTGACAGACCCACTAGTTTGAAAAAGGAGGGACCGCAACGAATGGTGGCAACATCCTTTGCATCCACTTCGATTTCCACCCGTCCATCCGGAAGCTCGCGACAAATGCTGAAAAAGCGACGAGCCGGTAGTGTGGTTCCCCCCGCCTCTGAAATGTCAGCCGGGGCACTTGTTTTGACACAAACTTCCATATCCGTGGTTGTGAGTGAAATTCTTTCTCCCTCCGCTTTGAGTAAAACGTTCGAGAGAATGGGAAGAGTACTTCGTTGCCCAACGATTGATTGGACGTTTTGAAGTGCTTCAAGCAACACAGATTTTTCGATTATTAATTTCATTAACAGCTCCCTAGAATAGATAGGTATATATATTTAATTAAAAAGTACTATTATTAGTACTGTAAATAAGTGGCTTCGTCAGCCCTAAATTTTGTCTAACCCCATCCAAATAACCCACTTAGCTCCTGTGTATATCTCTGTTGAGAAAAGTTTATAAATCCACATCATTTTCAGTAACTCAAAGTTATCTTTTTTATAACCACATTATCAACAGGGTTGTACCCAACTTATTCAAAAGGAAGAAACGCTCGTTTGAGATTGGTGACTGACCCGCTGCCGCAAAATAGAAAGGGTCTGACGGAGCTTCAAATCTTCAGTTTGACGTCTTTCAACAGACTGACACGCATGAACAATGGTTGCGTGGTTTCGGTTAAATCCTTCGCCAATGACAGGGAAGGACAGGTCTGTCATCGTGCGGGACAGATACATAGCCACCTGTCGAGGCCAGGCAATGTTTTGAGGTCTCTTGCGCCCTACAATATCTCCAACCCTCAGCTCAAAGTGTTCCGCGACAATTTTCTGAATACCTTCAACGCTGATCGCATGCTTTTTTTCCTGATCCAGTGTATCTCGCAAGAGGTATTCTAGTTTGGCGCGATCCATATCTTGCCCCGTTAACGAAACATAAGAGGCCACCCGAATGAGCGCACCCTCGAGTCGCCGGACATTTGAAGAAATGCGTTCTGCAATATAGAAAAGGAGGTTGGGATCGATCGAAAGGTTGAGCTGATCACATTTTTTACGAAGAATAGCCACGCGGGTTTCCATATCCGGACTTTCGAGCTCAACCACTAAGCCCCACTCAAAGCGAGAAACCAAACGAGGAGCTAGACCAGACAATTCGCCCGCCGGACGATCTGAGGTCATCACAATTTGTTTATGATTTTCAAAAATGGCGTTGAACGTGTGAAAGAACTCTTCTTGAAGGCTATTTTTTCCTGCCAAAAAATGAATATCATCAATCAGCAGCGCATCAACCGTTCTGTATTTTTTACGGAATTTCACCAGCGTTTTGGTTTGTAGCGCCTCGATGTATTCATTCATGAACGCTTCGCTGGTGGTATAGCAGACTTTTCCGCGGGATTTTTTAGAAAGAATAAAGCCACCGATAGCCTGCATCAAATGGGTTTTACCCAGCCCGACACCCCCATGAATAAAAAGAGGATTATATGCCCGCGAGGGTGACTGCGCGGATGCCATGGCCGCGGCGTGTGCAAACTGATTGGCCGGGCCAACCACAAACGCATCGAACGTATAATTTTTATTAAGGTTGGTTTTAACTTCTTTAGCACGCTTTTTGGGAACAAAAGGAAGAGACGGTTCTTTTTTAGCACCCCCGCCGTCGGATTCAGAAATCAGGCTGTAGTCAACCGTCAGTTCGACGTCCATTTTTTGACCGGAAACAACCGCTAGGGCATTTTTAATCAGCGGAATATAATTATCCACGAGCCAGGAAAGGTAGAAATCGTTACCGACCACGAGGACGGCTTTGTCCTCTTCGATCTTTTTACACTGGATTACCGCGATCCATTTCTCGAAACTCTCCGGAGAAAGTGTTTTTTGGAGGTGGAGAGAAGCCTCTTCCCAAAGCCTATTTTTATCTTTGTTCATTTGGGCCTAAATCTTCAGTATAAAAATAATTAACAATTTTGAGGGAGTTAGGAACAGGTTATCAACAACCACTACCCCCTCCGCATTCGCGACAAGAGGAAGCTAATAAATGCAGGCACACTCCGACAAGGGGAAATCTGAAAGCGGGCTCAAAAAAAAGATCAAACACAACATGTAGACCGAGAGAATCCAAATAGCACAAAATAACGCCGAAAAAGTAAGGACAAAAAACTCACAAAAAATACTCATTTAGCGTAAAAGGTTTCAAAACAAAGCGTTAACAACTATGAAGAAAAAACGGACCCCCCTTGTACTTATCCAAAGCTCACAAACGGCCGCAAACCTGCAATATATTTGCGGAACCCAACTGCCTGAAACTGCGGTACTTATCAAAAAGTTCCACAACTCAACATTGGTCGTTTCGGAGATGGAAACCAACCGAATGCGAAGAAATGTAAAAGAAAGCATCTCGGTCGTACACCCGGAAAAAATTGGATCCACCTGGAAAAAAGGTCCTGCGGACTGGGTTTCAAAAATTATTTCCGGCAAAAAAATTCGTGTTACGCCCGACTTTCCCATCGCGCTGGCGGAAAAATTGAGAGGCAAAGGGTTTAACCTGATCATAGCCAAAGAGGAGGTTTGTCCGCGCCGCGAGATCAAAACCGACGCTGAAACCAAAGCCATTCAGCAATCCCAGCGCGCGGCGGTTGCTGCCATGAAAGCCGCCATCGCGCAAATTGCTTCTGCAAAAATCGGGCGCGATCAAATTTTACGACACGGAAAAACCACCCTCACCTCTGAAGTGGTTCGTGCCACCATCGGCCACACCCTGCTCGACAATGATTGCATCGCCGAAGAAACCATCGTCTCTTGCGGCCCCGCCTCCGCCGATCCGCACGAGCGAGGCGAAGGCCCCCTTCGCGCCAGCGAACCCATCGTCATCGACATTTTTCCAAGGTCTGGGAAAAGTGGCTACTGGGGCGATATCACCCGTACCGTCTGCCGCGGCCCGGCATCTGCCGAACTCAAAAAACAGTACAACGCCGTCAAAGCCGCGCAAGCCGCCCAGCTAAAAAAGGCAAAGGCAGGGGTTTGGGCAGACACCATTCATAAAACAGGCGCCGACCTCATGGAGGCCCGCGGATTCAAAACCGAAACCATTAATGATGTCCCGCAGGGGTTTATTCATGGAACCGGCCACGGCGTTGGGCTTGAAATTCATGAAGCGCCGCGTGTTTCATCTGCGACTCATCAAAAACTGCGCGCGGGCCACATCATCACCATCGAGCCCGGCCTCTACTATTCAGAAATCGGCGGCGTGCGGATTGAAGACACCATCCTCGTCACCAAAGACGGATACAAAATGCTCGCCCCCTGCCCGAAGAAGCTCGAGATCTGAAATAAAGTAGAACGAGCGTCTCGCTCGTTTCCCGCCATAGCCGACGAAAATCAGCAATCAGCAATCTAAATTTCTCTCACAATATCGGCGCCGAGCGCGCGGAGGCGTTCGTCGATCGCTTCGTAGCCGCGGTCGATGACGTGCGCGTTTTCGATGATGCTCTCGCCGTCGGCGCAGCAGGCCGCAATCAGCATCGCCATGCCCGCGCGAATGTCGGGACTGCTCAGGCGCGCGCCGTGTAGCTTGGACGCTCCGTTCACGACAACCCGATGCGGGTCGCACTGAATAATGTTCGCGCCCATCGCCATCAGGTTGTCGACGAAATACATGCGGCTCTCGAACAGCTTTTCAAAAAAGAGCATTTGGCCCTGCGTCTGGGTTGCCAGCACAATCATCACGCTCATGAGGTCGGACGGGAATGCCGGCCAAATACCGTCCTCGATTTTCGGCGTAAAGTTTCCAAGGTCTGGAAGGGTCGTACGACCCACTTCTTTTTCCATGTTTAAAACACCGTCAGCAACGGTCCACCGTACACCGAGTTTTTCAAAACCCTTCTGAAGGACGCTCAGTGTCAGAGAATCTCCGGGACAATCGATTTCAAGTGCGCCGCCTGTCACCGCCGCGGCGGCGAGAAAGCTGCCGGTTTCAATATAGTCGGGCGCGACGGTGTGTTCGGCTCCGCCGAGCGTTGCGACGCCTTGCACATGAAGCCGGTTGGTTCCGATGCCGGAGATTTCCGCGCCCATTTTTACCAGTAGGTTGGCGAGATCCTGCACGTGCGGTTCGCAGGCGGCGTTGAAGATGACGGTTTCGCCTTCGGCGAGCACGGCGGCCATCAGTATGTTTTCGGTGGCGGTCACGCTGGCTTCGTCGAGCACCAGGCTGGCAGCTTGAAGCTTCACCCGTTTGAATTCATAAGGCACGGATTCAGAAATAGAAATTCCAAGTGCACGCAGGCCGTAAAAATGGGTGTCGAGTCGGCGCCGGCCGATCACATCGCCGCCGGGCGAGTGAATCAGCGCCGAGCCGTGTTTGGCCGCGAGCGGCCCAGCCAGCAAAATGGAGGCGCGGACGTGGCGACAGAGTTCTGCGTCGAGCTCCGTGGTTTTTAGACCTGCCGCACAGAGCGTGACGCATCCGCCCTTTTTATCAACGGATACGCCGAGCGTTTCGAGCAACTCTAGCATCACGCGGACATCTCGAATGTCTGGAACGTTGCTCAGCGCAATCGGCTGATCGGTCAAAACCGATGCCGCGAGCATTGGAAGCACTGCGTTTTTGTTGCCGCGCGGCGAAAATTTTCCGCCAATCTCGTTCCCGCCTTGAATAATAAACTTTGCCATGGAGCAGACAGTATCCAGTTTTGTGATGCTATGCAATGCGAAGAGGTGCTTGGTCAGCAATTCTCAATATGGAAATGATCCGCTTAAAAGCGGGACTACGAACCCTGAAAACCGTGGAAAAGGTTTGTAGTTCCGGCTTTAGCCGGTTTGGAGAGATCAATGTAAAGCCGCCCATAACAATCGGCTCACTCGGAGTGTTCGCCCTACCTTTTGGGCGCGGCAGAGTTTCAAATTATTCTGTCCTAAATTATTCTGATCATTAAACTCTCTGACATGAAACGCGTACTTTTATCTTTATTTTTAGCCGCCGCGGTTTGGGCCGAAGAGCCCCGTGGTGAGCCTGTCGAATCCATGCCGCCTGCGCCGCAGATTTTGGCCGCCGCTCGCGCGCAGCTCCCCCCGCACCCGGTTCATATGACCGGCGTCCTGAAGCAGTGGACCGCGAACGGATTTATGAAGAAGGCGCTGGATGTGGAGATGGAGCTCGATTGGCGCGCCGAGCCGCCGAGTGCGAAGTATCGAATTTCTGATGAGGCAGGAGATGTTTTCCAAACCTTGGAAATTTCCTGGAAAAACGGCCGGCCGGATTATTTATTTTCTCAAAACGGAGAAAAAGGCGGCTTTGATCCACACGCTGAAATCGAAAATATGGGCCTGACATGGTCCGACCTGAGCTTTTCCTTTCTTTGGAGTCAGGATGCTCAAACGCTGGGAATAGAAAAGAAGTTCGGTAAGGAGCGGTTCAGAATATCTGTACCCCGCCCGGAAAACCGGTCGTTACGCCTTTGGGTGGAAAAAGAGACCGGTCGGTTGGTGAAGGCAGAAGAGGTTGATGCTGCCGGCAACCGGCAGAAAATCATCAAAGTGGTCAGCGTGAAAGAGTTCGACGGGCTGTGGATGGTAAAAGACCTCGACATTATCTGGCTCGAACGGGGCGGGCGAACGAGTCTTCGGATAGATAGTGTCGACGCCAGAAACTAAAAATTGCGGATTCCGGCTTGCAAAGGATTTTGGAATTGGCATATTAGCCAACCTTCTGACGCGGGTGTAGCTCAGTGGTAGAGCGTCACGTTGCCAACGTGACTGTCGTCGGTTCGAAT
>Ga0307990_1000899_pt1 | contig 25632 bp, 19 predicted proteins | sample EllFjometagen129_FD_203168 | JGI IMG/M metagenome (GOLD analysis project Ga0307990, IMG submission 203168) | Marine microbial communities from Ellis Fjord, Antarctic Ocean - #129 | ecosystem: Environmental > Aquatic > Marine > Unclassified | place: Southern Ocean | collected 2014-10-08
CTCTAACTATTGATATAGAAGTACATACTAATCGTGTGAAAGGTTATTCACTTAATTAAAAATAAAATAGCAAGGAATAAATTAGGAATAAATTATGGTAAAAGTAGTATCGGCGAAAATCGGTGTTAAATGTCCTTCTAAAACAACTCCTGCAACTGCTCCAGCTCCTCTGTAAAACCTTTCTTGTTTAATTCTTGTGCAGCTTCAAGTTCCGAATCAAAAATATCTGCCTGTAACAATTGTTTTATATCAAACAATGAACTTTCAAACCTTTTTTCGCACGATTTAAGAATACCAATTTGACTGTCAAAAATTGATTTATCCTTTTCAAATTCTTTTGGTGGAACAATACGGTCTCCCATTTCCCAATTTAAATCATTTCCTTTAATTATTGTTGAAGGTGTATGTTGAAAGTAAGTTTTCAGTCCTTCCTTTTTCGTATCATCATAATACATCTTTGAGAAATCGGAAATTCTATGAGGCAGTATTATTTTCCTTCTACTATTTTTATTTCGTCTTCTATCAATCCGTAGAGTTGATAAACAATTTCATTTATTCTGCTTTCGCAATAATCAATCTTTGATTGGGTCTGATTTCTTTTCGTTTCCAACTTTTGTTCTCTTATTTCTTCATTCACTTTTAGTAATTGCTCAACAAGTTTTATTATTTCATCGTGCAATGTTTTTTCTTCCTTATTCTTTTCATTAATTATTTTGATTGGAAATTTTTTGCAGTTCTGAATTAGTATCTTCTGAAAAAGATTTTTGGATAAGTCAAGATATTTATTGCCGTGATAAAAATTCATCAAGTTGGAATTAAGGATAGCAAGCAGATATTTTATATTTATCTTGCTGTCATTCGATATAATATTGAAAATTGATTGTGTATTGTATAATTCATCTTCTGAATAACCCGCATAAATCCGTAAAGGATTTCCGCTTACAATTTGTCGGACTAATATTCTCGGCTCCGTGAAGAATCTTTTTTGTCTTGGTGCTCCAAGCCAATCTCCGTAACTTAAATATTCTTTCCCTCCCCATTTTACAAAATACCGTGAAACATCAGCACCTTCTAAAACTGGCTTAAATGTTTTATCTTTTTTTGTTGTTGAATTAAATGCCCGTTCTGTTATTTGTTTCTGGCTATGTCCTTGATATTTATCGTATGGAGTTACTCCCAGCGTAAAGTCGCATAAATTTTGCAAGTCCGTTTTACCCTTTTCAATTTTTTTCAGCAATATTTTTATTTCATCGTTTGTAAAAATATCAAGCGAGGCAAATTCATTCTTCAAGCAATTCTTTGTATTCAAATAATTAACTTCTTTGGCATTATCTAAAGTTATTTCGGTGATTGTATCTTTCCTGTCATAAATAATACATTCTGTTTTTTTTGTCTCACTTCCAATTGTAATGATTACTGTTTCTGCCTTTACACCTTGAAATGTATTGTCTGGCATACGCAAAATTTTCTCAATCCCGAAATTTTCAATTATCAATTTTCTCAATTTCTCATAGGAACTCTGATATAAAATTGAATTAGGAATAATAAAACCAAATTTGCCTCTTGAATTTAAAAGTTGAAGTCCTCTTTCAATAAATATTGCGTAAAGATTAATTCGGTTCTCTGTTGTTTTGTATTTATCAAAATAATACTTCGTGAGTTCAGGCAGATGTCCTTTTAAATCTACCCAGGGCGGATTTCCAATTACTACATCAAAACCAGCATTAAGTCCGTATTCTACTTGTGGTTCTTGCAATTTATTTCTAATTAACCCGTCTGTTTCGTCCGCAAGATTTTTAACCTTTTTGTATTGCAGTTTATATTCTTGTTGTAGTTCGGGCTTTTTAATTTTAAACACTTCAGGAAAAGCTCTTTTCCAATTAAACGGCTTTATTTTTTTCTCATCTCCAAAATCTAATTGACTATCGTAATAATCTGTATCAACTAAACTGTTGCCGTCTTTGATATTACTGTCAAGTGTCGGCAAAACTCTTTCGTGAAACATGGATAACTGATGAGCAATAGAGGCAGAAGTTTCACCTTCCATACATTTTAAAAGCAAACTCAACTTGGTTACTTCAACTGCATTTACATCAATGTCAACCCCGAAAATGTTGTTGAGCAAAATTCTTTTCTTCTCTGATGTGGTCAAATTCCCTTCGGGTGTAAGCGGATTATCTTTTTTCCCTTTAGATGGTTTTCCGTTTTCGCTGTAGTGGTTCTTGTGCCAATCCAGCAAATATTGATAAGCGCCAATTAAAAAGCTGCCGCTGCCGCAGGCTGGGTCAACTATTTTTATTTTGCTTATTTCTTTCGGTGTTTTGCCTTCAATAAGTTTTCCGACTGTGTTTTTTACAATGTATTCAACAACATATTGTGGTGTATAATAAACTCCTCCCGCTTTTCTTACTACGGGCTTCTCCTCAATCTTTGCATGATGTGCAGGCGTAATGCGAATTACTTTTCCGAGAAACTGTTCGTAAGCGCTTCCTAAAATTTCAACAGATAAAACAGAAAACTCATAAGGGCTTTCAGGATAATACAATTCGTTGATTATGTTTTTAATTACCTTGTTGTCTATCTTTATTCCCTTGCTGATTTTGTCTTTCTTGAAATCAAAAATACCTGAATTGTATTTTTCGTCTGCCTCCCTGAAAGTGTTGAAAAGATTTTGATAATAGTCGCCTTGTTTTAATGCGATTTGTAAATTACCATAAATTTCAACTCCTCTGTCTTCGGCAATGCGCAGGAAAATAATTCTGTCAATAGTTTGCTGAACGACAAAATTTATTTCGTCTTCATCAAGTTCTTTATTATTCCAACTTATACTTGTTGCAAGGTATTTGCGCCAATTGTCGAGCGATTGTAAAAATTCCTTGTCAACGGTGGCGGTTCCTCTTTTGTTCGCTTTTCCTTCAATAAATTTGTCAAAACTTCCTTTAAGTACACTCCCTTTGCTGAAAGTTTCCCAGAGGAAATCAAACTCTTTGAGGTAGTCCTTAAAAGTAAGATACTTTATTCTTGCAACAGATGCTTTGTCGGTTGGGTTTGGTTTTTTGGTACAATCGTAAATTGCAAATTCTTCAAAGTCGGTGATGATGCTCATGGGAAGTTTAGCACTCCATCCATATCTACGAATTTGATATGCTGGCGGAATATCATTTTTTACGTCAACACTTGGTTTTTTTGCTTCAACGAAAAACAGTCGCTTTCCACCAACCAAACGAAAAGAATAATCAGGTGCTTTTGTAGCTCTGCTAACTTTAACTTTGTCTTCGTGAATCACTTCTCTGTAAGCCTCTGCGTAACCCTCTGAATTGTCAACATCCCATCCAAATGCTTTAAAAAATGGGTCAATGAAATCGCGCCTTGTCAGGGTTTCGTTGTAGTCAACTTTTTTATATGAGGTAAATTGTTCCTCAAACCGTTCAACGAGTTCAGATATTTTCTTGTATGCTTCTTCTTTATTTATCATTTTGCATTATCGTTAAAAGCTTCAAAAATAGAAAAAAGCTTTGGCAAATTGCACTTTCTGGCAACCTTTGGTTTGTGTGTCGGCTCGTGGGGCTTGCCAATGTGTGCAATGTGGGTCGGCCCTTAAAAACAAAAAATGCGGGTTGGCAAAAAATAAAACTTTATCGGGTCGGCTGGTGTGGTCGGCAGTCATTCCGATTTGTCTTTCTTTTCTGCCTTTATATATCATCTTGTCAATTTTCATTATGTCGCTGTCTTTTTTTAGGCTTGTTGGTAACGTTCCGCAAATATGGCTCTTAGCCGCCCACTTATCGAAAGGTTTTTAGTGTTTTGTATGTTTCCTTTTCTACTCACTTTTCCAGATGACCGCTAACCGGCTGTGAGCCATGATTTGCTGTTATAAGCTGTACTTTCATTTTACTCTTTAAATAAATAAGTCCCTATTTTTATATGAACCTATTAGTACTGTAACGACTTCTTTAATTCTAATAAATCTAAAGTTTTCCAATAAAATCTTGCTTGAATACGAATATAAAATAAAAACGAATGCAACAATAGCTAAAGCCGTAATATTGTAAACAGAATATATGTTTTCAAGAATCTGAAGGACAGTTTTAATTGACAGTATAATAAATCCAATTGCTAACAAAATCTGTGAAAAACGTAATGCATAGAAAATACCTGTTAAATATCTTGTTAACGATTCAGCAGATAATATCTCAATCGCTGCGTTTTCATCGTTAAAACATGTCATATATTTATAAAAGTTGAAAAAATGATGATTTGAATACTCTCCTTTATCAATTCTTGTTAACCAAGTTTTTTCAAAAAAATCATTCATGGATTTATTATAGTAACTATTATCCATTTGATATTTCAATAATTCGATGTATGGAAAAATCGAAGTATAAATTACTTCATCATCCATTTTATTGGAGTCTTTTAGTTTTTTAGCAGAAAGCTTGTCTGGTTTTCCAGGTTTAAGCAACCTTAATATCATACCAGTTAAGTATCCAAAACAAATTAAAACTATTAATGAAATAATTGGGTTCAGTAAGTAATTTAATTCAATTGTGCTGATATTTATTGCATAGCTTATTTCAGGAAAAAAGAACAAGATTGGAAGTCCAACTATATTTAAAAGTAAAAATGAACCAGGGATGAATATCTCAAAAATCCCTTTAGCGTTTCCTATTTTTGGTATTTCCATTTTCTTAATTTTTTGTCTTGTTTAATTGTATAGCTTATAACGGTTAAGTATTTTATCAATCGTTCCCCCAAAAGTATTGAAAGAAATTCAATTTGAAAGAAAAAGGGTGGACTTTTTTAAACGAAGCAGTGGGGGAATGATGGATGAATAGGTTTTCAAAACTCAGGCTCACCATAGCTTGGTTGCGGTGTGTGTCGAAAGCCAGTTTTATTTCAGGATTTCTCATCCGGTGGATATTAAATTTTTAGGCTCACAAAATTAGGGAAATATTTATTGAGAATGGATTTAAATTTTTGGGGTTGATGAAAAATATAGTCATCCGATGAATGATGTTTAAGCAAAAGACATTATGCGATTAGTACTGGTCCTACTTTCGGGAGTAATTCACCGGATGACTATTTTCCAACACAGTCACACCGTGAATTATTTCTAAGCGTGGGGTTGTTTTTTAAAAGTAAAGCACTGCTGCCCTGAGTTATTCATGCTGTGACTTTCCTTTGTTTTTTTGAATATTAAATCAAATAGATACTTTAAAAATAGTCCCGTTGAAAATGTACAATCTTAGATCAAAGATCATAAATCGGACATCTGATTTTATTAGAAATATCAGATGTCTGATTCTCGATGCCCGGAACTTCCTTCCACGCCATGTACGACAATAAAACATACACCCGACAAAAAGGGGAGTGGGTTGAGGTGGTGAGATGATTGTGTGTGATTAAGCTTTTGACTGCCTGTTTTTTTTACTATTTTTGACAAGAATATTTATGGTAAAAGCACTTATTATATCAGGCGATCAGGAAACAGCCAGGGAAGTTGAGAGACTCATTGAATTATGCTGCCCTGACATTAGCGTTGGTGCTCTGGTTGGAGATATAAAAAACGGTGTTTTAGAAATTAACACAAATCAACCGGACTTGCTTATCCTTGATACATTTCTGATTGATGGCAGTGAGTTTGATCTGCTAAATCATTTTGAAAAACCTGATTTTAAGGTGCTTTTTGTTTCGGAATACATGGAATATGCCATAAAAGCAATCGAATACAATGCCATTGCTTACCTACTGAAACCAATAGCCGAACAGAAGTTTACCACATCCATAAATAAAGCAACAGAAAGGATAACAAGGGAAGAAAAGCTCCAGCTTCAATTGCTTGGGCATACTATGGAAGAAATGAAGGCTGCCGAGAATATCATATTGCGTACCAGCGATCAGATACACTCAGTTAAGCCTTCGGATATTATCAGGCTGGAAGCAGATGGTCATTATACCACTTTTTATATGACAGATGGAAGAAAGGTGATTGTTTCGAAATCCAGTAGTGAGTTTGCAGATACTTTACTTGAAAATGGCTTTTTTAGGATACACAAATCGCACATGATCAACATCCACCATTTGAAGTATTTTAACAAGGCGGAAGGGGGTTCTGTTGTTATGGTTGATGAGTCAGTCGTACCGGTTGCCTCACGTAAAAGGGATGCCGTTATAGAATTACTGGAAAAATTAAGTTAAATATGAGGATGATTTTAATAACGTTTAGCTATTATCCCCAGTCGTTAAGGTATTTTTCCTGGGCGTTCAGGTATTTCCAACCTAATCGCATGTTTGATGATATAGTTTTATATAATAATAGAAATTCATGACAGCTCAACACACACATCTTGAAAAAAAGCGGGCCACAATTGTATGTGCCGATATTCATGGGATTTTTAGGCCACAGGAAGATGAATCCATTGATCAATCGGCTGGACTGATGAACACCTGTAATGATATCATCGAATCTGTTGCTAACTATTATGGAGGAAAAATCATTCACTTCACCGGGAAAAGTGCCATCCTTGCTTTTGAAGAAAAGGTTGATTCGACAGGAAATAGAAACAATGCATTGGCTGCTGCTTTTGAGATCAGTGAAAAAATCGCAGAAATATCAAAAGAGATTCCCCTGAATGTACCGCTTGAACTTCAAGCTGGTATTCACTCCGGTACCGTTTTGTTTGGACATATCGGTCCAAGCGCAAACAAGCAATTTACGGTAATTGGAGAAACAGTGGATATTGCATCAAAGATCAGGGAAATGGCCAACAAAGGGCAAATCCTTGTTGGCTCCGACACCTTTGACCAAAATAAAAGCAGCTTCGATTTCCAAGCCCTTGAACCTATTTTTATCAAAGGAAAGCCGGATCCACTTCCCATTTATAAAGTCTTACAGCGAAAGAAAAAAGAATTTGCCCCAAAGGATCAGGCCGGCCGTTCAATTTATTCCGAAATGGTGGGAAGGGAGGCCGAAATGGAACAACTCAAAGCAGTCCTGGTATCATTAACCAAAGGAAAAGGAGGGATCGTAAACATTATAGGATTACCGGGGACAGGCAAGTCCCGACTGGTAGCTGAAATTAAAAAAGAAAAAGTCGTTGATCAATTGGTGTGGTTTGAAGGCCGTGCCTTATCCCACGGACAAAACCTGAGCTATCACCCTATTGCTGGTATAATCAAATCATGGGCAGGTATTTTAGAAGAAGAAAATCCCCAATCGGTTGAATTTAAATTGAGAAATGCTATTGAAAGAATTCTGCCCGATGAAGTGGAACGTATTTTTGCTTTTATGGGTCGCTTTATTGGTATGGCGTTAAATAAACGGGCAAGCGAAATACTCACCGGAATCAATCCTGATTCGATGGATAAGTTGATGCGTAAGGCTCTGCGTGACCTTCTTATAAAATCATCATCCAATAAACCGATTGTGATTGCCATCGAGGATCTTCACTGGGCTGACCGATCCAGCATGGAGATGCTGAGGTCGTTGTTTGCACTTTCATCCAAACAGCCCATCCTGTTTATAGTTATCATGCGACCGGGATATGAAGAAACTTCCGGGGTGCTTGTTAAATACTTGGAAGCCAATCATGCTGAAATGTTGCAAACCATAGAGGTTACTAACCTGAATCCTGCCCGTTCTAAAGAACTTATTGGAAACCTGATATTATCCGGACAGCTTCCCATGCCTTTTTTGCAAGAGCTGATTGCCAAAACCGAAGGAAACCCGTTTTTTATTGAAGAGGTACTGCGCTCCCTTATCGATCAGGGTGCGATTGAGTTTTCTGACAAAGTCTTTAAAATTAATCATAAAATATATGCAGTTAAGATTCCCGAAACCATCAATGAAGTTCTGTTATCGAGGGTAGAAAAACTGGATGAAAAAACAAGAAACCTGCTCGATACCGCTTCGGTCATTGGCCGGAATTTTTATTTCAAGGTTTTGGATGAAGCTGCGGAAACCATTGGTGAAGTGAGTGAAAGGCTGCAGTATCTTAAAAACATGCAGTTTATCCAGGAATCAGGGGGTGAAGAAAACCTGGAATATGTTTTTAAACATGCACTGGCACACCAGGCCGCTTATGATTCGATGATGGAGAAAAAGCGGAAATCGCTTCACCTGAAAATTGCTGAATCCATCGAAAAGGTTTTCCCTGAAAGGATAAACGAATTTTATGGAACTCTGGCTATGCATTACAGCAAGGCTGAAAATTTTATAAAAGCCGAAGAATATTTAGTTAAAGCCGGTGATGAATCAATGAATTCAGCAGCCTCTACGGAAGCTATTGATTATTTTAAGGAAGCTTTTAAAACTTATTTGAAGAACTCCGGCGATGAACCTGATCCCAAAAAAGTAACTATTTTTTACAGCAAAATAGGTGATGCTTATCAACTTGGGGGTAAAAATAAAGAGGCTATTGAATATTACGAAAAGGTATTAAGGCATTATAAAATCGAAGTACCCACAACTAAAACTGGTATTTTGTTCAGTATTTCAATAAATTTTGTGATAATGCTTGTATATACCTATTTCCCCTGGACAAGGTTTAATAAAAAAGCCGGTGACCAAGAGAAATGGCTTTTACAAGTTATCTATTTTTATCAAAGGGCGTTATATTCGTTTGATTCAAGACGCTGGTTTCAAAACGCGGTAATAAGTTTCAGGTTCTTTTCCCGTTATAGCTTTGACTCCAATGAATACAGCCAGGCAACATTTTCAGCATATAGTATTTTATTCAACTGGACCGGGATTTCATTATCAGTAGCGAGAAGAATAATTAAGCTGAGTAGTATAAAAATTCAATCAAAATCCATATTGGTTCAACACGAACACCATACCTATTCCAAAATGCACCAATTTCTTGAAGGAGACTGGCGAACCGAACCCAATATGGAGAATATACAAACCACTTTTCTTGAGAGCGGGGATATTTTTAATTTTGGACCCTTCTTATTGTTTTGTGGATTTATCAGTATCGAACTTGGTCTTAGAAACGAATCTTTTAAAATCATCGATAATATGCTCAAAATTGGTGAGGAATTTGAAAGCGACCATTCTCTTGCTCAACATCACCGTTTAAAGGCAGTTGCATTGTATAAATTCCGAGAGTTTGATCAAATCTATCCTAAAACCACCAAAGGAATAGAATACACCCTCAGAACCGGACATCGTGGTATGCTTCAAATTATTTATTGTATGCGGTTGATATCCGCAACCAAAAATAATGACCTGGAATCCGCAAGGAAATTACTGCCGAAAATTGAAAAACTGATGCCTCCCTTAAAACGCATTAAAATATGGCATAGCACATATTTCCTTGCAAAAGCGTACCTGTTAACTGAAGAGTTTAGAAGAGATCCTGAAAACAAAAGTTTAAAATCACAATTGATCTGCACTTGTAAGTCTTCGATAAAACAAGCGAAGATGGTTCCCAACAACCTCATCGAATCCCATCGTGTGATGGGAAATGCAATGTGGATGACGGGGAAAAAGAAACAGGCCATCAATCATTATGTAAAATCCATCAACGAAGCAGAAAGGGTGAATGGTAAACTTGAATTGTCAAGAACATTATTTGAACTGGGCAAGCGGTTGTCGTCAAATGGAATGAGAATAGTGAACGGCCTTTCCGGCGAAGCATATCTGAAGAAAGCCAGATCCATTTTTTTGGAGATGGGACTTGAATATGATTTGAAGGAGTTGGAGAGGTTTGAAAGTCGTGGATTCCTACATTAATTTATTGTTATTATGAAAATGTATTTTATAGTTGGGCATCAAAATGTTAAAGGTTCTACTTCCATTTTTATGGATGTAAATAATAGCTATTACTGAAAAACAGATTCCCGCCTTGCCGTTAGAAGAAGCAATGGTATTGGCGAGGCAGGTCTCACCGCCAGTTAGCGGTTACCAATGACATGTTTTTGCAAGTGTCAGGTTCTCAAGAGATTTCTCCCTACGGTACCAATGACATGTTTGCGTAAGACACTGAAAATGTAGCTATTAAACAGACCTCTCAGTCGCATGCTCCTTCGAGGTGACAATGCTTCCGTTTGGGGAGTGGGAGGAGGGGAATCGGGCGCTTCGCGCCCGATTCCCCTCCTCCCAACTCAACCCGTGGACGGGGTCATTTCGATGCCGCACGTGCGGCAAGAAATCTATTCCATAATGTCATTACCTCATTATGCCCAAAAATTTGGGTGAAGTCTCGAAAAGACAAGGATAGAATTCTTCAAGGGGTGGATGAAAGTGGGCGCTTTGCGCCCACTTTCATCCACCCCAATTCACCCGCCAAAGCCCTGTCATTTCGAAGGAGCTTGCAGCCTGCCCCGACCAATCGGGGATTGAGAAATATTATTTTACTACTCATGATTAATGTTTTACTTTCCACTAAATTTGCAGTAGTACCATGTTAAATATGTTTTCAACGATAGTAAGGTCTTTTTGGATTGAGCAAATTAATCTGAAAAATTCATGAATTTTTCACTCTGCAGGTTAAAAAAGCATGGGAAACCAGATCAATCTTTTGGTTAACAATTTTCCTGCTTTTCGTTCACACATTAATCCCGCACGTTCAGGAATTAAACCCCTGCGTTTAGGTATTTCATAAACATAAGGCACTTGCCTGATGTAATTTAGCCTGCAATTCAAATTCAGTAAAATTTAAAAATTCAGGCTATGAAAAAACTTACAATTATCACGGCAATTTTGTTAATGGCAAAAATCGTATCTGCTCAGATTAACATCGTGGACACTTCATTCAACAGCGAATCACTCCAACAAACCAAAATGGTGGATGTATTCCTGCCTCCGGGTTATGAAGAAAATCCTGATCTGTATTACCCGGTAATTTACGTCCTGCACGGCTGGGGTGGAAATCAAAACACGGGGAATAATTACATAAACACCGCCTATAGTTTGATCAATTCCGGTACAATCGATCCGGTAATCATGGTTTGTGCGGATAATTACACCGGGCCTTTCGGGGGAAGCTATTATGTAAATTCAGAATTATGGGGGGATTACGAGACTTACATGGTGAACGACCTGCCGAACTGGATTGAAAGTACATTTCGTGCCATGCCCGGCAGGAATTACAGGGGGTTGTTCGGGATGTCCATGGGGGGTTATGGCGCTTTCAGGTATGGGATTCTTTATAAAGATCATTACCGGGCATTAACATCCTGTGCCGGTTTGATTAATTTTAGTGATGATTATGCATTTTCGCAGAACATTCAAATGGTTTTACAGGAAAATGCGGGCCCGCCATATTTCTATGATTTTAATTCAACCGGTCTGTTTACTAAGGGCCAGTTTTTAATGTGCGGCGCTTTTGCCCCTAATCAAAACACACCACAACAATACATTAATCCTGCTATTCTTGAATTCAGTTTGGATGAACTGGGCAATCCCATTGATACGGTGATTTCTAAATTTCAGGCATTTGATATTGTGTATATGATAAGCCAGTTGTCGCCGGAAGATGACCTCGGGATTTATTTTGGGTGCGGGAGCCAGGATGAATGGTTTTTATACCCGGGGACACTGGCAGTGAAAGATTCATTGGAATTATATGGTATCCCTTACGAATTTTACGACCATGCAGGAGGCCATTCCATGCCCAATGAATTCAGGCAAAATGCTTTTTTATTTTTAGATTCATTACTATCTCCCGCTGCGCCAATAAATTCTTCCTGCCTGCCGGAAGGGATTACATTTACTACCCAGGCGGAGATTGATAATTTTCAGGTCAATCATCCCTGGTGTAATGAGATTGAAGGCAACGTATTTATTGTTGGTGTCGACATCACCAATCTTGATGGTTTGCAAGTACTAACCTAAATCGATAGTTCTCTTTATATTGGATCATGGAACCCGGGAGTTCCTTTATTAACAAGTTTATCTGGGCTTAATAATCTTAATTCAATTGGAGGAAGTTTATTTATAGGCGATGGTACTGCAGGAGGACCATTTAACAGCTCACTATCAAGTTTAGCTGGGCTGGAAAACCTGACTTCCATTGGAGGTAATCTTTGGATACGAGGAATGAACTCGCTAATCAATTTAAATGGTTTGAATAATCTAACTGTCATCCCATGGGGGATGAGAATTTGGAATAATAATTCTTTGATAAATTTATCGGGATTATCAAATCTGTTATCTATTGGAGGAAATTTTGAAATACTTGACAATGACACACTTACAGGATTAACGGGTTTAGAAAACCTTAATTCTGTTGGTGGAAGCATACAAGTATTCGAAAATCAAAACCTGACGAATTTAACAGGTCTTGACAATATTATTGCTTCAACAATCACAAATCTGGACCTAAATTTTAATTCATCTTTATCCACATGCCATGTTCAAAGCATTTGCGATTACCTGGTTACACCGAACGGAACGGTAGATATCCACGATAATGCTTTCGGTTGCAATAGTCAACAAGAAGTTGAAGATGCCTGCACCGGAGTGTCCGTTCCTGAAAAGAGCAACGAACTAAATTTTTCAATTTATCCCAATCCGGCTGAAAATGAAATTTATATTTTCGGTATTGACTATTCAAAATTAAATGAGCTCAACATTTACAATCTCAATGGAATGAAGGTACTTCAACATTTTCAAACGGAAGGCCGGTTTGATATTTCAATGCTGCATCCTGGAATCTATATCATTGAAGTTTTAAGCGGCCAATTGCAATTCAGGGATCGGCTTGTGGTTCAATAGTTCAGGAATGGTTGTTTTTAGGCACGAAAATTATCCTTTTCTTGTCGCACAATTAATAGTAAAAATTAATGTGATTTCGTTCTACCACGTGACCTTAAACCCTTATATTAGAAATAAGACCTGACAGGTTTTGTCTCCTGATCGTATCTGTTTTGAGAAGATTTGGATGAGGATTGTAAGGTAAACCTGTCAGGTGGGGTGTTAAAAATTGGTTTTTTGAAAATTGTATCTTTCTGTTTATGTGGCTATTAAGATTTATAGGATAAAACGCCTTTTCGTTCTGTTTTTTGAATTTTTTCAAGGGTTTATGCAAAGAGATTTCTCCCTTCGGTCGAAATGACAAGGTTGTAGTTTATTGGTTTGGGGGAAAGGGAAAGCGGGCGCTCTGCGCCCGTTTTCCCTTTCCCTACCTGATATTCATGAGCTTTGTCATTTCGATGGAGCGCAGCAGCCTGCCCCGACCCTTCGGGGACTGAGAAATCTATCTTTATGAAAATGATAATCTAATGAAAGGAGAGTTAAAGAGGAAAATATAATAAATGGAACGTAAAAGTAAAATACAGATTTAACACCCCACCTGTCAGGTTTATGAATATTAGAATACAAGTCACCCGGTGAATAAGCTTTGGCGCTTGGGCGAAATTTTTAGAACTGCTTTGCTTCCCGGAGTAATTCATCGGATGACTTTCGTCTGTGGTCTTTTTTGAATAATAAATCAAAATGATACTTTAAAAATAATCCCGTTGAAAATGTACAATCCTATATCAAACATCATACATCGGACATCTGATTTTTTTTATGATATATCAGATGTCCGATGTATGATGTAAGATTTTTGATCTTGCCACATTGTCCCATCACTCCACCACTCTCAGCATTTAATTCATTTGTGCTGTGGATTCTTTGTTTGGCCTGTTAATCATCCAGTTTACCTTCAAATTGTAGGCTGTAAAGTTATCCCACTCCGAATCAGGTACATTTTTGCTATAGGATGTTTGTGGGAAAGAAGCATAATCAAAGTTTATCCTGAGCGGGATATTGGTCAATTTATCCAAAGGTACCTGCACACCAAAACCGTAGGTAAAATCTTCGATTTCATTTTTATTTGCTTCCGGATACCCGTAGTCGTTAACTTGCTCGGTATAATAACCGGCCCGTAATGCAAGTATTTCGAGCAACCTGATTTCGCCACCAAACCTGAGGGATGAGTGGTAGCCCGAATTCCACAAATCCTGGTATTCGGCCTGGGCAAGAAACTCCAACGAAGTAAGATCTTTAATCAGTAAATTTTTATCCAGGGCAAACTGGTAATTTGCACCATACCTGGCAATTATGGGAAGCGCTTCGTCAACTTCCGTACCATATATTTCCCCTGATGTCTTTGCGCTGTTCAGGTTGCTTACACTAATTGCGAGGGATGCTGTGTGCTTGCTGAACTCATTTTCCAGTAGCATAAATTTTCGGATTACTCCCAAATCAAAATACACTGACTTTAATTGATCGTCAGTCACAAAATCGTAGAGAAAATAATTCATATTCAGGCCAACATACAATCTTTGTAAAGGCTCCGAAGCCGGGGTAAGCGTATAATTTTTCGTACTCATGTCACCAGTGTTAACCAAATTGCCCTCAATGTCACTTACTGTTATATTATCGATCCGGTATTGAACACTCGACACTGCAAACTGCATGTATTGGTTGAGCCGATACCCGGCACCTGCCTGCAAATAATAATTTTTGCCAAATATGCCAAAAGGAGAGGCATAGCCACCGGTAACTTCCAGGCCGTTTATATTGCTCAATCCGGCAGGGTTATATAAAGTTGCAGTCAGATCGCCGTCAATTGAAGTGTAAGCTTTGCCCATGGCTTCGGCCCGGGCATTGGGAATTCTTCCGGTGTAGAACCCACCAAGAAATCCATCATTGTATTGTCCCATCGAAAGCAGGGGGATCATAATCAGAAAGAAAATTGAGTGTAGAAAAATTTACATAGGCTTGATTCAGTTGTATGAACTATTGATTTGAAAGAATAAACGAAGATTAATTTGGCTTAGTGCAGGCCGACTAAAAAAAAGTACTTCCTCCAATTTATGTTATCAGTTTGCGATCCTTAAAGCCCTTGGAAATGACGGGCATCTTTACAAGAAAATTTCATTTTGTACAAGCTTCCAAATCACACCGTGAATCATTTCAAAAAGCAGTGCAGTCCCGATAGCTATCTGGATAAAATACAACTGCCCGGGCTTATTCACGGTGCGATTCATATCGGATGACCAGGAAAAGTCATCCGATGAATAATGTTTAAGCAACTGACCCCAAGCTATTGGGAACAATGCCACTCCAGGGAGTAATTCATCGGATGACTATTTTCCAACACAGTCACACCGTGAATTCTTTCTAAGAGTGGAGCAGATTTTTAAAAGTAAAGCACATCTGCCTGGGAGTATTCACGGTGTGACTTTCTTTTGTTTTTTTGGTTCTACTATGTTTATTGTGGGTATAGATTTAAGCAGCAATTCCGCAAGAACATTTTCTCATAAAAAAATCATTTAGTATTGAAACTGATGGGCATAGTTTTCAAGGTAGCTATATGTCGATTTTCTTTTCATTATTCAGTTTGCGCAAAACTACACAATTTGTAGTAAATTGCAAACGTTTAGGCTAATTCTTTGTTTAAAGTAATATTCAAAAGCCAAAATGATTTCCGGGAACTTCATTCGATGAATTATTTATTCTTCAATGCTTTTGTTTTCACTATCACCTATCTGTTTTAATCCTTCAGCATTTTTAAGAGAAATAATTGATTTTCCTGTTTGCTTTTCAATTTCTAAACGTGCTTTTTTAGCGGCATGTCCTCCTTTTCTTGCTACATCTTTGTTTGCATTAAGCCCCTTCGGTTTCTTTTCTTTTGAAATTTCGGTTGTTGATGCCTCCGCCAACATATTTAAAACCAATTCCAAATTGGTCATGTTATCTCTCAAGTTTTCTTTCTTCAGACCCTTCAGTTTTTTATATGCTTTTACATCTCTGTCTGCCCAGGCTTTTGTTATTTCATTGGTCAAAATCGCAAAATCCAATCCCTCCTTCATTCCCCTTACCTGCCATTCGTCAGTAAGCTCTTTTCTAACTTCAATACTTTTTAAGCGTTGATTGATCCATTCCTTTGAATAGCCTTTTTTTAAATAGGTCTGCATGGCTCTGTCAAAAGCTAATTCAGGGTTCTCGGTCTCTTCTATCCTCTCATAGCCAACTTTCGCCAACCATATTTTAAAGGGCTCTGCATTTGGTGAGGGAATCGACTGAATTAATCGCAACAATTGTTCTGTATCAGCAACGTCAGTCATTCTCATTTTACCGTCAGTTGCTGCTAATTTCAAACGGCTACAATTTGTAGCCACTTCACTTCCTTCCTTTTTAAGTCTGGTTTTCAGAACACTCCAATACTTTCTTGGATTATCACTCTCAGTTAGGACTCCGATAACATCTATGATTGAAAAATACCATTTTTCTTCTTCACCATTCCAATCAACTCGTACCCGCTGATCCTGAAATAGTTTTATTGCATTTTCTTTTGTCATAATTATTTTTAAAAATTGTCAAGCTCAAAGATAACGATTCTTTTTCTGTAAGAGCTTTTCGTGGTATGTTTTAAAAGCCAAAATAATCAGTTGTGCCAAAAACTGTCCCCATCATCAAATCAGGGTGGCCATCCCATAGCCGTCAGGTTAATATTTTTAAATTTAGGATAGTAAAAATCACAATAAAGGCTGAAAGCCTTTTACATCAAAAGGAGGAGCAACGCTCCTCTTTAACACGAAAGGATAATTACCCCTCAGGCTGAAGGCCTATCCGAAAGACTCCTACATAGAAACAATTTTTTGTCCCTCCGAAGGAGTCCAATGGACAGGCCTTCAGCCTGGTAATCTTTCTGGCAAGATTATCTTTTCTTTGAAGTTGCAGGCTTTCAGCCTTTTAATTTTATATTATAGACGGTATCAATTATTCGATTTATCCGCTTAGGTGTGAAACTATACTAATAACCCAATGCCGAAAAAACATCCCGAAGGTTCGGGATTTGATTTCAAATTTTTTCGAGCCCAGGATTCAAGAATCCCGGATTTGCAACATCCCTGCCTCGCCTTAACAAAAGCCTATGCTGGCGGCCCGCTTCGCCAGCCCGCTTCGCCAGCGAGGCGAGCGAGGTGGGCCTGCCTGGCTGGCAAGGCGGGCTCGAAAACTAATATAAATTGTCTGAATGACTCCTTTGGAGAAAATTTTCTACTTTTCGGGATAACGATTAACGATTTCCCCCTACTTTTCCTGTCCTCCCACCACAATCACAAACTCACCTTTTACAATGTTGGTGGTGAAATGGGTGATGATTTCTTGCAAAGTGCCTCGCACCGTTTCTTCGTAAACCTTGGTCAGTTCGCGTGAAACCGATGCGGGCCTCCCGGCACCAAAATGCTCTTTAAGTTGTTCCAGGGTTTTGAGCAGGCGGTGGGGCGATTCGTAGAGGATCACGGTGTAGGGAAGCTGGCCCAGGTATTCAAGCTTTGTTTTGCGGCCTTTTTTGTGTGGAAGAAAACCTTCAAATAAAAAGCGGTCGGCAGGCAAACCCGAGTTTACCAATGCCGGCAACAAAGCCGAAGCGCCCGGCAGGCACTCCACCGGAACGCCTATTTTTACACATTCGCGAACCAGCAGAAATCCGGGATCAGAAATTGCCGGAGTGCCTGCATCGCTAACCAGTGCTGCCGTTTCGCCTGCAGCGATACGCTCGGCAAACCTTTCAAAAACTTTGTGCTCGTTGTGCAGGTGGTAGGGCGACAGCGGTTTGCTGATTTCGTAATGCCTCAACAAATTTCCGGAGTTTCGGGTGTCTTCGGCAAGGATAAAATCCACGGTTTTCAATACATTGAGCGCCCTCAGGGTAATGTCACCGAGGTTGCCTATGGGAGTGGGTACGATGTAGAGTTTCGACATATTATTTTCAATTATTCAAAACAAAATTAAACAGAAACATGCAATTTTCGTTTAATTGCGTTAAAGATAGATATTTTTGCAGATTATGCGTTTGCACCATAAAACTTGAAATTCGAAATATGAGCAGATTTAAATATAAAATCACCATTTACCTGCCCCTGCTTTTTGCCCTTGTGCTCATCCTTGGAATCCTTGTTGGACTTCGGCTGGCACCGCACAGTTCATCAGGTTCGCCCATTTACTCGGTCAAGCTTTCCGATTACGACAAATTGAGCGATATTATGTCGATGATCGAACGCGATTATGTGGATACCGTTGATATAGATGCTACCGAGGAAGGTGCCATCGAGCATGTGCTTGAACAATTAGACCCGCACTCGCAATACATTGCAGCCCGCGAATTTGACGAAGTTAGCGAGCACCTCGAAGGTAATTTCGAAGGCATTGGCGTTCAGTTCAGAATAGAAAAAGACACGGTGATGATCGTTTCGCCCATCGCAGGAGGGCCTTCCGAAAAAGTGGGCATCAAAGCCGGCGACAGGATTGTGATTGTGGAAGATGATACCATTGCAGGCGTGGGCGTTAACAACAGCAAGGTAATGAAAGTGCTTAAAGGCCCACGTGGAACAAAGGTAAATATTAAGGTTTTTAGAAGGGGCGAGCCCGATTTGCTCGATTTCACCATCACGCGCAATGTTATCCCCACCTATAGCCTCGACATCGCCTACATGGTTGACGATTCGATTGGATATGCAAAGCTCAATAAGTTTTCGGCTACAACTTATGATGAGCTGTCGGTAGCACTTAAGGAACTAAAAAAACAGGGCATGCACAAACTCATCCTGGATTTACGCAACAACACCGGCGGCTATTTGCAGGAAGCGATTAAGGTTTCGGATGAATTTTTGGGTGATGGCAAGCTGATCGTTTACACCGAAGGGAAAAATCGCCCACGCAATTTTGCCTATGCCACAAAACGTGGTAACTTTGAAGATGAAGATCTTATTGTTTTGATTGATGAAGGCTCGGCATCGGCGAGTGAGATTGTTGCAGGAGCCATCCAGGACAACGACCGTGGCACCATCATGGGACGGCGGTCATTTGGAAAAGGGTTGGTTCAGGAACAACTGAACTTATACGATGGATCGGCACTCAGGCTTACCGTGGCAAGGTATTATACCCCAACGGGGCGCAGCATCCAGAAGCCTTATGAACATGGTACCGAAGATTACTACAAAGAATTTCACGATAGGTTTGTAAATGGCGAAGTACTTCATGCCGACAGCATCCATTTTGATGATTCGCTAAAATACGTTACACCGGGCGGGAAAGTGGTTTACGGTGGGGGTGGTATTATGCCCGACATTTTTGTCCCCATCGAATCGGGCGAACAGATGGCTTATTACAACCGGCTGATCAATCGTGGGGTAGTATATGATTTTGCATTTGAATATACCGACACCCATCGCGATGAGCTTGCCCGCTATAAAAATATTGAAACGTTCGATAATGACTTTGTTATAGATAATAAAATATTCGAAGACTTTCTGGCTTTCGCCGAAGAGAATGGTGTAAAAAGAGATGATGCAGGCATAGCTGCCCGTAAAGCTGATATCCAAACGTTGCTCAAAGCGCTTATAGCCCGCAATATTTTGGATGATGATGGATTTTATCCCATCTATCACCAGATTGATAAAACCTTTAAGGAAGCGGTAAAAAAGTTGAAAGAAAAGAAAAAACCAAGCCTTGCTGCTTCGCTTTAGCTTTTGGGGTGATTGTGAGAAATGCGTACGAGTTGTGTTTCGCAAGTCACCCGGTGAATTGCGCTGAGCAGCGGAGCTATCCTTAAAATACGGTTAAACGATTGCCAGGAGTTATTCACCGGGTGACTAATCCCTGGAAAGTTCTACGAGCTGTTTATTTCCCATCTAACCTCCACCCTCTAACTTCTAACATCTTAGGGCTAAAGCCCACTTTTGATGAGATGAACCTAATTTATCCACGGGCTAAAGCCACGTGGCAATTGACTAATCATAATTCCAATAAAGATCTAATCCTTTATTCTTTCCTAATCTAATCTCAGACCTCCTGATCCATCTTTTAGAAATCAAATAGTTACACCAATACTATCGTAAATCTAAATGTCGCAAAACTCATCTTAAAGAACTTAGTGTTTCTTTGTGTCTTTGAGTCTTATGCCATAGGCTCGCCTCGCGAAGCGGGCATCACTATGTGAGTGGCTATTTATCAACAATTTGCAAAAAAGATATACCGTCAATTTCCAAATAAAATGCAAACTTTTTTTTATGTTTGCACCAAGCTATGTTTTGATGACCTCGCATGTTCTTCAATAATTGAAGGTTGAGGCTTAAGCATAGCTTTTCTTTTTTTACTGTTTGATCTCGATATTTGATGTCAGTATAACAAAATCTGCATATCCTTTACTTACATCGATGCCCATGAATAGTTGGTTTGATTCCATAAAAGTTAAATTTTAATGATTAATATTGAGTTACTGTTTTTCTTAATTTCAAAAGTAAGCTCCTGCCTTCCCAAAAAGCAGCGGGTTTTGATGTTCCAGGTTCGTTGACAATGTCATCCTAACCTGGATTTAAAAAGCCCCCCATTATCGCCAGGAAAAATACTCCAGCCAAAAGATCACCTCCAATTGTGTGGAACCTTCTTTCAAAGTCTAATGGGCCATTCCATGCCGCCTTGTTTCAAGGTATCAAACCAGGGGGTACTTTTAGCAGGCTCGAAAAGCTAACACTGCCAAAGACCAAACACTACCCCACCGATACAATACGCCCAACACCAACCGCTAAGCCTGTGATCGCATCACGAGGCAGGTTCCGCTGATATTGTCCGGGATTTTTGACTGGAAATTCGATCCCGGATATTTTTGGTTTGCTACCTTGGGAAACACTACATCCGGCTTAAAAATAAAATATCCAACCGGGGGCTAAGTTGATTTTAGCAGGTTCCACCAAAGCCTGTCCAATATTTTATTTCTGCTACAACGCTATCCTCCCAGCCTGAAAGGCTGGCACATCAAAGGGGTCAGGCGATGCCTGACCTTACGAGGGAAGCCACACCCACCCCCTCAGCCTGAAGGGCTGAAACCCATTTTTACAAACAAATAATTATCAGTAGGAGCGTTTTGACACCTAAGCTGTCGCAGACCTACGGCCTGCCGGTGGTTATTGAAGACGAATTATGCTATGATGTTCCAGGCTTTCAGCCTGTGATAATAAACCCAATAAACATCACCGAACTTTTTATCTACTTCGTTTTTTATTCTTCGATATTTTTTACCAGCTCCGTGTGTCCAAAACACCACTAAAAAGACAGGCATTAAATATTGTCGCTTGGCCCCACTTTTGTCAATGAACTTGAAGTATTGATTTAGCATTAGCTGTCCGCCAAAATCATTCCCTTAAAACATGTCGCGCTTTTTAATATAATAATTCAAAAACTTACCTTTCGGCTATGGACAAATTGAAACGACCCGGGTAAAATTTTTCACCGGAAAAGATGAAAAAAATCAAAAATTTTCAAATTTTCAATTTCCATTTGAGGGTATCCTCAAATGGAAATTGCCCCCCCAAAATTACCTCCAAAATAAAGCTCAAAAAGTTTCCATAATTTTGCTAATCATAAAAAAATACAAACATATAAGGCTCGAAGGCTCTCCCGATAGGGATACCCGCTTCGCGAGGCGAGCCTTTGGTAAAAGTTTCACAAAGTGTATTTTATTCGACATAACTTTTGCGTTAAGTCAGGAGTTCTGAATCTCCACCCTTTAACTTCTAACATCTTTCCCATTTTGCCCCTGTCCGATTGTGTACATTGCATCGAAGGTAGCGGACACTTTGCAAGATTTATCCCGGTTCAATCATTCGATTTACAGAGTAATATCCTTCTACTATAAAAAGGAGGAATCCCTTTACAACTCAATAAAGCAAGGTAAATTCAAACATCGAAAAATGTGTGCATCTTACACCCTTGCATGGTTGTTGTAAAGCATTTGAAGAAATCGAGTAGTCAACATAAAAAAAGACATAAATGAAAAATACTTTAGGAGTAATTTTGGCTTTATTAATAACAGCAAGTTGTAATAATTCAACATCACGAATCAACAATAACCAATTGACTATTTGGGCATCAAAAAACTCGCAGAAAATTAAAACCCTTGAATTAACAGAAAATCAAGATGATTTAAATTTATTAAAACAGATTGCTGGAGAAGCAGAAGTTGTTTGTCTTGGTGAAATTCGCCACGACATTCACGAGCAATTTAAATTGAAACACCGCTATATAAAATACCTTGTTGAAGAAATGAATTTTAGAACATTTATTTTGGAAGCAAGTTTTCCATATTCAAACAAAGTATATTGATAATTCATCAGAGAGTGAATACGACTGGATTTTACAACTTTCATACTCTGCAAGGGAAGCAAATAATATGTTTACAGGGAATGGGATACATCTTAAATCAAGCACTTAAGGGCAAAATGGTTTCAATAGGTGCTTCTTTTAATCAAGGTGAGTTTCAGAATGAAAATATAACTTTTAAACCTGCCCGGGAAAACACTATTGACGGAACACTTGCCAAACTAAAAACAGAATACTTTCTTCTTGATTTGAAAGGAAAATCAGAAAGTGCAGAGGTTAAAAAGTGGTTAAATTCAAAAAACTTAATCCGTGCACAAGGCTTTGAAATGACTTGCATTCCTGTAAAATCATTTCATGCAATATTTTTTACCAACAAGGTTTCAAAGGTTAACTATAATCCAAACACACTTGAAAGATTGAGAAATTAGAGAAAAATTAATAAAAACATGCTAAGAAATTATTTTGTTACCGCCGTGCGTACCCTCCTTCGCAACCGTACATTTTCAATCATCAACATCACCGGGCTGGCCATCGGGCTGGCTGCTTCCATCATGATTGCCCTGTGGGTTTTTGATGAGATGAGTTATGACAGTTTTCACGAAAACGCCGATGATATTTACCGGGTTGAACGACATATCAACTACCAGGGACAAACTTTTTTTGTTCCGGTTTCCGGCGCAGTTTATGGATCGACCATCCTTCAGGATTATCCTGAGGCAGTGAATATGGTTAGGGTTAATCCTTATGGACTTTCGGTAGAAGGCCCTGATAAAACCATCTTTAGCGAACAAGTACATTATGTGGACACCAGCTTCCTGCAAATTTTCACCTTCCCACTGAAACAGGGCGACCCTTCCACAGCGCTCACCGAGCCCCGCTCGCTCGTACTTTCGGATGTGGCGGCAAAACGCTTTTTTGGCGATGAGAATCCCATGAATAAAACCCTGCGGATTGATTGGGATGGGGAAATGGTAGCCTACAAAATAACCGGAGTACTGGAAAAGCTGCCTCACAACAAGCATTTCAAATTTGAGATATTAGCTTCGTTCGCCACACTTGAGGATGAATTTTCAGAGGAAAGACTCAACACATGGCTTAGCAACTACCTTTACACCTACATCCAGCTTCGCCCGGGAACAGATAAAGCAATGATGGAGAACAAGTTTGACGGACTAGTCAATGATAAAATAATGCCGGCATTTAAAGCCTTTCTGAACGCAGATGAAGATTCAGAGTACAGCATGCGCCTGCTTTTGCGTAATGTGCAGGATATTCACCTCAAGGCAGGACTGATGTGGGATATCGAGGTTCAGAGCGACATAAATACCGTTTATATTTTTTCGGTGATTGCACTTATGATTTTATTAATTGCAGCCTTCAACTTTATTAGTCTATCCACGGCACAAGCCGGATCGCGTGCCCTGGAAGTTGGCATACGCAAAACAGTGGGCGGCTCAAAAAATTCCCTTATATGGCAATTTATCGGCGAATCGGTAATGCTGTCTCTTATTGCCTTTATTTTTGCATTGGCACTCATCAACACCTTCCTGCCCTACTTTAACGATCTTACAGGTAAAGAGTTAACAATGGCAGTTTTTGCGCAAGCAGATAAATTCATACTCTTGTTGGCCATTGTTATTGGAACCGGATTTTTATCGGGTATCTATCCGGCATTTTATATGACCGCCGTAAAACCAATTACCATCCTTAAAGGAAAAATGCAGCAAGGCAGCAGTAGGTTTTCATTCAGGCAGATTTTGGTGGTGCTGCAATTTTCGATCACCATTGCGCTAATCATCGGCACAGTAACAGCCTTGCGACAAATGCACTTTATGCAAAATAAAGACATGGGCTACAACAAGGAAAATTTGATTGTAATCCCTGTGGAAAGCAACAATGTTATTACCCATTTTGATGCTTTTAGAAATGATTTACTCCGGAACCCGCTTATCATGAAGGTTTCCGGTTCGCAGAAAGTACCCGCCGAACGGGAGTATTCCGATTCGGGTTGGGACACCGATTTGCTTGATGAACCATTGATGTCGAGATTTTTTGCAGTGAATTTTGATTTTATCGATACTTACGAAATTGAAATGGTAGCCGGACGGGCTTTCGACAAAAATCTATCTACCGACAAAAACTTTAAAGTGCTCATCAACGAAGCAACGGCCAGAAAGATTGGATATACTGATTTGAATGATGCCATTGGGGGCAAAATGCACGTGGACTGGATGGCAGAAAATATTGACTCCACGGCCACAGGCACCATTATCGGGGTGATGAAAGATTTCCATTTCCAATCGTTGAAAAACAAGTTAGAGCCACTCACCATTTTCATCAAGGAAGACTGGATGAACCGCATCAGCATCCGCTTTGAACCGGGAAAAGTACAAGAAGCCATCGCTTTTGTTGAAGCCACCTGGAAAGACCATTTCCCGGAAGTTCAGTTTAACTATTCTTCCATCAACGATTATTTGAAAACCTACTATAATGCCGAAGAAAAGCTGCAAACCATTTTGGTGGTCTTCACCCTGCTGGCCATTTTTATTGCAAGCCTCGGCTTATTCGGCCTTGCCATTTTTGTTGCACAGCGCCGGATAAAAGAAATTGGTGTGCGAAAAGCCCTGGGTGCAAGCAGTGGAAGTATTGTTTTGCTGCTTTCAAAATCGTTCCTGGGCTTGGTATTGTTAGCTAATTTGATAGCCTGGCCTGCAGCATGGTATTTTATGGATGCATGGCTTGATAATTTCTCTTACCGCGTGCAGGTAAATATCTGGACTATGCTACTCTCTGGCCTGGCAGCTTTGATAGTTGCTTTGCTTACCATTATCTATCGCTCGTGGGTAGCAGCAAATCGGAATCCTGTCGATTCGCTAAGGTATGAGTAGGGGCTACTGAAAAAGGTCTAATCCATTGAATTATCATAAGTGAGACCAGTCTAAAAAGCTATAAAACCCCTAAATCCCCTAAAGGGGACTTTCCCAAACTACTGATTTTTAGTACTTCTTCCGTCAGCTGACGGATTGGGGTAAAAAGGACTAAAAATCAGTAGTATTGGGGTTTTTAGACTAAACTCATAAGTTTATCCATAATATTAAAGCTAACGGTATGGTTTTGTGTTTTTCAGCAGACCCTAACTTGGACAAGCCAAAACCAAACAAGGTGATCATGTAAAACATGTGGTGTATTCCTGTTTTGGTTTGTCCAAGTTAGTCGGCAAAATTTATAAATGCATATTTTGCAATTAAGAGCTTTATTATTAATCTTCATTTCATAATAACGACAATGCATTTTAAATTTTGCTTGGGTACCTTATCCCTAATATTCTGCCAAAAAATGGCAGAATATTAGAGATAAGGTACTACGTTTTTCCCTGAGAGAAAAAAGCCTTTCAGGGGAAAAACAGTAGCATAAATATCGTTAACATGTTAACATTAGTGGTTTTTTAAAAGCCTAAGGTTCATAAAGGATAGTTAAAAAAACACCATTATTTCCTTAGTGTTTCTTCGAGCCTTTTGCCAAAGGCCTGC
>Ga0307990_1000900_pt1 | contig 25618 bp, 26 predicted proteins | sample EllFjometagen129_FD_203168 | JGI IMG/M metagenome (GOLD analysis project Ga0307990, IMG submission 203168) | Marine microbial communities from Ellis Fjord, Antarctic Ocean - #129 | ecosystem: Environmental > Aquatic > Marine > Unclassified | place: Southern Ocean | collected 2014-10-08
CATCGTTGGAAATAAAAAACACCGATGGTTTGCATATGCGCCCAGCTATGCAGTTTGTGGATTTGGCCAGCCAGTTTAAATGTGATATCCAGGTTAGCAATGCTGACATTGAGGTCGATGGTAAAAGTATCATGCAAATGAGTATGTTGGCGGCCACCTGTGGTACTCGGTTGACCGTCAGAGCCGAGGGGGCTGAGGCAGATAAAGCTCTTGAGGCATTGCGTGACCTAGTGGAAATAAAACAATTTGACGAGTAAGCCTCCGATTTTGACTTTGTCAAAATCGGTGTAGGGCAATAATGGAGATTAAAAAAGGCATAGCTGCATCGCCAGGCATCTGTATTGCTGAAGCCTTGGTGATCGACTCAGAAGAGTATCGCATTCCGCGACGTTCGGTCAAGCCATCGCAACGAATGGGGGAGATTTTACGGGTTCGCAATGCGTTTAAAGAGGCCACCTCTGAATTGATCGAGCTCGAAGCTGCGCAAGACCCCAGTCGGGGCGGCAAGATTAAGGATATCTTTGCTGTTCACCTTCGATTCTTAAGAGACAGAAGCCTTCGCAAAGAGATCACAGATTTGGTGTACGCTAAAAGTGTGGCAGCGGAGTATGGTGTCTCAACGGTTCTTCGAAAGATTGCAACTCATTTTAGCAATGTCAAAGATGTGTATATCAGTGAGCGTGCTGCGGATATCTACGACATTGAACGACGCCTCCTCAGAAATCTTCTGGGGGAACGTCGAGAAGACATTAACCATCTCAGCACAGAGGTGGTGGTTGTGACTCGGGAGTTGAGTCCCACCCAAACAGCTGGCTTTGACAAGAAATATATCCGAGGTATTGCCACCGATGCAGGTGGTCGTACCAGTCATACTGCGATTGTAGCCCGTTCTATGGGGATTCCTGCGGTAGTGGCATTGGAAGATTTTGTGGAGTTGGTTCGGCCGGGTGACCCTCTCATTATTGATGGAAACCGTGGCATTGTCATTTTGAATCCCAATGAAGAAACGCTGTCTGAGTACAGACGTCATCTGGATGAATTCAATGCATTTGGAAGCCGTCTAAATACGATAAGGGAGAAACCTGCCGAAACTCGTGATGGTGTTCGGGTGACTCTGCTTGGCAATATTGAATTTCCAGATGAGGCGGAGATGGTGCTTGAAAAGGGTGGCGATGGCATTGGTTTATATCGAACTGAGTTCCTGTATCTGAATCGTTCAAATGATCCTTCAGAAGAAGAGCACTACGAAGCCTATGTTCAGGTACTGCAAGCCTGCCAGGGGAAACCTGTGACATTACGCACGGTAGACCTAGGGGCTGACAAGCAAACTGAGAATCGCCGTTTTGCACCAGAACCGAATCCGTTTTTGGGCCTGCGTTCCATTCGTTATTGTTTGCAAAACATTCGCATGTTTAAAATTCAGTTACGTGCCGTGCTCCGTGCCTCTGCACGGGGGCCGATCAAAGTGATGTTCCCTCTGATCACGAACCTTCAGGAGTTACGTCAGGCCAAATTGATCTTTCGGGATGTCATGGAAGATTTGCACGAAGAGGGCTTGCCGTATGCCCAGGATGTGCAGGTTGGGATTATGATTGAGACACCCTCTGCGGCGTTAATCGCTTCGGCGTTGGCACGAGAATCAGACTTTTTTAGTATTGGTACAAATGACTTGACTCAGTATACGCTGGCTGTGGACCGAGGCAATGAATTGGTTGCTACGCTGTATTCTCCAGTGGAACCCTCCGTGTTGCGTTTAATTCGTAGTGTGGTTCAGGACGCGCACAGGCATCAATTAGAGGTCAGTGTTTGTGGTGAAATGGCTTCGGAGCCAGAGTATGTGATGCTTCTGATAGGCTTGGGGATTCGAACGTTGTCCATGACACCGCCCATGATTCCGGAGATCAAACAGATTGTTCGATCTGTGACTCTTGAGGATTGTAACCGTGTAGCCAGAAAAGTGCTTACCATGGATTCTGAAAGACAAATTACCAGCTTTTTACGCAGTGGTGCGAGGGCCATAATTCCCGAAGCATTTTGATCGTAACAAGCTTTTTGGAAAGAGTGAGTAATGGAAAAGAGTGTGTCTCAGGACAACTCTCGAATAGGCCCTTTGGCAGACATTGTGGACAATGTTGGTCCCTCTAAGCGAGGGCATTCTGATCACATGATTGCAGTGGTCGAGCTTAGCATCAGTGGTATGGCTGGCTTTCTATCGCATAGTGACTTGATGAGAGTGACGCAGCGTGTATGTGTGCGGTGCGGTATTGATGTTGTGTACAGCCAGGGGTATAATCCGCACCCCCGTATGTCCATGCCTTTGCCAAAGACCGTGGGATTACGGTCTGAAGGTGATATTGTGGTGATGCGTATTCAGAAGACTGATCATTTGGATCAAGCACAAGCCATTGCGGATGCATTGCGACATCAGTGGCCAGAGGGGATAGAAGTCCAACATGTGTATCTATTGGATTCAGGATATACGCTGTATCCTTACCAAGCAGATTTTCATATTGTCATACCAGATCCAGATGTCCTGGAGGCTGCCTGGGCCAAGGCTGAGCAGCTAATGAGTCAGGCGCATCTGTTTATCGAACGAAATAACTGGAAGAAGAAATACAAAACAAAACAAGTGGATATCAGGTCGTACACCAAAGCCATAATCAAGACGCACGGGGGGATTGTGGTGACCTGTAAAATTCGTGAAGATGGTGCAATTCGCGTTGAAGAGATGTTGGGAGTCCTGGGATTAACGCCTGAGAATCTGGGGAGCCCTATTCAACGTAAGTGTCTGCATTGGCGATTGAATTGATCATCCTGCGCGAGCCAGGAAAGCAGTCCTGAGACTGTACCCTGGGGAAAAGGAAAAAACAAATGGGACGAGAAATGTTAGTTAACGTGGCTGAGAGTGAAGAATGTCGCGTGGCAGTTGTAGAAAAAGGCGTCTTGGACGAACTCTATTTTGAACGTGCCAGTGTCGCCAGTCATGTGGGAAATATTTACAAGGGTAAGGTGGTGAATCTTGAAACTGGGATTCAAGCTGCCTTTGTGGATTTGGGGACCGGCAGGAACGGTTTCCTCCACATCAGTGATGTTCATCCTAGATATTTTCCGGGGGAAAAAAAGGATTGTGTGGAAAATGTGGGGCGTCGTCAGTCGCTGAAAGACCGGCCGCCAATACAGGATTGTCTTCGCAAGGGGCGTGACATTGTAGTGCAGGTGACCAAAGAAGGTCTCAAAACCAAAGGTCCAACCTTGAGTACATACGTGGCTCTCCCGGGTAAGTACCTGGTGATGATGCCGTCGATGAGAAAAAACGGTGTGAGCCACAAGATCGAAGATGAGGAAGAACGCAAACGCTTGCGTGAGATACTGGACGAGATCGAGACGCCCAAGGGCATAGGCTTCATTGTCCGAACTGCAGGTGAGGGATGTTCCAAGCGTGATATTCAAAACGATATTCGCTATTTAACGCGTTTGTGGAAGGCGATTCAGGAACGCATGGAAGGTGAAAAGGCCCCGTCTGAATTGTATCAGGAATCAGACCTGGTCATTCGGACTTTGAGAGATGTGTATAACAGCAAGATCAAAAACATTATTTGTGATTCAGAGCAGATGGTCAAAAAGATCAAAGACTTTTTGTCTCATGCCTACCCTCGACAACGGACCCGTATCACGCTCTACAGCAATGGCATTCCGTTGTTTCACAAATATAAGATTGAAGATGAAATTGAAAAGATCCAGGCTCGAACAGTTCAGCTCAAGGGTGGTGGGTCTATTGTGATAGAGCAAACTGAGGCTTTGGTGGCCATTGATGTCAACAGTGGCCGTCATCACAGCAGTGGTGAACTGAAAATTGAACAAACTGCGGTTGAGACCAATGTGGAAGCGGCTCAAGAAATTGCCCGCCAATTGCGTTTGCGGGATCTGGGTGGTTTGATTATCTGTGATTTTATTGACATGCGTCATCAGAAGAATCGCAAGGAAGTAGAGCGTGTTTTTAAGGCGGCCATTAAAGAGGATCGAGCACGGTCTAAAACGCTCAGTATCAGCCGGTTTGGTATCGTTGAGATGACGCGTCAGCGTATGCGTCCCTCGTTGCAGTCCAGCACGTATCTGGCGTGTCCTCATTGCGGGGGCAGTGGATTTGTCAAGAGTTATGAGTCGTTGGCCATTGAGATTATTCGTTTGCTCAATTTGTCGGTCACCAAAAAGCAGATTAAACGCATCGAGTTATCTGTGTCACCGGAGGTGGCTGATTATCTTCTCAATGATCGAAGGTCAACGATTGCCCAGATCGAACAGGTCAGCGATAAACGCATCGTGATTCATGCGATTCAGGAATACAGTGGTGGCAAACACGACTTGCTGTGTTACAATGAGCGTGGTAGTGTTGTAAAGCTATAGGTTGCATATTAAAAGGAGTTTCAATTGGCAACGTTTGACCTTGATTATGCCCGTGAGGTTGTTGAGGCAGAAGCTCAAGCCATTCATTCAATGCTCTCGGTGGTAAATGAGTCATTTGAAAAAGCCTGTGATTGGCTATTTCACTGTAAAGGCTCCTGTATCATGAGCGGCATTGGCAAGGCTGGCATTATTGGCCAGAAGATCAGTGCGACTCTGGCCTCCACAGGGACACCCAGCCATTTTCTCCATCCCGCAGAAGCCGTGCACGGGGACCTTGGGCGTTTACGCAAAGATGATATCGTGGTGGTCTTGAGTTATGGAGGTGAAACCGACGAAGTCACGCGGTTGATTAACCTGGTTAAGTCCCTTCAAATTCGACTGATTGCCATTACAAGCGACCTGGATTCTACGCTCAGCAAGCACAGTGATATCACCTTATGTATGGGCAAACTCCACGAGGCCTGCCCCTTGGGCGTGGCACCGAGTGTCTCAACGACCTGCATGCTTGCCTTGGGTGATGCTTTGGCTCTAACCTTGATGAAGGCCAGAGATTTTAGCACGGAGGATTATGTGCGATTTCATCCTGGCGGTTCATTGGGGGCCAAGCTGATGACTGTGGGGCAATCCATGATGTTCAGACCAGGCGAGGTGTTGCCTGTGGCCCAGGTTACAGATACCATTGTCAAGCTTTTGGCCAAGACGTCGCAAGTCAAGCGTCATGGTGCGGTCATGCTTGTGGACGATCAAGGGGCTTTGGCAGGGATTGTGACGGATGCCGATTTAAGGCGTTTGATGGCAGAGAAGGGTCAGGATGCCTTTGGCGTGAAGGCCAGCGACGTGATGACTGGCCAATGTAAGCGCATTTGTGTGGACGCTTTGGCTTGTGAGGCCACGGCATTGTTTCATAAATATCGTATTGATGAATTGCCGGTGGTTGATTCGAAGGATCATCCCGTGGGATTGATTGATGTTCAAGACATAGTCACCATCAAAGTCGTGGGTTGATAAAATATGAGAAAGAGCAGAACCATAGATTTTTCCTCAATTGACTGGTTAATTTTGGATGTGGACGGTGTCTTGACGAATGGTACGATTCTACTACGTGGTGACGGTTCCGAAAGTAAGCAATTTTATATCCAGGATGGTCACGGCATTAGACTATGGATGCGTGCCGGCGGTGATGTTACCCTGCTGAGTGGCAGGGCGTCCATGGCAACTCAGTGTCGCGCAGAGCAATTAAAAATCAAGCATGTGTTCCAGGACTGTCAACAGAAACTTCCGGTACTCAAGGAGTTTCTGGATCGCCTGCAGATCGATCCCGACCGTGTGGCCTATGTGGGTGACGATCTTCTGGATATTCCTGGGGTTCGTCATGTGGGCTTTGGGGTGGCTGTTTCTAATGCGGTGCAGGAATTAAAGGACCAGGCAGACTACATTACGACGCGTCCTGGCGGGCAGGGTGCTGTCCGTGAAGTGGTGGAGTATATACTCAAACGTGCGGGCAAGTGGGATGCCCTCATGGCACGCTATTTGGTCACATAATGTCGAGGGACTGACAATGCTTCTCAAACGTGCACTCATTGGGCTGGTCACATTTGGCCTGGCAGTAGGGGCTTTCTGTTTTTATAGCCAATACCAACGCACCCCCAATATTTCGAGGCACCCATTGGGTGGTTTCCATAACGCGTTCAAACAATCTGACGGTCTTGGAGGCCAGGGCAGCGAGGTTGTAGGCGTCCAAATCGACGATGTACGCAAATTTGATTTTGAAGACCGAGATGATGACTATCGAATTTATCAAAAATGGGGATTTGAGACAATACTACACAGAGGTCCGGGTGTCTTGCAGGTCGTCAATCCTTACCTGACGCTTTTTGAGAGTGATCTGACCTGTTATGTCAGGGCTGGCAGAGGGGTCTTTCGAATTGATGAGATCAACAGCAATACCTATCTTCGAGATGGCACGTTTTCTGCTGCCGTGCAAGTGCACATTTTGCCAAAGCCAGGCAGCGATATGGAAGAAGTTTTTATTGACCTCGATGACATTGTATTCCAGAGCAACAAGTCACAGTTTTCGTCCTCTGGACAGATATCGGTGCGGAGCCCGAGTATCCAATTGAGTGGGCGGGGTGTTGATTTTGTCTACAACAAACAGCTAAAAAGCATTCAATACTTCAGAATGGTGGCTCTGGATTATCTGCGAGTACGTACAACTCGTGAGGGGGGCTTGTTTAGCTTTGACAAGGAAGAGAGTCCCTCCTCTGAGAGTTCTGATGTGCCCGATGCCAATGGGGTCATGACTGCAGTAGCGGATGTAAACGTCTCACCTGAACCTGAGCTGCAGAGGCCTATCTACACCTGCCTGCTTAAGGATAATGTGGTCATTCGAACCCCCAAACAGAAGATTCATTCACTGAGCCACATTGCCCTGACAGATATTCTCTGGCCCAAGAGTTCTTTTGGTCGTACAGGGGCTAATTCGGTGGATCCCAACGTTACTCTGTCTTCTGTTGTTGATGTAAATGACCCCACTGAAACCGATCCCAATAGCTTGGTGACGGTTGCTGTGCTGCCCGAAGCAGATATGTTAGACTTTATTATTACCTGCGATCGAGGCATTCTCGTCACACCGGCAGATAGCCACTGGACACCAGAGTCAGAAGGCCTGACTGAGCCAGACATTGATGATGTGGTGGACGTGAATATGCCGAGTTTTGAGGAAGACGTGATTGATGAAGGCATTTTTCTTGCTCAAGATATAGTGTATAATGTTCAGACCAAAGATGCCAGGGCTGAAGGTCCGGTCGAGTTGACGTTTTATGCCTCTGACACCAATGAGATGGAGACTCAGGGCCATTTAATCCCCATCAATGTGACAGCACGCAAATACGGCCAATTTGATGCCAACGACAACAGTATTGTGTTTACTGATCAGTGCGAGTGTCTCCTGCAGAAGCGTGAACCCAATAATGTTGTTGAGGAATATCGTCTGGAAGCGCCCAAGATTCGAATGGAATTTGTCGATGACAAGGAGGGGCAGGCCATTGCTGCAACTCAGGACCTCAAGCACATTGAAGCTGTGGGCGGCGGCGTAACCCTGGGGATATTTACGCGTGTCAGTGATGCCAATTCTCTGTCTGGACCATTCCAGACGGCTGTTGGAGAACTCTTGGCAGGGGCGGAAATGATCTGCCAGAGCTTTGAATGTGATCCCAACAAGGGCCACGAGATCTTTACAGCTACGGGGCCGGGCACTATCATTCTCAATAACGCCAAGGCCGTTTTGGGGGGGGCATCCGAAAAGAAAAAAGAGCCTTATTATGCCGCGTTACAGGGGTTTGAAACCATGGCCTATTATGTGGCAGACAATAAGATTGTGGCTGACACCCATGATCCCAATGTGCCATTGCAGTTTCAGTACGTGCCAGTGACAAATGATCCCAATGCCTCTGATATGGAAGGCCAGGCCAACCATATAGAAATTCACCTTGTGAAAACCAAGGCAGGTCAGACTGAGATGAGTACACTGAGAGCCACAGGTAACGTGTCTGTGACCCATGGTCAGCACCAGTTCACAGGTGGCGAACTGTACTACAGCCACAAAACCATGGCACTCATGATACGTTCAGGTAAAGACGGTCAGACCTGTACTATTGACGGTATGCCTTTACCTGGCATTGACTATAATCTTACTACGGGTCAGTTAGACACGTCGCTCACAAATCTGTCCGTGTTTCCTTTCAACTAAGGGTGTGAAATCTTGATGTGAGGCGTTTGGCTTGAATCAGTGAGTTCATGCCCTCATCTTTAAAGACCAGTTCTATGTGGCAGAATCCTGCAGCTCTCAAGTCTTCACTGTACTCTTCCAAGGTGAAGGTGTTTCCCGCCTCAGTGCAAGCCAGCATGTTCACTGCAAAGAGGGCACCTGCCACTGGAAAGGTGCGGTTTGACGCCATCACAATGTCTCGTATGATCAGTGTGCCGTGGGGTTCAAGCGATGAAAAAATACGGGCAAACAAGGCTCGATTCTGCGATCGGGAGTTCTGGTGGGTAATGGCACTGAGCCAGGCCAGATCTATGGTTGTTGGCAGGGCATCGATGTTGTAATCTCCCGAGACCAACTGGACACGATCGATCATATGACACTCGGTGAGATGCTTTTGTGCCAAAGGGATCACCTGAGGGAGATCGAAAAGAGTGGCTTTGGCACGAGGGTTGGCCGTTAGAAACGCCGTTGTCCAGTTGCCACTGGCACCGCCAATATCCAGGAGGTGTTTAATTTGTAGGTTCTGGAGCCGTGCCACGGTTTGGGGGACTTGATCCCTTGTAAAGATCTGCATGGCTTGGATAAAGGACTCAGTGTCCCCATGGCTGCCACGGATGCTGGGGGGACGGTCATAGGGTTGGCCTGTTTTGATGGTGTGTGGCAGCTGACTCCAACTGCGAAGGCAATTAGAAAGATGTTGTATGCCAGGCAGAATAGAGGTGTCTGACTGGTGGGACAAGAGCGATTTGACAGGCTTTGTAATGCTGTAGCCAGTCTCTTGTTTTTTGATCAAGTTCAGGGCTGTCAGGGCATCCAGAAGAATGCGCAAGCCGCGTGGGTCTGCCTTGATGGCTTGGGCCAAAACAGAGACTCGTTTGGGTGCCTGATTCAGATGAGAAAACAGGTCCAAATCAGCTGCCGCAGCCACCAGGCAAGCCGGTTGAAATCCTCGAAGGAGTTCGAGTAATCTATCTTGTGTCCAGGATGTTGTCATCTTGTGTTTCCTTTGGTGATAGCGACCAGAATTTTGCTGCTATTCTATTTGGGTTACTCCTATTGAGCAAGGCGTTCTAATCTGCTTTTTTTGACTGTTGGAGCAAGGATTGGTCGACAAATCAAATAGCACCCAAAAATGGTGATGTTGACCTGATTAATCGTGAGAACTATCGTGGATTTGTGGGAGTGTATATGAGTCGTTTTTCCAGTGCTTTTACCGTGTCTCTGACCTTGTTGGCGTTGTCAAATCAGCAGGCTATGGCCCAAACTCGGGATCGATCCCAAATATTCGTATGATGAGGCCGTGGCGCTCGTGTTGGATGCGATCAAACCCTTGGGCAATGAGTATGTGTTTGTGGCCAAGCAAGGCATGGCGAACCGTTGGATACCCATTGGTGGTCAGGTGCGGCACAATGCCCTGCGTGCCAGGTTGCTGTATGGATTGCAGAGACGTGTGGATGCGAAGGATGGACTGGATATTCACTATCTGATGGTGTTATCGACATTGACGACTGAGCGTGAAATGGCCCGTGCCAAACATCTTTGGAAAAGTCTGATTACTGATGAAACGCGGGCAAACTTCACTGTGGACACCGTGCTTAGCGATGATGTGGCCCATGCAATTTTTCAAGCCTCTGCTGACATGGATTTGCTGGTTCTGGGATTGAACAAATCTGATCCCAAAAAGCGTGTATTCGGGCGTTTGGCAACAAAGGTGGTACAAAAAGTTCGATGTGCCGTGGTTGTAATTGGTCAGCGAGGGGTGTTACCTCTCGGATCTTTTCGCAAATTCCTCTCATGTTTTTGGCACTGGATAGCCGTTTTAATGGATATTATAGGATCACTCTCGTTGTATTGCACCTTGTGTTCGCTTTGCAGAAGAAAGGATTACCTATGGATATGCTACACTTCGCCTTAGAGCAAGAAATTCAGGTTGAGGCGTATTATCGTCAACTGGCTCTTATTTCACAAAGCAAGGCGGTTAAAGAGGTGTTCCTGAACATGGCTGACGCTGAGCACTCCCATGTCCTGGTGTTGCGGGAGTATCAGCAGTCTCAAAATGTGTCAACTTCATCGTATGAATATGTTGACTGTTGCCATTGGATCAGAGTTCTGGAAGCGGGTCCACCGGAAGAGTTTTTTGAAGCTGCCATGGAATTGTACGAAGTTGCCAGAGACGTGAAATGGCAAGAGGAGGAATTCTATGTGAATGCGTCGGAGCAAACGGACATTCCTTTGGAGAAGATGCTCTTCAATGGCCTTCGCAAGGACGAAAACAGGGGGGCCGTGTTGATTGACAGGCTCTGCTATTCAATGCTCAAGGATGCTTCCTCTGAACTTGCCACAGCCTAGAATACGATTACAAGTAATAACTGAAGTTTTGCAAACTTTAAGTTTTCAGTTTTCAGTAGGCAGTGTGAAAAACGTGGTTTTCTAAAAACTAAAAACCAAAAACTATACACTACAGGGCTTTTTGAAAAAGTCCTGTTATAATACAAAAGGCCCTGTTCTTTGATTCAAAGAACAGGGCCTTTTGCTTCTGTATGTCAGGCCTAGAGGTCTTGAGGCTTGAGCGTACTGCGACGATTTGCAGTTGTTCTCTCTGTGGCTTCGTCCAGAAGAGCGTAAATCTTGGCATTAATGGCGTCCAGAGAATCTGAAGCGGTCATCAGGCCTTTGCTCTTGACATAAGCTTTGACTTTGCTAGCAACGATCAACGCTTCCTTGGCTGCGGCTTGTTTCTTTGCTGCAGGCTTCTTTGCGGCTTTCTTCTTTGCCATTCTTGAGTCCTCCATGTGACAAAAATAAGTTAACGTCCGATATATACTCTACTTCGGCTATTAGGACGTAATTCCATTAACAATGTTGCTATTTACAGTAAAATTATCAATAATTCCATGATAAAACTCGATTATCCTGTAGTTTTGGCGATTATTTGCAGAAATTTGCATGTTTTTACGAATTGTATGTCTAAAACGCTATCCAAACACCCTTTTGAACTGTTCTGTAATGTCTGGGTGTTCGCAGAGTGTTTGCCCGATTAACACGGCTGTGGCCCCTGAGTTTTTGAGTAACTCAACATGGTCTTTGGTCTTAATACCACTCTCAGCGACCAGGCCCTCGGGTTTATCCAGCAGACTGGCCAGACGTCCCGTGGTGTTGAGGTCGACCTGCATCGTAGAAAGGTTTCTATTGTTGATCCCGAGTACCGTGTATCCGGCTTTCGGAAAACCTATCAGGCTTCGCACGTCCATGAGAACGTCCGCGTCGTGAACTTCAAGCAGGATTGACAGGCTCAATTCACTGGCCAGGATCATGAGGTCGCTCAACTCGCCTACCGGCAGGGCATCGGCGATGAGGAGGATTGCGTCTGCACCGGCAGCTCGGGTTTCGTACAGCTGGTACGGATCAACAATGAACTCCTTGCGCATCACAGGCAGATCCACAGCATGTTTGACGGCCGTGAGATATTCCAGCTTGCCTTGAAAATATTTCTCGTCAGTCAATACACTGATGGCATCCGCACCGCAGGCTGCATAGGTCAAAGCAATGGTGACCGGATCAAAGTCCGCCCGAATCACGCCTGCAGACGGCGAGGCCTTTTTGACCTCAGCAATCACATTGATGCCTCTGGGATTGTTTTTTGTGACAGCCTTATAAAAATTGCGACATTTGGGCATGCCATCAATCATGACCTTGAGTTGCTCAACCGGGACTTTCGTTTTTTGCTGCTGTACCTTTGTCCGTTTATGGGCAATGATTTCATCCAGAATATTTGCCAAGGGTTGACTCCAGTACTATGCCGGTTTATTGGATGCCTGGACAAAGGCCATGCGGAGTTGCTGTAGTGTTTCGTCCAGGAGCTTGTGTTCTTCAGCTGACAAGTTGTTCTGAGTTTTCTCTTGAAGGATACCCAGGAGGTCAACATTGTACTTTGCCATCTTCAGGTCTTGAACGGGTTTCTCATTTTCGTGGGTTCGAATCAAACCCATGGCGTAAAAGGCTTGTGTGCCCAGCATGCTCACCAAACTGGAAAAATCGGCAGGGGGTACTGTGCCCGGAGATCCAGCGGCTTGGGGCTGTTCTTCTTGCTGCTTTTCCTTTTCAAGCAAGACCTCCTTTTCCTTCTGAGCTTCCTGTTTCCAATCATCATCAATAATCAGTTTTTTGCCCTGATTGTCAGCCATATTGCTGTCTCCTGAATCAAAAATATCTACCGACTGTAGTGTTTTCTTGCACGATCCAGATCACGACGTTGGTCACGATCTGCAATGGTTTGTCTCTTGTCATACTGTCGCTTGCCCTTGGCCAGGGCCACGGAGACCTTGGCCAGGCCACGATCATTGAAGTAGATCTTGAGCGGCACAAAGGTAAAGCCACGTTGCTCCAGTTTAATCTGTATTTTTCGGATTTGGGCCTTGTGCAGTAATAGCTTGCGTGAGCGAGTGGGCTCATGATTGTAGATGCCCGCTTGATCGTATGTGGCGATTTTTGCGCCGACCAGCCAGACCTCGTCTTTTTGGATTCTTGCGTATGAGCCATCCAGGTCTGCATGGCCCAAACGTAGTGATTTGACCTCACTGCCAGTCAGTGACAGACCAGCCTCAAACTTATCAATGATCTCAAAATTGCGAAAGGCCTTTTTGTTAGACGCCACAGACCTTGATTTTTTCTTGTCTTTTTCAGTCTTTGCCATGGCTGCATCATAGCCGTAAAGCAGGCTTAAATCAAGATCCTGGGCTTCTCAGTAAAATATTTTAAAAAAGGGCTTGCCAAAAGGGGGTATTGTGTCTTAGTGTATTACTATGATAATACACTACTCAAGGAGTATCTTGAATGTTGTTGGACATTGATCATCACAGTGGTGTGCCGATTTATCGTCAGGTGGTGGATCAGGTGCGAGACCAGATTATGGCTGGGCGGTTGGACGAAGGGGATCAGCTGATGTCCGTACGTGAGGCGTCTGCCATGTTGCGAGTCAATCCGATGACTGTGAGTAAGGCTTATTCCGCGATGGAAGCAGAAGGTCTCCTCGAACGAAGACGAGGGATTGGTCTGTTTGTGGCCAAAATTCAATCGCGAACAAAGGCCAAGTCCAAAGAGGTGGCCATGGAAGCCATCCTGGCCAAGGCCGTGGCCACCGCAGTTCAGTATGGTGTGACACCTGACCAGATGTGCGACATGATCAAAACATTGTATTCAAACCATCAGTCTGGAGAGTAAGGAGCAACACAATGAGCGAATCCAAAGCGATTGTAGAAATCAGGGGGTTGACCAAACAGTTTAAAAAGAAGGTGGCAGTCGAGGCTGTGGATTGGGATATCATGCCCAATCGCATCATAGGCCTGCTCGGTGCCAATGGCGCAGGCAAGAGCACCCTCATTCGTCATATCATTGGTCTGTACCTGCCGACATTAGGGACCTGCACGACCTTTGGCTGCGATGCAGCCAAGCTTGGGCCTGAGCACATGGTACGCATTGGCTATGTACATCAGGAAGGCGCCTTGCTGGATTGGATGACGGCAGGTCAATTGATCCGCTATGTGGCAGCCTACTATCCCAACTGGAACCAGGATCTGGAAGCACGCTACATTGCAGACTTTGACATTGATTTGAAAGACCGTGTAAAAACCTTGTCTCCTGGCCAACGTCAGAAACTGGCCATCCTCCTGGCCATTGGCCATGAACCCGAACTACTGATTTTAGACGAGCCAGCATCTGGCCTTGACCCTCTGGCCCGTTCCCAGTTTTTAGACTGGCTCCTTCAGATCATCCAACAGCCGGGCCGCACCATCTTAATCTCCTCGCATATACTCAGTGACGTGGAAAAAGTGATCGACCATGTGACCATCATGAATGGAGCTCATTTGGTGACAGACTGTTCGTTGGACAATCTGCGTGAATCCTACTGTCGTGTACGATTGGCGAGCCTCAACGGCCCTCTACCGGAACGCCTGCCCTTTGATCGGATTGTGAGTGTCACACAGGAAGGGGCTCAGGCCGTGGTCACGCTCAAGAATACGTCTGCTGAGACCATCCATGAAAAGGCCAAGGCCCTGAAGTGTGACGTTCAGATTCAACCTCTGTGCCTGGAAGACCTGTACAAGATGGAAGTGGTTTAATCTGAAAATCTGGAGATGTATCATGACACCGTTCACTGCTAATCTCAAACATTTCTACCAGCGTCGAGGCCTGTGTGTGTTTTATCTCTTTCTCTTGTTTTGGGTTCTGGGGCCTTTGAGGTCAGACTTTCATCACATATCTATAGAATTGGGCAGGGGATGGTTTCTTTTGCCTATGATCTTGATGTATGTGATCGGTATTTTCGTGGGTATTGTTGTGGTGGATGTGTGGCGAAAGCCCCTGACCTTTTGTTTGCCAGGTCATCATACCGTTACATTTCGTTTGCTATGTGGTATGAGTGGTTTGTGGGGTTTCCTGAGTCTATTAATGTTGCGGTGGTATCCTGCCACGGCTTCTCGTCATGTGGCCGTATTTGCTGTGGTGTTTTTGAGTCTTAATATAATGGCCTATTGGCTGGGCGTAAGTGCCATGGGGCCCATTAAGCAGGCTCGATGGATGGGGTTCATTCCCATAGTTTTTATCTATTCCAGTTTTATGGGGCTGCCTGCTGCTGTGGAGAGGCTCATGCTTGATCCATGGGGAATGGTGTTGTTGAGCGTGGGCAGTTGGGCGGTCACGGCTTGGATTGTCAACCAAGTGTACAACAGGCAGGTGGTCAGAGATGTCTGGCAGCGAGCAGAGTTTATGGTCAAGGGTATGGTCAAGGGGCAGCACAATGACAAAGACTCTCACCTTGCGGATGTTTTGCATCAATGGTTTTGTCAAAAGATGGCACACCAAAGCGGGGGCATCTCTGGGCAGTTTTGGGCTGTGTGGTATTTAACTGTAGGACGTTTTGCAGTGAGGTGGAAGATCTTTGTGGGAACAAGTCTTTTGCTTGTCTTGGTCATGGGGTATGTGAATTTTGATACCTGTTTCTTTCTTTTTGTTTTCATGGGTACGATATTTTTCCCCATGATGGAGAAGGATTATTCTTTTATAAAAACAACTGGTCGAATGCAGCGATTCAAAGGCTTGATTATGGGAGGGGGCATCATGCAGGGGCTTGTGATCGTCATACTGCTTGGTTATGTTTTGTTGTCACATGCCTTGTCTTTGTGTATACCTGACGTGACGATTCAGGGGCAATCTTACAGTTTCAGTGTATTGTATTGGCCTAGGTTGATGTTGTCCATCTTGTTGATGCCAGCACTTTTGGGACTGGGGTCTCTGTTTCAGCTATACGCGGGTCTGCATTTTAGGGTGAGCATGATTGGTATGTGTTTCTTGGCTGTTTGTCTACACATATTTATGATATCAGCGGATTCTACGCATTTTGGCCTGGGTCTCTATATACTCCTGGCTGTGTGTTGCTGGGGCGTATTTCTGGCATGTACCCATTGGCATTGCTTTAAGCAGGATCACTGATCATAATCACTCAGGAGGCGATACATGGGTTTAACCCTGATAAATCTTAAAGTAATTTGGCAGCGTGAAGGCACGAAGCTGGGGATTGTGTATGTGCTGATCCTGGCCTTGGTGTTGGTCACCTGGGCATGGCAAGAGCCTATTACCTTTTCTCTGGTATGTAATCATGGGCAGGGTCGCAGGCACATCTATGCTGGTGGGTGTGGCGATTCTTACCAATGGATTTTCTCTGTTTTGTCTTTGGCTCGCTTGCTGCAAGCGAGACCTGGAATGCGCATCCATGATTAAATATGCTGCACCCGGCGAATAGTCTACAAGTCGCAGTCTATCACATGTGGGTGTTTGTTGAGCGGGCATGTCTTACATTTTGGCTTGGGCTTACAGAAATTTTTGCCAATTCGAACGATGAGGGCGTGGTACTCGTTGAAGAGTTGCGTATCCTGGGGCAGGTTGGACTGAAAGAGGTCTTGGAGTTCATGGTAGTCGAATGGAGGTTCGATCAGGCCGTGACGTGTGGCCATTCGGGCGGTGTAGGTGTCGACCACGAAGATGGGGCGATTTAAGGCATAGAGAAGGATAGAGTCGGCTGTTTCAGGGCCAATGCCATTGATCGAAAGGAGATCTTCGCGTAGTGCGAACGTGTTGTGGCTGGTAAGATTCTCAAGTTGTCCATCGGAGTTTTCTATGAGCCAGGACAGGAAGTTTTTTAAGCGTTTTGTTTTGACCCGATAATATCCTGCAGGGCGGATCAAATCTTCAAGTTCTTCTGTGGTGATGCTGTGCAAGCGGTGTGGGTCAAGGGCTTTGGCATGCTTTATATTATTAATGGCTTTTTCGACATTGGTCCAATTGGTGTTTTGCGTGAGGATGGCGCCCACGGCAATTTCGAAGGCCGTGTCACCTGGCCACCAGTGTTGTGGTCCGTATTGTTTGGATAGCTGATTGTATATGTGTGCGAGTGTATCTTGGGTTGTCATGAATCATCTTGCTCCTATAATTCTTGGCTATTGTAATTTGATAGCGGGTAAAGTAAACTCAAAACCTTCATTTTAATGGACTGTCACGAGGCATCTGATCTGAAGCAAAACTATGGCACGTAGTGATACCAAGCAAAACCTGAATTATGGCACAAGCCAGCTCCTAAACTTGACACGCGATTCCTATCTGGAACGTACGAGTCGTCCTTTCTATGCCATAGCATTTTTGTTGCCATTTATTTTGTTCTACGAGATTGGTACATTCCTGATTAATACAGATGAGTTGAATCGTTCTCAAGTCAGAGTAGTGACGTTTTTTTGGCTGCAAGAGTGGTTAAAGCTCTTGGGATACAGTGGCAAACTTGCGTGGGTGGCACCACCTTTGGTTGTGGTGCTTATTTTGCTTGGGCTTCAAGTAGCCTCGCGTAAGCAGTGGTACTTTCAGTTTTCTGATGTGATTCCCATGGTGGTGGAATGCATTTTTTTGGCTGTGCCATTAATTGTGCTGAGCTTGTTTATTAATAATCCTGCTGTGGCAACGCAACCTGCATCAGAGGTCGGGGCCTTCATTGGGCAAGTAAGTGGGTTCTTTGTATCTGGATTGCAGGCCAGTTCAGGTGGGGAGTCGTCGCTTCTCGCCAATATTGTGACTGGGATTGGGGCTGGCATTTATGAAGAGCTGGTCTTTCGATTGATCCTTATCTGTGTGTTAATGATGGTATTTCAGGACCTTCTGGGGATTAGTCACAAAAGAGCCATTATTGGTGCTGTTATTGTGTCTGCGGCCTTGTTCAGTGCACATCATCATGTGGTCTTTATAAACGGCCGTTTCACTCAAAGCTCAAAGTTTTGTATGGAGGCTTTTGCCTTCAGGACTGCGGCTGGAGTTTACTTTGCAGCGTTGTTCGCGGTACGAGGATTTGGCATTACTGCTGGTACACACGCGTTTTATGATATTATCGCTACCTTGCTCAATGCACTATTCTTTCACGCCTAGAAGGCTTTCTTTGCAACTTAAGCTTTTTCTTAAGAGATTTTAGAGAAATCTAAAAAAAAGTTTGCCATATCTCCAGCCCATTACTTCTTTAGAAGTCATAATTTGTGTAACAATCGTCCCATAAGTGGTTTAATACATGTTTTCAGGGCTGATAAACCCCTTGAGTGCTTAGGCACGGCTTTGATATAATGCTTCCATATCAAGTAATACTACTTTTGAGGTTATGGCTTATGGATTTACCACAAATCAATGTGGCAATTGATCAATTGACTTTCAGTCTTTTTCAGCGACCGTTGCATCCCGAGCTTTTTCAGATTTATGCCAATCGTCAAGTTAAGACTGAGAGCTATGAAGCATCGATCTGGGTGACAGGTTGTACGTATGTGCTTAGCGTGTTTAGTGCTGACATGTGTCTTACTGAAGTGGTGAGTACGCCGAAGCAGCCTTTGCCTGCACGCGGTCTGCTAGAACGTTTTCATTTTCAAGGCCCCAGAACGCATAAGTGCACACTGAGTCGCGGTGTGAGTTATATGACTGATTTCCAGGTAGAAAAAATGAGTCCAAATCTGTACAAGCAGAGTCGGGCTGATTTGGAACGTTTTTCTCACAACCGGGGTGTGTTTGTGAAGTTTCCGGAAATGGAAATTGGCGAGTTACAACCATTCTGTTATGTCGATTTTGAAGCAAGACGTACTGAACTGCATGTTCATACTTTTGCAGCCTATCCTGATCAGGTAACTATGATTAAAACTCAGTCCCTGTTTGATTTTCAGAAATGACAAAGACTGCCCAAACAAGACAAAAGCCGGTTTCAGAATCCTTCTGGAACCGGCATTTTTTTTGAGGCCTGCCAAAGGCTTTGTACTCAAGACTGAGCAAGCCCTAAGCCTCACACTCCTACCTTCTTCTTACTTGGCATCCTACCGTTTATTAGCTTTTAGCTTTCATTTGACTCTTAGCTCACTACATGATATTGGACGTTTTGTTTGAGTACTTCCATCTTGGTATTGATTTCCTCTGCCATGCGGCTGTTGGGAAATTCTTCAATGATTTTCTCCCCAACTCCCAGGGCGGCATTCCAATCCTTGTCTGACACTGCCATGGAGAACTGGACGCCAAGGATATGAAGTTTGTTTCTGAATACATCCTTGGCGGCCTCTTGCAGGGCAAGGGCTTCGTTGGGCGTGAGATAGGCATCCAATTCCTTGAGTATCTTAAGCCCTTTGTCTGTGTCTTCTCGCTTGACCGTCTCATCCCATGCAGAGAGCAACTTTCGTTTGTGTTGTTCTTTACAGGTATGCAGATGTCCTCGCAAGCTCAAGGCCCGATCCGAATTTGGGTAGGCCTTGATCAGGCCTTCAATGCGCACACTGGCCTTACTCCATTGATATTCGGTGAGAAGGGCCTCGATTTGTTGGATGTATTCTTCAATACGGTCGTGGCGTGAGGCTTTTTGCTTGAGCTCGGCAATTTTTCGAAGATCTGTGGCCAGATCGCTATGTTCGTGATGCTGAGCGATTTCGTCAATCAATTCATCGGCAGATTCAAAATCGAGTTGATCCAGCTTTCGTAGCACGGCTTCCTTTAGGGATTCACGTTCTGTGTCACGAAAAGCAATCGCCTTGGTGCTTTCGCTGAGACGTGAGCTCTGGCTGATCTCTGACAGCCCCTCTGTGATTTTGGCCAGCGCATGAGCCACTTCTTCAAGCTTGGTGCTGTTTTCTTTGAGTGTGTCGATAATGCTGGAAATTCTCCAGATCAGGACCAAAACAGCAACCAGGCCAAGTACAGTACCTAAAAACATCATGGTGGGCGACATAGAAGTACCTCCTGATTCTTGTGAAATACGTGGAGATGTACTGAGTGCCACTACTGAGATGACCACAGCACAGATCACCACAATATGCCACTTATACCGTCGAAGGAAGGAATCTTGTGTCGGGTCCATATGGCACCTCGTGACCAAGAAAATAACATTCAGATACTGTTCGAATACACATAGTATAGCAGTCTGAGGTCCGAAAAGTCAACAGCCATTTTGGTGAGTGTGGCAGGGGATGAGGGGCTGGAGCTTAGGGATGAGGGCTGAAACTAGAAACCTGAGGCATGGATTTCAGGTTTCTAGTCTCAGGTTTCAGCCCTTTTCCTGCCACTAGTATTCGGCCTGGAACATGCCATTCAACCCGGATGGGCCAAAGCTTAGCAGGGGGACCGATGTGTCTTGCGGTTTTGATGGCGCAGGGCGTTTGGGGGCTGATTGGGCCAGGAGCTGGAGATTCTCCACGAGTCTTCGAATCAAGTCGCGTTCTGTGGGAGGAAGCTGAGCAATGGAGCGAAAGAGCTGAGTCTGAGTGGCTTGATCCGATTTTTTCTGAGGCGTACTATCACACTTGTTGATCAAGGAATTGGTGCTAAAATGGACTTTTTGTAGGGCCATGAGCCGTCCTTTCAAAAATGAAACGTTTTCAAACAGGCGGGCTTGGGTTTGACTTGCCTTTTCAACAGAGGTCGGTTCCACCCTTGGAACACGGCATTATCATAACGATTGGTTGGGGAATGTCAAGTGGACTATGGTTTTATGACCATAAAAATTATAAGTGACGGCTTGAAGCGTCCCCGTAGAGGCTGCAGCTCCTGAATTGTGAATCAGTTTTTTGCCCTTTACACCTATTCAAATACAACATCCTTGCCTTCAAATACGGGGCCGTCTTGGCAACACATCTTGTAAATGGTGTTCTCTGGATTGTCTTTCTGGCAGGGGCAGGCTGGTCTGAGCTCCACGGCACAACCCTGGCACAGGTTGATGCCGCAGGCCATACGGCGTTCCATGCTGATCTGTGAATCAATATCGTGATCAATGCCAATTTGTGCTATGGCTTTGAGCATGGGTTCTGGGCCGCAAGCATAGAGGATGATATTCTCTCTGGGCGAATCGTGTTGTGCAAGCCATTCGATCAGGGGGCCTGTGACCAAGCCATGGTGGCCATAGGAGCCATCATCTGTGGCAAGATGGATGTCTATGGGCGTGGCCAGATTGGATAGTTCGGGGAGGATCACAGCTTGGTTGTCCTGCTGCCACTCAAAGGGCAAGTCCTTCAGGCTGCGTGATCCTGTAAACAGGGTCAGGTTGGGGCACGCACCGTGCTGGGCCAATGTACAGGCAAGATGCTGGATAGGCGGAGCACCCACGCCGCCTGCGATCATTAAGGCCGTGGTTTTGCCTTCGGGCATCCAGAAGCCACGTCCCAACGGTCCCATGACCTGGAGTATGTCGCTGGGTCTGCATGAGGTCAGCCGTAAGGTTGCTGGCCCTATGGCAGCATAAATGATTTCAATGGTGGCTTGATCTGGCCCCGTTCGTAATGCGCAAATACTGAAGGGTCTTCGCAGAAGAATCTGGCGTACCATGGCATCTTCAAGATGGGGCGGAACTAAAGCAGGATCTGGCATGGCTGTCGAGGTGATATCGATTTCGACAAACTGCCCGGGCATGAAGCCCGAAAAGACGCTTGCACCCTCGCCAGAGAAGGCAAGTCCCAGGCGATAATAGCTTGGCCCCATAGGGCGATTGAAAGTGACAACAGCAGGATAGTCACCTTTGGTTTTGAGTGTGGACACTTAGAGTGCTCCTTCAAAAACTTTGACGCCATCCACAACCTTGCAGATATGGACTGCGTATTGTGCGGCATAATCGGGCCGACTTCTGGGATAGGCTGCGTCGACTACCTTCTTGACGGCCTCCACAGCGTCGGCTCTGACCAAAGCGCCAGAGGCCCCTTTGTCACCACCACCGAGCATGCGTTCCCCCAGTACCCCGTCCACGGTTCGCACAATATCACACATGCTTTCCAGTTCAGGGCCGGAGATTTTGTAGTCGTCACGCAGACCTAAACCATCGGTACGGAAGATGTTGCCCACGGTTTCGATGTCGCCGGCTTTCCAGGCATCAAGCATCTGGTAAAATCGCTTTTGAGCCCCGTAGATGTAGGTCAACCGATCGCAAAGGTCTGGGTATTGTTCACCGAACTGATCCAGGATCTTCTGATACAAGACGTCCTCCTGGATGTCGGCCAGGCAGGTGATCTTGTAGTCATGTTTTTTTAGTATATCGACCAGTTCCTCACATTGGGCACGGCGGATTTTGTAGGAGGATTTTTCCAAACCAGGTCTGACTGTGCCTGTGTCCAAGCCCACAATACGGAAGTCTGTGGCACCTGTACCCAAGGGGACATATTTGATCGAACGATCCTTGGGATTGTAGTGCGTGCCCATCCCTTTCTTGGCAAAGTAGATCATAATCTGATCAAGTTGGCCGCAGGGTGAGCCTATGTAGTCGTTTTCCACGGCTTGGGCAAGGTCAATGACTTTCATGTCCCCCACCTGGCTGATGTCATGGCCGTTAACTTCCAGCATCGTGGCAATAAGATTGATGGTCAGGGAGGCGGAACGACTCATTCCACCGCCTGGGATATTCCCGTAGAGCACGGCGTCGAATCCGCTCTGGAGTGCGAAGCCGTCACGCGTAAGTATATAGTCTACACCATAGGGGAAACGGGCCCAGGTATCTGCATTTTCTGCAGCTTGGGGATCAGGAATCTTGCCGCTCTTGAAACTTACGATCCCGTCGCCCGGGAAGTTGGCACTGTACAGACGGGTTCGGTGGGTGCCATTGGGCTTGTATGCCATCCAGATGAATCGGTCTGTGCCCACGCCAAACAGCTCTGTGCCATTGTAGTCACCATGCTCCACGCCCAGGCAGAAACGGCTGGACGTGCGGCGAACCTTACCGCCTTCTATATCCAACCCTTGAGCCTTAGCTTGTTCGGCCAAGGCATCAAAGGCTTGTTGATCAGTTGAAATATTCATCATTAAAATGAATCTCCTTTTGTCGACTACCAGAAGATAACGTACAGGACCAGTGTCAGGGCGATAACCACCATGCCGAATATTTTGGTGCCCTTATCTGTTCTCATGTCCATTTTTGCGTTCACTGGCAGAACCACGGGTTCCGCCAGGGGTTTGATGAGTGTCATCACAGTGAGTACTGCCAGAATCACGCCAAAGCAGATGGCCATACGATTGAGGAAGGCAATTTGCGGCATAAAGTACTTCAGTGATCCGTACAGGATGGGATTCAGGATCAGGCCCACAGTGCCCACGCTGCGCGGTGCTTTGTGTACCAATACACCAAAGATGAAGATGGACAGGATGCCCGGACTGATAAAGCCCTGGAACTCCTGGATAAAGGTGAAGATGCCGCCAAATTTGGGACTGCCCAGCTTCGGCGCGATGAACATGGCAATGAGCACAAAGGCGACGACGCATACGCGACCCACTGTGATGAGCTCGGATTGCTTGACCTCACCCTGTCTGGATCGATACTTGCCATAGATGTCCATGGCGAAGATCGTGGACGCGGAATTCAACATGGAGGCCAGGGAACTGACCACCGCGCCGAAAATGGCGGCCAGTACAAAGCCCATCAGTCCCCAACCGGGGGGCAGGAGCTTCTTGAGGAGTGTGGGAAAGGCGGCGTCATAGTCATAGCCGATCAGGCTGGCGCTACTGAAGGCGAGTTCGGCTTCTTCAGCGGCACTGATAATGGTGCTGTTTTGCACCACCATTTTGGCGGGCGTATTGGCATCTGCCGGAATAAACTCTACATTGGCCTTAGAGGCGTTTTGTTTCAGAATCGCAAGGGCCAGTTCGGGCTCCACTTCTGCGAATTGTTCATTGAACGGGAAGATCTTGTCTTCACCTGCTTTGAACTCTTCAATGGCATCGACATTCTTGATTTGGGCCTGGGCTCTGAGGTCTGTGTTATAGAGATTGAAAGCCAGGATACCTGGAATGACCACGACAAATGGGATGATGAGCTTCAAAAGGGCGGCAAAGACCACACCACGCTGACCTTCGGCCAGAGATTTGGAGCCCAGAGTTCGCTGTGTGATGTACTGGTTCAAACCCCAGTAGAAGAAGTTAGGGATCCAGAGACCCACGACCAAGGCTGGCCAGGGGATTTCGGGATCATTGGCCGGGCGGACCATATGCAGCTTACCGGCTGGCAGGGCCGCCTTGTTCAGTTCAATCAATCGAGTAATCGGGCCGCCGTTGGTCAGGGTGTCGATGCTCACATCCGGGTTTGCCGCGGTTTGTGCAAGCACAGCAGGATCTGCCTGGCCCAACGCTCTAAAAGTAAGATAGGCAATGATGCCGCCACCGATGATCAGAGCGGAGCCCTGGATCAGGTCGGCCCAGGCACAGGCCTTGAGGCCACCGGCAAAGACATAGCCTGCGGCAAGCAGGCCAATGATCCAGCACCCGACGGTGATATTTCCCAGGTCCAGCCCCAGGACAGATACGTCTTGAAAGAACACGCTGATGACCTTGGCGCCGGAGAAGATCACTGATGCAGTGGGCACGCCCACCAGGATGACCAGTGTACTGATGGCCATGATCGTACGGGCAAATGGATTGTAGCGATATTCCAGAAATTCCGGGATCGTGTAGATGCCACTTTTAAGGAATGTGGGCAGAAATACAAAGGCAACAATCACCAGGGTAATAGCAGCCATCCATTCATAACTGGCAATGGCCATGCCAAGCCAGTCGGCAGCCTTGCCGGTCATGCCGACGAATTGCTCTGTGGAGATATTGGCTGCGATCAAAGAGAAACCGACTAACCACCAGGTCAAGCCACGTCCAGCCAGGAAGTAGTCTTCCCCTGTTTTTTCGTTTCCGCTCTTGATCAGCCCCAGTGCAATGACACAGGCCACAAAACCCACAAATACCAAAATGTCCAGTAACGGCATAACCTATCCTTTCCTTTATAATGTCTCTCGATTCGTAGAAACCGATCAGATGCAATGCAAAATTTGTCGTATTATAGCGATTGTTTCTCGTGCGACAACCAGGCTTTTGGCAGGCTGTCGATAATATCCGAAGCGCACAGTGCAATTTGCCCCATTTTCTGAGCAGCAAGATCCCCGGCCAGGCCATGGATGTAGGTGCCCAAAACGGCAGCATCCAAAGCGTTCAGGCCCTGGCCCATGATGGCGGCGATCATGCCGGTAAGCACATCGCCTGATCCGCCTGTTGCCATCCCTGGATTGCCAGTGGTATTGAGGTACACTGATTGGCCATCTGTCACGACAGTTTGGGCCCCCTTGAGGACAACGGTGCTTTGTGATCTCAGGGCTATTTGGGAGGCCTGATCCGTTCGTTCTTGCACCATAGGATCTCTAATTACAGAAGCCCAGACACGTTTCATCTCGCCTGGATGTGGCGTAAGAATGAGTTGTGCTTTCACTTTGTTGTGCCATTGTCTGATCTTGGAAAGATTGTTTAGTCCATCTGCATCCAGAACAAGTTTAATGGATGAGTCTTGGATTAGATTTTCAATTATGGTTTGCAGGGCATGACTTGTGCCAAGCCCTGGTCCGACTGCAACCACGTCGCAGGCCTCAACAGCATCAAGTAGGCCGCCCAAGGCCTGTTTTGACAAGCGTCCTTGTGAATCTTCCGGCAGGGCAATGGTGGTATAGGCCGGTTCAAATCCCGCAACAGTTGGGCAAATGCCTTGTGGGCACGCGACCCGGACCAATCCTGCTCCAGAGCGTATGGCTGCTTTTCCTGCCAGCGCTGCTGCACCGCTCATGCCCAGGCTGCCTGCAATGACCAGTACTGTGCCAAAACATCCTTTGTGAGAATCTATGGCACGCGCCGGCAGGAAGGGGATGGATTGGATGGCATGCAGGCTCATGGATTTTCAGATTAGCCCTCAATTTTTCGGTTGATGAGTGTGGCGCTCACTGCGGCAGAAAAACCATTGTCTATATTAACCACAGACACACCTGATGCACAGCTGTTAAGCATGGACAGCAGGGCTGCGAGTCCATTAAAACTGGCGCCATAGCCCACGCTGGTGGGTACGGCAATAACTGGGCAACTTACCAGTCCGCCAACCACAGAGGCCAATGCCCCTTC
>Ga0307990_1000901_pt1 | contig 25603 bp, 23 predicted proteins | sample EllFjometagen129_FD_203168 | JGI IMG/M metagenome (GOLD analysis project Ga0307990, IMG submission 203168) | Marine microbial communities from Ellis Fjord, Antarctic Ocean - #129 | ecosystem: Environmental > Aquatic > Marine > Unclassified | place: Southern Ocean | collected 2014-10-08
CTCTGATAAGAAAACGTCAAAGATAAGACTTTCGATGTTTCTGAAACCAAGGAGTCCGCCAGCCGGCGGATCGACTGTTTTAGAAACGAGAATAACGCAATATTTGGCGTTTTCTTGCAGAGACTACATATCACTTTGCTGCATATGAAGCATTTGCAACGAATGATTGTTACACGCTTCCGGCAGCTCACGGAAGTTTCACCACAACCGGCACCCAAGCTGCACTATCTCCATCAAAAAGCGAGGACATAAGCATATTTTCAGATTCGAAAAATCTATTGATTTCGTATCCGGAACAATTCGAACAGTCAATCCTAGAAATAATCAATATAACGGGGCAAATAATTCAAACAGAAAAAATCAAACATACTGTCACGCTAAGCATTTTACCGAAAGGCGTTTTCATCCTGAGGATAGTGAATGAGAATCAATCAGTATTCACCGAGCGATTTGTAAAATAATCACAAAATAAATAATCGCCATAGAATTTCATTATCTTTGTTTAAAATTCACCTATGGACAGAACGGCTTACTGGTTCAGACTTGACAATGCAGGAAAGATTTTTCCGGCTGTCTCTGACCGAGAATTAACCTCGGCATTTCGCATTTCTATTCATTTAAAAAATCCGCTTAAAGTATCTGCACTTCAACGCGCTTTAGAAAAAACCTATGCACGTTTCCCCTATTTCAATGTCCATTTAAAACATGGTTTTTTCTGGCATTACTTAGAAGAACACAAAGGTGTCCCACAAGTTGAAGCAGATACATGGCCGCCAATGGAAGCCTTTCAAACAAAATTTGTGCATGACAGATTGTACCGGATTCGGGCAAGAGGGCGGCAAATAAGTTTAGAAATGATGCATTCAGTGAGCGACGGCGGTGGAGGAATGCAACTCCTCAATAGTTTATTACTGGCCTACTTCAGGGAACTCGGCGACGACATCCCGACTCCGAAATATTTTGTGGATATCAATGAATCTCCGAGAGCCTATGAATTTGAAGATTCATACAAAAAATATTTCCAGAAAGAAATACCACCAAATATCCCTAAAAATAAAGCATGGGCACCACCCTTCGAATTAAAATCCAAACCACGACTAAGCGTAATACAGGCAGAAATATCATCAAGTCATGTATTGGAAACCGCTAAATCATTTCAGGTAAGTGTTACAGAGTTTCTGGCATCGGTTTATACAGATGCTTTGCAACAGATTCATATTAAACTAAGAGAAAAAGGCATAAAACAAAAACTTGGCATTATTCGAATGCAAATACCCATTAATTTGCGTCGTATTTTTCCGAGCAAAAGCATGCGTAATTTTACGTTGTTTGCCTTACCAGAAATTGACACACGGCTTGGTGAATACAGTTTTGAGGAAATCACCCAAACTGTCCACCATTACATGAAGCTGGAAACTTATCCGAAACAAATTCATCGTATTATTAGCAGAAATGTTGGTTCTGAAAAGCTATTCTATGTGCGCGTGATTCCGTTGTTTATTAAGGACATGGTTTTGGCAGCAAAACATAAAAGCTACGGGAATGCTCAATATTCTGGAGTGATGACAAATCTAGGACAAATTAAATATCCCGAGGAAATTAAAAAACACATTGATGGTGTATCCTGTACACCGCCTCCACCGAACACACGAACAAAAATTAATTGCAGCATTGCCAGTTTTGAAAATAAAATGATTGCCAGTTTTTGTAATATTTCAAAATCAACGGAATTGGAGCAATTATTTTTCAAGAAATTAAGCAGTTTTGGCATTCCTGTAAAAATGTTATCCTGGGATGAAGTATTAACAAAAAAATCCGAAGCAAACCATGACAATAATTTGTAAACAATGTGGAGTAGAGCTTGACAAAGGTATGGATGAGTGTCCACTGTGTCACTTAGCTCCAGGAGAAGAAGCTACGGAACAGACTTTACGAGCAAATAAATCAGTGATGCTGATAAAGCAAAAAATGAATTTATGGCTTGCATTTTCCGTGATTTCATTCAGTACTATCGCTTTCACCATCTTAATTAATCTGATTATTGATAGCAGTCTGAATTGGTCATTATACGTTGCAGGCTCAGTTTTCAGTGCATGGGCATATTATTCAATTTATACGTTTTTTAGACATTATATTTCGATGTGGGTTTCTTTAGCTTTAAGTGTCACGCTCGGGAACTTACTACTTATTGATGTATTGTCAGACGGAAACTTTTGGTTTATCAAACTTGGCTTACCCATTGCCAGTGGAGCATTTATCTTGTCGGGGGTTTTTCATTTCATCAGTCGCCACGTAAAATATCAGGGCTTCAATTTGTTGGGATATGCACTTTTAGTCATTGTGTTACTAAGTTTAATTGTTGAAAGTGCTCTCGGGCTATATAAAACTGATGAAATTCAGTTATGGTGGTCGCTATTTGTTGCCATTTCAGCAACACCGATATCCTTAATTTTACTTTTCATCCATTACCGCCTCGGGAAAGGGAATAACCTTAAAAGCTTTTTCCACATTTAGTAAATACCTTGACAATTATGGATTTTAGAGATTCAATTGTTACCGGCTTAACGGCGATATCATCCATGCCAATTTCACTAGCTCTGGCTTTTATTTCGTCAGTTGCACTGGCAGTTAATGCTATGACAGGCATCATGTCATTTTCAGTCAAGCTTACTTTAATTTTCTCAAATGCATCAAATCCATTTAATTCAGGCATTTTAATATCCATCAATATCAAATCAGGGATTATCTTTATTGCAATTTCAGCCGCTTGATTTCCGTCTTCAGCTTCTAATACAGTTGCAGATGGCCATAGCTTGTTCAGCATTCGCTTTATCAAAATGCGATTAATATCAACGTCTTCAGCAATTAAAAACGTTAAATTACCACCAACTACAAGTGACTGATCTTCATCACACTCACATGAATCAGCTTCAAAATATGGTGCATCAATCCTGTCTTTTAGTTTTATAAAATTCAACGGTTTCGTGATAAAGCAACATTTTGTTGCCAACTCGGGGGCAAAACTTACTTTCATGCAGTTTCTCAGCACTTGAATTCTGTAGCACAAATAGTCGATCACATGCTCAACGCTTACAAACGCATGTTTGATTTCCATTTCTAAACTTGTTTTGAAAAGCACATCATCAATATGGAAACTGCTTAATCTGTCATAAAATGCATTTAGATTATGAACTTTAAGTTGCTTGTTTTTTGGTGATAAAAACATTAAAAAAACAGGCTTCGCTTTAACACGCTCAAATTTTTCATTCGGTAGTTTATTATAGACAGCATAACCAAACTTGCTAATGCCGGGCATTGATTTATCCATATAAGCTTTTTGTTTTAAACATAGGATAAAACTAGTGACATATTGTATAATAACACTAGGTGTTTTAGCTTAAATTTATTTCCAATTTTATGAGATTGCATTCAAAAGCTCCGATAGGCTCTCAAATTCGTAAAATTCCTGATTCTCATGTGAAATCTGCTCGTATTCCCAAGTGGTATGAAATGGAATATGCACAGCTTGCCCGTTCAAGGCAATCACGGGCAAAACATCAGACTTTACCGAATTTCCTATCATTAAAAATTCTTCTGGTGTAATAGCAAGTTTTCGTAATAACAGTTCATAATTGGGAAGCTGCTTGTCACTCATGACTTCAATATGATCAAAATAATGTTCAAGCCCCGATGCACGCAGCTTTCGTTCCTGATCTAGCGCATCCCCTTTTGTGGCAAGCACCAGGCGATAATCAGTGGTTTGGAGATAACTCAGCGTTTCTTGAGCTCCGGGCAATAATTCGATGGAGGCATTCAGAATCTGTTTTCCCAGCACAATAAGTTTTGCAATATTTTGTTGCGGAATTTGTTCTCCACTCAATTGAATACCGGTTTCTATCACTGATAAGACAAAAGGTTTAACTCCATATCCGTAAAATTCCATGTTCTTAAGCTCAGTTTGGAGCAAGGCATTACGACAGGTTTTCTCATCAACATAATCTGTCATCATGCGAACGAACTCCATTTCCAAATCACGAAACCGAGTTTCATTCACCCACAAAGTATCGTCAGCATCAAAGGCAACAGTTGTAATTTGTTCAGGAATAATCATAGTTAAAATTTCACCAAAGATAATATTAATCACTTGCCGATGACACTGAATGAGATAACAATCCATTCACTAATATATGTGCAATTTGATCTGCCTCTTGTAAGATTTTTTCATCATCCAACTTTAGCAATTTATTTCGTCTAAAAATCTCATCCTGAAAACGAAAAGCATATTGCATTTCAAAATAGTCTTTCAAATTCAATAAACTCACATTCAATATGTAAAAAAATGCAGACAAGTAACTCTTATCCAGGACTTCGGCATCAACATTTTCAGACAATAGTCTCTTTAAATATTGATAAGATGAGATTTTCTTTGCACATCTTCAAACCATCTAAACCCTTGAAATATAAAAATATGACTGCGGGTTTAGATGATTCAAATCGGCACAAAGGGAATGGTATGAATTTTCCGGGTTAGGAAAAGATGCCTGATTTAATTTTTTCGTGGTTTTCCGCTACGCTTTTTCTTACGCTTTTTCTCCTTTGGTTCACTGGAATAACCAGAATTATCATCCGGTTTTGAAAGCTCAACCCTCAATTGAACACTGCCGTAATTCTGATTCTGAAATGCATTTAAAACCGCTTCGGCATAAGACGAATCCACTTCAAAGAAAGAAAAGTTCCTCATGATGTCAACTTTCCCGATTTCAATATCGCGGCTACGGGTTTTTTCGTTAATTAAACCAATCAGATTATGAACCTTAACATTGTGTTTTTCACCAACATTAATAAAGAATCTTGAAAAATCTTTATCCGAAAAATCTAAACTCAATTTGTCCTTTTTTGACTTTCCTTTGGATTTACTTTTAGGACTTCTATCCTCAGAAGAAACATTGAGGTCTTTTGCATTTTTGTAGTACTCAACAAAGCGATTGAATTCATTAAATAAAAAACGTTTCAACAACTCATCGCGATCCAGCCAACTTAGTTTTTTTTGAATTTGCTCCCAATACGGTGCAATGAGATCTTCATCAACAATAATATTTTCAATGTGATCCATCAAGGAATACAGTCGTTTTTCAACAATTTCCTCACCTGACGGAATCAATTTCTTAACAATTTTCTGTCCGACAACCTGTTCGAGTGTTTTAATTCTTCGTCCTTCGCGGGCATGGCTAATTACCATGGATATTCCCTGTTTCCCAGCTCGTCCGGTTCTACCGCTACGATGAATATACACCTCAGGATCATCCGGCAAATTGTAATTCAACACATGAGTTAAATTATTGATATCCAATCCTCTGGCAGCAACATCTGTAGCAACAAGCAATTGGATATGCTGTTTTCGAAACGAATCCATTACAGTATCACGTTGTGCCTGAGACAAATCCCCATGCAAAGCATCTGCTGAATAACCATCGCTAATAAGCTGATCTGCAACATCTCGGGTTTCGACACGTGTCCGACAAAACACAATTCCATAGATTTTCGGATTATTATCAACAAGCCGTTTCAGCGCGATATAGCGATCTGGAGCACGAACAACATACACCTCGTGCACGACATTTCCTGTTCCTGCATTTTTGGTTCCGCTGACAATTTCAACCGGATTATCCATATATAACTTAGTCAAACGTCTGACCTCATTTGGCATCGTTGCCGAGAATAACATGGTTTGTCTGCCTTTGGGTGTTCCTTCTAAAATTGCATCCAAATCGTCGCGAAAACCCATGTTCAGCATTTCATCTGCTTCATCGAGCACCAACCAACGAATATTGTTAACTTTCAGTTTTCTGCGTTTCAACAAATCCAGGGTACGGCCCGGGGTTCCAACAACAACCTGTGGATTAGCTCTTAAGCCGCGAATTTGCGTTTCAATATTTGCACCACCGTAAACTGCAACCGTTTTGAATTGCTCTGTATGTTGTGAATACTTTTTAAAATCGCGCGCAATCTGCAAACAAAGTTCGCGTGTAGGACACAAAATCAATGCCTGAATGTTTTGATTTTTAATATCAATTTGCTGAATCAGAGGCAGACCAAATCCGGCAGTTTTTCCGGTACCTGTCTGTGCTAATCCAATAATATCACGTTCTGATAATAAAATTTCAGGAATAACTTTTTCTTGGATTTCTGTGGGTTGTTCAAATCCTAATTCCTGAATCGACTGAAGAATCTCATCGCTCAGTCCCATTGTTTTAAAACTCATATTTCATTTTTTAGTCCAGCTTTACACCATGTAGTAACTGGAAATAATATTTGGTGTAAAATTGCCGGCCGGGCAGCCTGTGGACTTTCCAAATAGCAATCGATAACACCTGATTACCTTAATCGGCGGCAAAGATAATACAAAAAAAATGATAATTTGCTTAAATCACTAAATGATTGTAAGACTTACATTCTACATGCTCTTAAACAATCCTGAAAGCTTTGGGAAGTATGAATTATTAACTAATATTAGGCTCTCAAAATTTAAGCCTATGAAGCCAATAAAAGTTGCAGTGCTGAAAGAGACAAAAACACCGCCGGACAGACGTGTTGTTTTAACTCCTGTTCAGGTGATGAAAGTGAAAACGCAATTCCCACATGTTGATGTTGTTGTTCAACCGAGTGAGCTTAGATGTTTTAAAGATGAGGAATACGAAAGATTAGGAATCAGAATGCAAGGAGACATTACGAATTGTGATATTTTGATGGGTGTAAAAGAGGCAAAGATTGACAGCCTGATTCCTAAAAAAAAGTACATGTTTTTCTCCCATACTCATAAAAAACAGGATTATAATCGTCCACTTTTGCAGGCATTTATTGACAAGCAAATCCAAATTATTGACCATGAATGTCTAACAGACGATTATGGAATTAGGCTGGTTGCTTTTGGCCGCTGGGCGGGGATTGTCGGCGCATACAACGGACTAATTGCTTATGGGAAACGCACGGGAAAATATGAATTAACCCGTGCAAAAAACTGTTTCGACATGCAGCAAATGTTACAGGAAGTTGAGCATGTACAGTTGCCGTCAAATTTTAAAATTTTAATTACCGGAGGCGGACGCGTTGCAAGTGGTGCATTGGAAACTCTGGAACCTTTATATCTGCATAGAGTCAGCCCGGAAGATTTTTTAACAAAAACATTTGATGAACCCGTCCTTTGTCAAATTGATGCTAACCAATATGTGGAATTAAAAGAAGGCGGATGGAAAGACTTTCCACACTTTTTTGATAATCCGTCAGAATACAAATCGACATTTGAGCAATTTAGTAAAAATGCCGATATGTGGATTCCATGCCACTTTTACGGCCCAGATAGTCCTGCATTCTTGAAGCCCGAGGATTATCGTGAACCGGATTTCAATATCAAAGTTATTGCTGATGTCAGTTGTGATATTGCTGATCCGATTCCATCAACCTTGAGATCATCCACAATTGCTGACCCGTTTTACGGATACGATCCCGTCAAGGAAAAAGAAGCCGACCCATGGAACGAAAAAAATGTCACCGTAATGGCAGTTGATAATCTTCCGGGAGAGTTACCGCGAGATGCATCCGAAGCCTTTGGAGAGCGATTAATTGAGGCAGTTTTCCCCTATTTGTTTGACACAGACAATCCGGACAACGAGGTTACAATGCGTGCGAGCATCACAAAAGACGGAAAATTAACCAATGATTACAGCTATCTTCAGGATTTTCTGGAAGGAAAAGAATAATAGACAATCAGCTATTAAGTCTGTGGTCATTTCATCAAGAAACAGTCACTTTTTATTTTGCGTATTTTAGTTGTGAAATAATCGCCGACGGATTATCCGCTTTAAACACAGCACTTCCGGCAACAACTGAAGAAACCCCGACATCTGCTAATGCCTTTACATTTTCAAGGCTTACGCCACCATCAACCTGAATAATCAGATTTGGATTTTTTTCAGCCGCCATTTTTTTCAACGTTTTGATTTTATTAAAGCTTTCCGGGATAAAACTCTGCCCTCCAAAACCAGGATTTACAGACATAATCAGCACCATATCCAAATCCGGCAAAATATGACTTAGACTTGCAACCGTAGTATGAGGATTTAACGAAACTCCTGCTTTCATCCCAGCAGCTTTTATCTGTTGAACACAACGATGTAAGTGAGTAACTGCCTCATAATGTACTGTAAGAATATCAGCTCCTGCAGCTTTAAATTCAGCCACATAGCGCTCCGGTTGGACAATCATCAGGTGTACATCCAGCACTTTGTTTGTTAATTTTCGAATTTGAGAAATCACAGGCATTCCAAATGTAATATTTGGAACAAAAACGCCATCCATAATATCAAGATGCAACCAATCAGCATCCGATTCGTTCAACATTTTAATTTCTGATGCAAGATTCATAAAATCTGCGGATAATAAAGAAGGAGCTACAATCATGTGTCAATAGTTTTTACAAAGAAATAAAAAAAATCCCAAATATTTAGGATTTTATGTCAGATAGCTTCTGAGTCTTTTATGTCTTGTACTTTGCTTCAATCGCCTTATGCATGAGTCCTTTACTTGTCTCACACGCTCACGAGTCAATCCGTAAATTTCACCAATCTCTTCAAGGCTATGTGCGTAATAACCATTTAGTCCATAATACATTTTAATAATTTCAGCTTCACGTTTATTCAACACACGCAAAGTCCGATTGATTTCCTGTGTCAGACTTTCTTTCATCAAAGCTTCATCGGGCGGAGTAGATTCCTCAGATTTCAACAGATCTTCAACCGTTCCATCGTCAGCATCATCGCCAATGGGTTTATCCAAAGAAAGCTTGCGTTGCGAACTCCGCAAAACATTTTTAATCTCATCGGGAGACATTTCAATAATTGCCGAGATTTCCTCATCTGTGGGTTCCCGTTGAAAAACTTGCTCAAGATTGATTTTTGCAGAATTTATTTTTTGAAGATTCCCAATTTTATTCAGTGGCAAACGAATCATTCTTCCCTGTACTGCCAATGAATGTAGCATAGATTGCCGAATCCACCATACCGCATACGAAATAAATTTAAAGCCTCTTGTTTCATCAAAACGTTGAGCCGCTTTTATTAATCCAAGATTTCCTTCATTCACCAAATCCTGCAAATTAAGCCCTTGATTTTGATATTGTTTAGCAACAGAAACAACAAAACGAAGATTTGCCTGCACCAGTTTATCAAGCGCAGCCTTATCTCCTTCTTTGATACGACGTGCCATTTCAATTTCCTCTTCTGAAGAAATCATATCAAGCTTCCCGATCTCCTGCAGGTATCGTTCAAATGCCGGAGTATCACGATTCGTAATTTGTCTTGTTATTTTTAGTTGTCTCATTTTTTTAAAACTCACTTCTGCTTTATTAGACGCAATTTGTTTTCATTTGGTTGCCCATACTAAAATATTATTACAAAGGTTTTACTATATCACAGTGATATAAACAAAAACAGTTTAAATCAATTTTTGTTGAAATAAGTTTTGTTTTATTGAAAAATAGAATTACCTTTGTTTCAAATTACAAAACGATTGAGTTAATCTCAAACATCATTTATTTTTTTAAACCCAAATTTATTTGTCTTACCAAACTTTGTCATATTCATGTACGACATTCTTGAATTAAATCAGAAAAAGCTTCCTGAATTACGAATAATTGGAAAAGAGTTGAACATTAAAATGTACAATTCTTACCGAAAAAAAGAATTGGTTTATGCTATCTTAGATGCACAAGCAATTCTGGAATCACAGAACGCAGGAAAAAAGAAAGTGGAGAGGGAATCACATAAAAATCCTTCCAACACCACAAATATTAACAAAGCAGAACGAAAAACTCGTCCGAGACGACGTGTTGAAAAGATTGCATCAGCTGATCCTGATCAAGATAAAATTAAGTTCAGCACCTCCAAAGCTCAAGCTGAAGAGGCAGTAAAACCGGTCGTCCCGCAGGAAGAAAAAAATCCTGAAAAGGAAAGTGTACATCGGAAACGCAGACGGCATATTGAAGTATCGAAGGAGCACAAACCGGCACCTCCGAAAGAAGTCAATGAGAAAAAGCCTCAAAAAAAAGAGGTGAAGCCGGAAAATAAAACTCAAAAACCAGTTCAGGAAAACAAGAAAGCAAGACCAGTTCAGGAAAATAGAACTCAAAAACCAGATCAGGAAAACAAGAAAGCAAGACTAGTTCAGGAAAATAGAACTCAAAAACCAGATCAGGAAAACAAGAAAGCAACACTAGATCGTGAAGCTAAGAAGGACTATTACCTGAAGAAAAACAAGGAAGCCCTTGAGCAGAATAAAAAAGTTGTGCCCAGTAATCAGAACGATTATAAAGATAAGCAAAACGGAAACATAAATAATAATGTGAAAGATAAGCGTAAAGAAAACACTCCTTTCGACTTTAATGGTTTGATTACCAGTAATGGTGTCTTAGAAATCATGGCGGATGGATATGGATTTTTGCGCTCTTCGGATTTCAATTATCTCAGTAGCCCTGATGATATTTATGTTTCTCAGTCTCAAATTAAATTATTTGGTTTAAAAACCGGAGATACTGTTGAAGGATCTATTCGTCCACCAAAAGAAGGCGAGAAATATTTCCCGTTGATAAAAATCAAAAGTATCAATGGAAGAACACCAGAATTTGTTCGTGACCGGATTCCTTTTGAGCATTTAACGCCCATTTTCCCAAATGAGAAGTTCAATATCTTAGGAAACAACCAATCCACCCTAAGTACACGACTTGTAGATTTATTCTCTCCGATTGGAAAAGGACAGCGTGGACTCATTGTAGCTCAGCCAAAAACGGGAAAAACTGTTTTACTGCAACAGATGGCCAATGCGATTGCCGCAAATCATCCGGAAGTTTATCTTATGATATTATTGATTGATGAACGTCCTGAAGAGGTTACTGATATGGCTAGAAACGTAGATGCAGAAGTTATTTCTTCAACTTTTGACGAACCAGCTGAACGTCATGTAAAAGTTTCCAGCATCGTGCTTGAAAAAGCAAAACGATTGGTTGAATGTGGCCATGATGTTGTCATTCTGCTTGACTCTATTACACGTTTGGCACGTGCTTATAATACTGTTGCACCGGCATCCGGACGAGTATTATCCGGTGGTGTTGATGCGAATGCTTTGCATAAACCAAAACGTTTTTTCGGTGCTGCCCGTAATATTGAAAAAGGTGGTTCACTTACCATTCTTGCAACTGCACTGACTGAAACCGGCTCAAAAATGGATGATGTTATTTTTGAAGAGTTTAAAGGAACCGGTAACATGGAGCTGCAGCTTGATCGCAAGCTTTCAAACCGTCGAATTTACCCTTCAATCGATATTACAGCATCAAGTACGCGTCGTGAGGATCTCTTGCTCAATAAAGAAATGCTTAACCGGATTTGGGTACTGCGGAATTTCTTATCGGATATGAATCCTGCGGAAGCGATGGATTTTATACGTCAAAGACTACCACATACGCAAAGCAATGAAGAATTCCTCATCACAATGGATAAATAAGCAAAAGATTACCATAGTTAATGAAAAGCACTTGTAATGAGTGCTTTTTTTTAGTGTTGTTTTACTCTTGGCAAATCAATAAATACCTTGGTGCCTTTACCCTCCTCTGATTCTACACTGATTACACCATGCATGGCTTCAACTGCCATTTTACAAAATGCAAGCCCAAGTCCATGCGAACTGAAAGCCTCTAAATCATTCGCTCTGGTTTTATATGCATCAAACAAGCTGGCTTTAATATCTTCGGGGATTCCATATCCATTATCAGAAATAACAATGCGTAATGCCGGAGTCAAATTTAACATTGCATTTTCAACGCTAATTCGAATTTCTGATTGCTCATCAACATGCTTTATTCCATTGTCCAACACATTATCAACAATTCTTATAAGCAGGTTTTTGTCAGCATAAACAACAAAATGTGCTTTAACTTCAAGGATTACAATAATTTGTTTTGCTTTTGCCTGATACAGCATATGTTTTTTACTCTCATTCAAGATATCCGCCAAACGCAAACCCTGAATATCAACAGGCATTTCCGCCGTTTCAATCCGTCTGATATCCAAAAGATTATACACCAACAATTGCATGCGACTTGTTGAATCCCGAACCACATTAATAAAACTTTCATCCGGAGTTTTAATAACTTCAGTCAAATGTAAAATAGTACCGATGGGTGCTTTCAGGTCGTGAATCAACATGTGTGTTAGTTTTTCCTGATAGCTTTGCAATTGTTCCATTTCCTTGTTTCTATCCTGTATATCAGCATCTTGGGATTTAAGATTCTGACTTATTTTCTCAAGCTTTTCCGTTCTTTCTGCCACAGTACTTTTGAGGTTTTCATTCAACTCTCGTTGTTTTCGAATCAGTTCAAGTGCGTGTTTTCTATCCTTCAAAAAATCACTCATAAGATAAAACTCCTGAATGAGAATAAAAATGAAAAAGCCGAAGTGCGAAATGTAAATTGACTGTATAATATTTAAAGCCAGAAAAATATCATTAATCCCTGATATCACAACAATTGACACGGATGCAAGGACATATACGCTACCCTTTCTATTTCGAATAACCGCTAATCCGACCACATAAAACAAGATATATAAAGCCGTAAGTCCAATTAAAAAGCTATAAACAAAACTAAACCGACTAATTATATTTGTTGAAAATGCAATGATAAAAACAAAAACCAATACATATGCCAGTGTAAAAGCCTGAATAACAATCTTTTTATTTTCTTTAGGATAGAGTTCTTTCAAATAATACAATAAAACCAAGGGCAAGCAATATGAACTAATGTAGCTCAACTTCATAAAAGCGGCAAAACTTAAATTCGGAAAGGCATAATATATCAAACGACCTTCATTGGTTAAAGCCATTAAGGACACAAAGAAAACAATAATTGAAAAAAGAAATTGCTTGAGATCCCAGGAAAACAAACTCATCAGTAAATGATGTAAAAAAATCATTAATAGTATCCCTACAATCAATAAACTCCAGAATAAAGTATTAAAATACCGATGTATCAAGACTGAAGTCTTTCCAAATTTCACATAATCTCTGATTCCACCGTTATCAAGATGAAAATTTGAAACATGCGCTACAACATGATAAACATAACTCCCATCTTCATATTTTGCTTCATCCAAAAATGCCATTCGATGATAAAATGACGGAGTAGTGGTTTCTGCATTCAACCCTGTCCTACCCTGAGTTACACACAATAATCCATTGACATAAAGCTTCATGCTTGTAGCAACCGGTTTGATATTTAGCACTAAACCTTCCTTGGGAGAATCTAATATTATTTTCAAATAATAGGTTGCTAAACCGTGAGCAGGAAAACTTTTATCAGCACATACATTATTCCAAACACCAGGAACCTGCATTTCTATTAATCCTGCAGGAATACTATCATCGTAAAACTCAGCAGGCAAATGCTCGTCCCAATAAAACAACCAATCTCCTTCAACTGAAACAATCGGTTCTTTAGCAAAATTCCAACCGCATAAATCAAGCACCCCAGAATGTACAGTAAAGGCATCAGAGGCAAAAGTGCTTAACTGAAAAAACAAGAGTAATATGGCAATAAAAATAGATCTCATTTCGATTTTAAAAATAGAAAAATATCCTGAACATTAAGTAAAGGAAACTTCTAATAATTCTTTTCTATCAAGAAACAAATTTAATAAATAAGATGCAAGGCACAAATTTTTCTAAATAGCCATCGCTATTTAGAAAAATTTTAACCCGAAAAATTCACCGCAAATAGGTAGATGTTAATACCGATTGTGAATCAAAATTGCCGATACAATTCATTTTATACTAATTTGAACTAACCTGCATTATTCATCGCAAAATTAAACGTATTTAGGTATGCTTGAAATTATCTTTGCACATCTTCAAACCATCTAAACCCTTGAAATATAAAAATATGACTGCGGGTTTAGATGGTTCAAATCTGCACAAAGGGAATTCCATGAATAATGCAGGTTAATGAATATTCCAATGAACTTAGTGTATAATGCCGATACTACAAATAAATAGTACAATGATGTGAAACGAAATTGTACTATATTATTTGTGTAATCGGTATTATTTCTTGTATCAGCTTTGATTCTACATCGGCATTATTTACTCCCGAAAATCGGGGATACCGGAGTTTTTGATTTTAAAGTGTCATAGCATAAAGTGCTGTTACTAAATGCTTTAGCTTACTGCAGCCCATTTTCCTATTAACTCAAATTTGGGGTAATGCTTCAAAAAATTTCATTGTCTATGAAAAACGCTGAAAATCTTGATGCGAAAGAATTATTAGAAGTCCCCTATATTACTTCAAAAAACATGGAACTGTGTTGCGAGAAAATCAAGCGTTCCCTTTCCACTCATGGTAGTGCGATACTTTCTGATCTGAGAAAATTCAAGTTCGCCACTAAGCGAACTTTCACTAAAACAATTATAATCTACTCTCCAGCAGAGCCTTCACCCTGTCCGGCGTGAGTGTTCCGGTTTCTGAGAGTGCATCAAATCCGGGTCTAGACTTAAATCGTTTCTGAATTTCGCTAATCGTGTCTTTTCCGATATTATGATCAGACAAACGCGTTTTCATTCCTAATCGTTGAAAAAAGTAATTAGTTTGCTTGATTGCTTCATCAATGCGTTGTCCATTATCACCTGATTGGATTCCCCAAATTCGGTCAGCATATTGCAAGAGTTTCTCTCGTTTTTCCTCACGCATTTCTTCCATCACTCCCGGAAGGACAATTGCAAGACTCAATGCATGATCAACTCCGTGCATGGCAGTTAACTCATGACCAATCATGTGAGTTGACCAATCCTCAGGACATCCAACCTTAATAATACCTCCCAGAGCCATACTTGCTAACCACATAAGGTTTGCTGCATTATGGTAATTATCAGGAGCTTTCAATACTTCAGGTCCCACCTTAATTAAAGATTTCAAAATTGACTCAGCCCATCTATCTTGCAATTCAGCATGCACCGGATAAGTGAGATATTGTTCAATTACATGAATATATGCATCGACAATACCATTACGAATTTGTCGTTCCGGCAAACTTGCAACAACATGAGGATCAAGCACAGAAAACACAGGGAATAATCTTGAATGCCCGAAAGCCAATTTCTCACGAATTGATTTTCTGGAAATTACTGCGTTTCCATTAACCTCACTTCCTGTTGCCGGCAAAGTCAGAACCGTACCAAGTGGCAAAGCATCTTTAACTTCCGCCCCTTTAGTTAACATATCCCAGGGATCATCTCCCTGATATTTTGCGGCAGCAGCGACAAATTTTGTTCCGTCAATTACAGAACCACCTCCGACTGCAAGTAAAAAGTCGATGTTTTTATCATTCACCACCTGTACTGCTTTCATCAAGGTTTCGTAAGTGGGATTAGGTTCTATCCCGCCAAACTCAGTCATGGCAAAGTTTTCTAATGCGATTTTAACCTGATCGTATATTCCATTTGATTTAATGGATCCACCGCCGTAAAGCATTAACACTTTTGCATCGGAGGGGATTTCTTTTGATAATTTCTCAATCTGTCCGGCACCAAACAAAATTTTCACCGGATTATAATACACAAAGTTATTCATTTTGATATTTTATTTTAGGACGTTTAAACGCTCTTATTATTAACCATACACCGATTAAAACAAACGGAATGCTTAAAAGTTGACCCATTAACAACGGAAAATTCCAGCTTCCGGTTTCCATCTGCACTGTTTTTGTAAATTCAATCAAAAATCGGAATGTAAAAACAGCAACAAAAAACAATCCGGTTAACAGCCCTTCTCTCCTGCCCCAATCTTTTTTATAATACAGTAATATCAAGACAAAAAAGAATAACAAATAAAATATTGCTTCATATAGTTGGGTTGGATGTCTTGGCAATTCATCCACTCGGTGAAAGATAAAAGCCCATGGAACCTGAGTCGGGACACCAACAATTTCATGATTAATAAGATTTCCAATACGCACAAAAGAACCTGCCAGAACGGCAATAATTGACAATCTGTCAATCAAATACAAAAATGAAAACTCCTTACGTTTTCGTTGGAACAGCCACACAGCGAGAAATATTCCGATTGCTCCACCGTGACTAGCTAGTCCACCTTTCCAAACTTTCAATATTTCAAGCGGGTTTTGCAAATAATAAGACGGGTTATAAAACAGGCAATGTCCGAGTCGTAAGCCGACAATCACACCAATTACAACCATAATTGCAAACCGATCAACTAGTTCCTGCTTCAATCCCTCTTTTTTAGCAATTCGGCTAAAAACGAGATATGCGAGTAAAAAACCTGTTGCCAGCAAAATTCCATACCAGCGAACTCCTCGTGCGCCGATTTCAAAAGCAACGGGATCGACAGTCCAATCAATAAATCCTAACATAATTTTCCTTTATTTAAACCATTAGTTTTGTCTTCAGAAATGGTAATTGCAGTTTCGATTAATGCCAAATGCGAATAAGCCTGCGGGAAATTTCCGAGCAGTGCTTTGGTTTCAAAATCGATATCTTCACTGAATAATCCCAAATGATTTGAATAACCCAATACCCTTTCAAACATAGCTTTTGCTCTAGCTTTCTCTCCGATACGATACAGGGCAGTAATCAACCAGAATGTACAAATCGTGAAAGAAGATTTCGGAGCTCCAAAGTCATCGGTATTTTTGTATCGATACATTAACCCATTGCGGCTTAACGCTTTTTCTGTAACATGCACGGTGGATTTAAACTTTGGATCAGCAGCAGAAATGAAGCCATAAGATTCCATCAGCAAATTGGAGGCATCAAGCTCTTTTGATCCATAAGTTTGAGTGAAAGCCCCAACCGACTCGTTCCATGCATTTTTCATGATATCTTCTTTGATTTCATCTCGCAGGACTGTCCATTTTTCAACATAATCGGGCATATTAATCATTTCAGCAATTTTTACACCCCTATCCAAAGCAACCCAGCATAAGACTTTGGAAAAGGTAAAATGTTTTTGCTCATTACGAATTTCCCAAATTCCGCGATCCGGATTTTGCCAACTGTGCTGAACCACTTTCATCATGCTTCGTGTCACTGTCCATAATTCCTCTGAATTTGACAAACTCACATCATAGCGCTTAAACAGTTGGTAAATCACATCAACAAGCACACCATATATGTCATTTTGCTTCTGTTTATAGGCCGCATTTCCAATCCGTACCGGTTTTGAACCCTCGTAACCTTCGAGATAATCGAGATGTTTCTCGCTCAATTTCTTTTCACCATTAATCCCATACATAATTTGGATGGGTTCATCTTTTACCGGCACAAGTTTGATAATATAGTTTAAGTAGCGCCTGGCAACATTGAAATGCCCAAGATTTGAAAGCACTTTGATTGTCATGGACGCATCCCGCATCCAACAAAAGCGATAATCCCAGTTACGCTCTTCGCCAATGGTTTCAGGCAAAGAAGTAGTTGCAGCTGCTAAAATGGCGCCACTCGGATTATACGTTAAGAGTTTTAGCACTAGCCCTGAACGTAAAATCACATCATTATACTGTGAATATTTCTGTGTACGATCAGTCCAATTCAACCAATAAACTTTTGTGCGTTCAAGTTTTAAACGTGCCCGTTCAACAGATTGCTCATGTAATTTTTGATGATATGACAACAATAAAAACTCATCATCAGATAAGCGTATTTCCTTAGTATTTAAGATACTCGCAAAATCGAAACTGCTGTATAAATAAGCAGAGTCATAATCACCTTCAGTCGTTTTAGATTTAATGTATTTGCTGTGAATTTTTGAGCTTATTTCACCAAATGCATAGTTCATTCGAGGATTATAGTATATCCGAAATCTTGGTTTTCCTGAAATCACACGAAAATACCGAATAATATCCGGTGGAGCATAATAATCATTGTCTCCATTCATATACCGGGGCATAAAATCCGTAATTTCAAAAGCATCTGTTCCATTATCAAAACGAGTAAGTAGCAAATTGGTCTTGTCCATGTATTGTTGTGTGATTTTATAATCATCACTCGTTAAGATGGAAAATTCTCCGCCAATATTTTTATCCAGAATTTTTGCAAAAATTGACGGACTGTCGAATTTCGGCAGACAAAACCACTCAATTGCTCCCTTATCTGACACCAGTGCAGCGCTTCGACAGTTTCCTATAAGTCCATAATTCAATGTTCTCATGCTAATTTCATTAAAATATCAGTATTTTCATGGTCAGTTGCAAATTTATTTGTATTTTTTCACAAAACTGACGCAATATGAAAAGAATTATTATAATTTCAAACCGCTTGCCGGTAAGTTTAAACTTTGAAGACAATAAAATTACAGCAAAACAAGGAATTGGTGGTCTTGCTACGGGCATGAAGCCGGTTCATGAAAATTATGATAGCTTATGGTTTGGATGGCCAATGTTTGATCCGAAAGCCGTCGGGAAAGAAAAAACGAAAGAAGCTGAAGCTTTGCTGGCTGATTATAAATGTGCACCGGTTTATTTGGACACCAAAGATATTGATGATTATTACTACGGTTTCAGCAATCGAACGATCTGGCCTTTATTTCATTATTTTCTACAATACACCGAATACAAAGCAGAATACTGGGATGCCTATGTGCGTGTAAATCAGATTTTTGCCGATACAATTTCCGAACATATCAATGAAGAGGATCATATTTGGATTCATGATTATCACTTATTTTTATTACCCAAAATGTTACGAAAACGCTTTCCGAACATCGGAATTGGGTTTTTTCTACACATTCCATTTCCTTCCTATGAGGTTTTCCGCTTGTTACCATGGCGCAACGAGCTTATCGAAGGCATTTTAGGTTCAGATTTAGTCGGATTTCACACCTATGATTACGAGCGACATTTTCGGTCCTGTGCGCACAGATTGCTAGGTTATGATGCTGATTTTAATCGCATTCAGCTAAACACACGGGAAATCAATCTGGATGTCTTTCCGATGGGAATAGATTACGATTATTTTGAACAAGCTGCCATTGAAAAACGAAACCGTTCTGTTAAAGACAAGTCTGAAATTCAGAGAGAAATTGAAAAACACTTTCTAACGCAAGCTGATCGAAAATTGATTTTGAGCATAGACAGACTTGATTATAGCAAAGGGATACCAAACCGTTTGTGGGCATACGAGCGGTTTCTTGAAAAATACCCGGAACATCGTGGAAAAGTCACCCTGCTGATGCTGGCTACACCTACCCGCAGTAATGTCCCGCAATATCAGCAAATGAAAAAAGAGGTTGACGAGCTGGTTGGTAGGATTAATGGCGAATACGGTATGATAAACTGGACACCAATCTGGTATTTCTACCGCAGCATGCCATTAGATAAACTAATTGAATTGTATCTGGCTAGCGATATTGCACTGCTAACACCAATCCGTGACGGAATGAATCTGGTTGCAAAAGAATATCTGGCTTCAAAACCTGATGATAAAGGCGTGCTGATATTAAGTGAGATGGCCGGTTCTGCAAAGGAAATGAGTGAGGCACTGATTATTAATCCGAATAATACAGAAGAAATTGCAGATACCATTCACCAGGCCATTATTATGCCTGAAGAGGAACAATTAATGCGTAATAAAACGTTGAAAAACCGACTAAAACGATACAATATTGATAAATGGGCGACCGATTTCCTCGGAACACTCGAAAAACACTCTAAACGCAAAGCGATATATCGACCTAAAAATATGGAATCTGTTAAAAACAAGATACTTAAGGACTATCAAGAAGCTAAAAAGCGCATTTTGCTTCTTGATTACGATGGAACATTGCAAACATTCCATAATGATCCTCAGCAGGCATATCCTGACAAAGCACTGTATGATATTTTGGAAAAGCTCAGCAAAAATTCGAATAACACAGTTGTAATTATTAGCGGTCGCGATAAAGACACACTTGACAAATGGTTTGGGAACCGAAATTTGAAACTCATCGCCGAGCACGGAGTTTGGGTGTGCAAAAATAACGAGTGGGTTATGACAGCCCAAATGAATGATGAATGGAAAGATATTTTCCGTCCAATTATTCAGTGGTATGTTGACAGAACGCCGGGTAGTTTTTACGAAGAGAAAAACTACTCTTTAGTTTGGCATTACCGAAAGTCAGATCCTGAATTAGGAAAAAATCGCTCAATTGAACTGAAAGACGAAGTCAACAGTTTAATCGCAAACCATAATCTTGAAATTATGGAAGGGAATAAAGTGGTTGAATTGAAAACCTCTGGAATCAATAAAGGACAAGCAGCCTTGAACCATATGTCGGGCGAAAATTACGATTTCATTATGGCAATTGGTGATGACTGGACAGATGAATTTCTATTTAAAGCACTTCCAGCTTCTGCCCACACGATTAAAGTAGGAAGCATTAACACGGTAGCGCATACGCTGATTGATTCAGTTCAGGAGGTTAGAGCATTTTTGAAAGAATTAATTGAATAAATATACAGAAACACATTAAAAAAATTTGATTTCTGAAATAATTCTGTAATTTTACGGTTATAACTTTTAAACGAAACTATATTATGAAAAAACTATCAATTTTTGCAGTAGCAGCAGTATTTGGTTTATTTGCTGTATCATGTAACAACGGTGGCGAAACCACTGATGAAGAAACTAAAACAGAAGAAGTAAAAGCAGACGAAACTCAGGATGAAGTTGTAGAAGAAGTCGGTAACATGGACGAAGAGATTGTCAATACAGAAGCTGACGAAAATCTTGAGACAGCCGATTCAAAAACACCAGAAAAAGAGGATGTAAAACCTAAAGCACAACCAATCAAACAAATTAAAATGGATGAAAAAGAGGTTGCTAAAAAAGGTGAAGTTGAAGAGAAAGATAACGGAATCCAACTCTAAGCCATTAAAAATTATTACTTTAGGGGGCTAAATGCCCCTTTTTTTTATGCTTTCAATCTGCATCCCACTATATAACTTCGTTCCGCTGAAGCTTATAAAAGTACTCAGCGCACAGATTGCTCGTGAAAAACTTGAGGCTGAAATCATTTTATTTAATGATGCATCACCTGAAAACATACAGTCAGATTTAATAAAAGCTAAAACTTTCCCGCTTGTTAAGCTACATCAATCCCCTGAAAACTTAGGTCGCTCAGCGGGAAGAAATAAGCTGGGTGAACTTGCAAAATATCCCTATATCCTATTTATGGATTGCGATTCCGGAATCGATAATGAAAACTATCTCCGCAATTACCTTAAATATACCAAACCCAATACGGTATGCTGTGGAGGTACCAGCTATGAAAAAGACAAACCAGAGAAAGTATATATGCTCCGCTGGAAATATGGTCATCACAGAGAAAGCAAAACAGCAGAAATCAGAAATATAAATCCTTACTATGCGTTTACAACCCATCATTTTCTGATTGACAAAAAAATATTTCAGCGCATAAAATTTGACACTTCCATTCAGGGATACGGTCATGAGGACAGCATGTTTGGCTTGGAATTAAAAAAACAAGGGTTCCCTATCACCCACATTGACAACCCCTTACTACATTTGGGCTTAGAGGCATCAATCATATTTCTAAAAAAAACAGAACAAGCTGTCAGAAATTTAAAAATACTTTACATAAAGCATCAATCTAAAATAAATTTTGTGCAAAGCAATCAGCTTTTATTGTTTTATGAGAGACAAAAAAAAATGCGATTAATTTGGCTCTGGAAAATTGCGTTTTTTCTAAGTAAGCCGCTTATAAGAAATCAATTACAAAGCAACAATCCTTCTTTAACACTGTTTGACTTTTACAAATTCGGATATTTTATTACAATTAAAATAGAATCCTAAGGAAACTGCAGGAATATGAAATATAGCAGACAACAACTTTCAATCCTAGGCATTGTTGCAATTACTGCCTTCATGTGGACTTTCCTGATTTCATTAGTTAATATTGCTTTACCCGCAATTGAAAAAAAAATTGGATTAAATGCAATTGCTTTGAATTGGGTTATCACTACATTTTTGCTGGCAATGGGAGTTTTTTTACTGCCAGTTGGTCGATTAGGTGACCTAACCGGGATTCGAAGAATGTTTAAAATTGGGGTCATCTTATTCACGTTGGCTTCTTTAGCCTGTGGGTTTGCCCCAAGCGGAACATGGCTCATTATTCTCCGTTTATTTCAAGGCATAGGAGCTGCACTTACCAGCACAACAGGTACAGCAATTCTTGTTTCATCATTTTCGCCAAAATACCGTGGACGTTTGCTTGGAATGTCAGTTGCAGCAGTTTATTTAGGACTCGCTTTTGGCCCCTTTGCTGGAGGAATTATCACACAATATCTCGGATAGAGAGCGATCTTTTTTATCGCTTCCGGATTAGGGATTATCACAATTCTAGTGGCATCCCGATTTTTAGGAAAAGACACAATTCCCAAAATCAAAGGGAAAAAGATTAATTTAACAGGCAGTATCTTTTATATGTTAGGTTTGATTGCGCTAGTATATGGATCTTCAAAAATCCCACAAACTCTGGGATGATTGTTAATGCTGGCAGGCATTATTTTCATGACAATTTTCTGGCAATTTGAACGCAAATCAAAACTCCCGGTTATCGACACGAAGCTTTTTACAAAAAACCGTTTGTTTGCCTTTTCAAATCTTGCCGCACTCATTAATTATAGTGCTACTTTTGCCATTGTATTTCTGCTCAGTTTATATCTGCAAAAAATTCAAGGATTATCCCCACGCGATGCCGGTATTATTCTGGTTGCTCAGCCTGCTATTATGGCGATTTTCTCACCAATTTCTGGGAGTATGTCTGATAAAATACAACCACGAATTCTTGCTACCGCAGGTATGAGTATGTGCACAATTGGATTAATACTGTTTGCATTTCTCAGTGCTACAACTCCTATTTGGCTAATTGTAATATTATTAATTTGGATGGGGTTTGGATTTTCACTTTTTTCATCTCCAAACATGAATACAATCATGAGCTCTGTCAACAAAAGCCAATACGGATTAGCATCCGGTTCGGCATCAACAATGCGGGTTCTTGGCCAAATTGTAAGCATGACTGTTGTCACATTCTCTTTTGCTATTATTATTGGTAATCAGGCAATTGAACAAGTTTCCTTTCCGGTATTTTTATCAGTCATGCAATGGCAAAGGCAAAAATCGAATTGAGTCCATGCAAAAAGCAATGCCTGAAGCAATGAAATATTACAACGTATCACAGCAATAGTTCCTGTTTTCTTCAAAAACTCAAAATATCATGAATTATTTCTAGTAGAAATACTATATTTGTTAACAGAAAATAAAAACTAAAAACATGACAAATATTACAACAAAATTCTTGGGACTAGAATTGAAATCTCCTGTAGTTGTAAGTAGCTCAGGACTAACAAAATCTGTCGAAAGCTTAAAAGAAATGGAATCATACGGTGCGGGTGCTGTCATTCTAAAATCGCTTTTTGAAGAACAGCTTAATGTAGAAGCCGGTCGCCTAATTAGTCAAAGTCACGATTATCCGGAAGCAGAAGATTACATCCGTGGATACGCAAAACACAATTCCGTTGATGAATATTTAAAACTCATCCGCAATGCCAAAGCCAACATTTCCATTCCTGTTATTGCAAGCATTAACTGTGTTTCCAGTAAAGATTGGACCGGTTTTGCAAAGAAAATTCAGGATGCCGGAGCAGATGCACTGGAACTCAACATCAATATTATCCCGCAAAACGGAAATATTGAAAGCCTTGATATTGAATCAAAATATTATGATATTGTTGAGAAAGTCCTTGAGGAGATTGATATTCCATTGGCAGTAAAAATCGGGCCGCATTTTACCAACATCATGAGACTGGTAAAACAATTGCAGTTCAGAGGTGTAAAAGCAGTGACACTCTTTAATCGATTTTACGAGCCTGAAATCAATATTGATAAAATGGAAATGGTATCTGCCTCAGTTTTCAGTAAAGATACAGATATCAGACATTCTCTTCGATGGGTGGGAATGATAAGCGGCAGTATTAAAAATATTGAAGTTGCTGCATCAACCGGAATCCATGACGGTGGCGCAGTGGTAAAACAATTACTTGCTGGAGCACAGGTTGCACAGGTTTGTTCCGTGCTTTATAAAAAAGGAGCAAACCAAATTCGCATATTAAATGATGAAGTCACAGCTTGGATGCAAGAACATCATTTTGAAACCATTGAAGATTTTAGAGGCAAAATGTCCTGGGAAAATATTCCTGACTCTCAAATTTATATGAGATCTCAATTCATGAAGTATTTTTCAAGTGTTGAATAAGTAATTTTCATCTAAATATTAGTAAAAAACTGTGGGACTGTGATTATTGGCAGTCCCACAGTTTTTTCTAACATTGTTTTTCATTACGTTTGTTAATCATTAAATGTCTCAAGTTATGAAAATCATTTTTCAGGATGAAAACTTTGCTGTTCTTGATAAGGATTTCGGTATGCCGGTCACTCACAACAGTCACATGCCCAAAGATGCAGAATACCTAAATAAAATTGCAGGCAACTATTTCAATCAAAATATATACAACCCCCACCGATTGGATGCTAAAACCTCAGGACTTATTATTGTATGCTTTGACAAAAGCACGCTGGAAAGTTTCAATCAAATGTTCAGGCAGTCAGAAATTGAGAAATACTACATCGCAGTGGTTAAAGGCAATGTTCCAGTATCAGGAGAAATTGACAAACCTGTTTTCGACCGTAAAAAACGAAAAAAACTACCCGCACTGACTGAATTTGAACGCATACAACACACAGAAACAGAAGAATTGGACAAAAATGGAGACCCACTGATTCTGAATCTATTGAAAATAAAACTGCATACCGGACGCTGGCATCAGATACGCCAACACTTGTCAAGCTTAAAATATGATATCATCGGAGATATTCAACATGGGGATTGGGATCTGAATAAGAAGCTTGCAAATACAACCAAAATCCACAGAATGTTTCTGCATGCCTCTGAGTTGAAATTTAAACATCCTGCCAGCAATGAGAGTATGCAAATTGTTTCTGAAATTCCAAATGATTTTGATGAAATTCTGAATTTTTCAACTTTCAAAATCAATTAGCAGAAAAAAGTTGCCCCTCCCAATCAAAAAAAATTGCAAATCTTAATTACTGAAAACAAATCACTAATTATCTACTTTATACAAAAATATATGCTTGAAAACCCAATTTAACCCGAAAAATTCACCGCAAATAGTTAGATGTTAATACCGATTGTGAATCAAAATTGCCGATACAATTCATTCTATACTAATTTGAACTAGCCTGCATTATTCATCGCAAAATTAAGCGTATTTGCATATGTCAATATACTAACATTTTAAAGCCTAAAAACAATTAATAATTTACCCCTAATTTTAGGTATGCTTGAAATTCTCTTTGCACATCTTCAAACCATCTAACCTGCATTATTCATCGCAAAATTAAGCGTATTTGCATCAATATACTAACATTTTAAAACATAAAAACAATTAATAATTTACACCTAATTTTAGGTATGCTT
>Ga0307990_1000904_pt1 | contig 25556 bp, 15 predicted proteins | sample EllFjometagen129_FD_203168 | JGI IMG/M metagenome (GOLD analysis project Ga0307990, IMG submission 203168) | Marine microbial communities from Ellis Fjord, Antarctic Ocean - #129 | ecosystem: Environmental > Aquatic > Marine > Unclassified | place: Southern Ocean | collected 2014-10-08
TGCCACTGATACTGCCACTGCCACTGCTACTGCCACTGCTACTGCCACTGCTACTGCCACTGCCACTGCCACTGCTACTGCCACTGCCACTGCCACTGCCACTGCCACTGCCACTGCCACTGCCACTGCCACTGCCACTGCTACTGCCACTGCCACTGCCACTGCCACTGCCACTGCCACTGCCACTGCCACTGCTACTGCCACTGCCACTGCTACTGCCACTGCTACTGCCACTGCCACTGCTACTGCCACTGCCACTGCCACTGCTACTGCCACTGCCACTGCTACTGCCACTGCCACTGCCACTGCTACTGCTGCTATTTCTTCAATTTGGTTTTTACTACGTTGCGTTTCACCCATTTTGCTTCCATAACACGATAAGGATATTTTAATTTCATTTGTTGCGCATTTGGGCAGTTATTACAATGAATTTTTATTCCGTCTTTTACAGTTACAAAGGCAAAGATATTATCCCCAAAATTGGGATTACAGCATTTTGCCAATTTATAATCAATTTTACCAAAATCATATCCTGTAATTAATATATTACTTTTAGCAACACCTGTATATTTAACAAAATCTTCAATATTTTCTCTGGTAATAGGTTGGACAAGTTTACTATCATCAGTTTTTTGTGAGACAGTAAAAATATTTTTGATTTTAGATACATCAAATTTTTTTGTTGCTATAGAGTGATATAATTCTAAAATATTATCTAATTTAGAATCAGATAATATTTTTTGTATATTTTCATTATTAAATTTTATTTTAAGTTGGTTAAATTTTCGTTTTAAGATATCTTTTCCCAGTTCTGCTTTTTTGTATCTTTCGTGGTTTAAAAAACGTTTAATTTTTGCTTTGGCACTTTTACTATTTACAAAGTTAAGCCAGTCCGACTTAGGTTTTTGATTTTTAGAAGTGATTATTTCTACTTTGTCCCCATTTTGCAGGATATGTCTTATAGGTACTATTTTATTATTTACTTTAGCTCCTGTGCATTTATCTCCTATATCTGAATGTATTTGATAAGCAAAGTCAAGGATAGTTGCTTTGTATGGTAGTTTTTTCAGGTCTCCTTTTGGAGTAAAGATAAAAATTTCGTTGGAATAGGGTTTTTGTTTATAGCTGTCAAGTATTTTTGTGTCAGGATTTTCAAGTATATCTCTTATATTTTTAAGCCATTTATCAGGACTTTTAATATTTTTTTCTTTTTCTTTATATCTCCAGTGTGAAGCATTTCCTTTTTCAGCTGTCTCATCCATTCTTTTTGTTCTTATTTGTACTTCTACCCATCTGTTATCATGTGTTGATACTGTTGTATGCAAAGATTCATAGCCATTAGGTTTTGGAAAAGAAATCCAGTCCCGTAGCCGGTTTGTATTTGGTTCATAAATATTTGTTACAATAGAATATGCCTTCCAGCAATCTGATTTTTCATTTTTTGGTGAGCTATTTATTATTATCCTTATAGCAAAGATATCGTAAACTTCTTCAAACTTTATATTTTGTTTTTGCATTTTATTCCATACAGAACATACTGACTTATATCGTGCTTTAATTTTATAATCAAAGTTATTGTCTTCTATTAGTTTTTTTATAGGTTTAACAAATTCTCTAATAAATGCATTATGTTTTAGCTTTGTATCTTTTTGTTTTCTATCAATAGCACCATATATTTCAGGTTTTGTATATTTCATAGCAAGCTCTTCCAATTCTTTTTTAACATTATAAAGGCCTATTCTATGAGCTATAGGGCAATAGATAAGATGTATCTCTGATGAGATTTTTATTTGTTCTTGTTTTGGTAATAAATTTAGAGTCCGCATATTGTAAAGCTGGATTGCTAATTTTATTAATAATATGCGCACATCATCTGCTTCTGTGAGGACTAATTTTATAAATTTTTCTGACTGTAATGATATATTATTATTTGCCTTGGCGAATGATAATTTTTTTAATCCTTTGAGTATGGTTATAGTTGTTTTGCCAAATTTTTTTTCAACTGTTTGTAGTAAATCATTATTTTTTTCAACAGCATCGTATAATAAAGAACATATTACAGAATTAGTATCTGATATTATTTCTTTAGCTGTAATCTGTGCTATTGCCAAAGGTCGTAAGATGTAAGCTTCTCCTGATTTTAGTTGTGAGTTTTTTAAATTTTCAGATGCTATATCAAATGCCAGACCAATTAATTTTATATCATTTTCTTTAATTAATGGCTTGCACGTTCTTAATAATGAATGGTATTTAGTAAGGATATAATTTTTTTCCTGATTTGTTATCTGTTTTACCATGGCAGGATAATAAAAGTCATTACAGGTAAAAGTTAAAAGTTTTAAAACTAAAAATTTTATTAATCACTCTTCTAATTCAAAATTAGTAATTTCTTTAATTCTTAAGGGGACTTCTAATAATTCATTTCTTTCAAGAAATAAATAGAATGAACAAGATGCAAGGCATAAATTTTTCTGAATAGCCGTAGCTATTGAGAAAAATTTTAACGCAGTCAGATTGTTTATTATGTTTATTCCCGTTGGGTTTTCAGAGTTTTCCATATACTTCTTCAAAATTTATTGCATTATCCCGATAGTGCTTCAAAATTTTTCATCGTCTATGAAAAACTCTGAAAATCTTGATGCAAATGAATTAATAGAAGCCCCCTTAAATCAATTTGTATTTTCTTTTTGCTTTATTCCGACTTACACATAACGGATTTTTATTTTTTTATTTCTTGCTTCTTATCTTTCACCTCTGTTTTAGGAATAAATAGTTTATCATATTGTTTTTTGATTTTACTATCTGAAGCTAAGAATTTTTTTGCAATAGAAATAGTTGCTTTTGCTGAGTCGGATTTATTTTTTTTATTTAAATAGTCAGAATATAATATAAAAGCATCTATTATTACAGGTTCTGTTATTTTGTTGGATTTATAATTAGGATTTTCATAATTTTTATATAGATGAGTCATAGAAGTATCTATACTCATTTCGGCCTGAGATTCGTTATTTGATAAAGCATCACACACGCCTTTTGCAAACATTACATTATAATCATCAAAATCAAATTTCATTATTTGTTTAAATGTATATGATGCTTTTCTGTAATTTTTATCTTTATAATAATTTTGTGCCTGTTCTACGGCAGCTTTTTTTAATTTGTTAAAATAGCTTTGTTCCTGATTATAAGATTCATTTTTTTTATCTTTTTTTCTGAATTTAGCAGCATATTTTAAGGCATTTTTAAAAGCTTTTGGATAGTCCTCTTTAATACTTGGCTCATCCATCAAAGATATTTCATAGTAGCTCATAGATAAGTAAAGATAAGGTTCCGGATATCTCTTTGTTTTATCATTATATGTATATTTTTCAGCTTTATAAATACAATCTTCATATTTTTCGTCCATATAAAGGTTTTCTAATTTTTCAAATTTTTTTTCAAGTTTTTCTTCTTCCTGAGCAACAGAAAACTTGTTAATTGTTAGCAATATAAATACTGCTATTATTACTATTTTTTTCATAATGATTTTTTTTTAATTGTTCAAAGTTTAATTTAAAAACAAGAAAGAATTTATTAAATACAAAAATAGTTTATTTTTTTTAATTTTTGTATTTATAAACTATTTTTTTCTTTTTCAGTATAGTTACCTTTTTTATAATATATAATCTAACAATTTACTTATAAAATGCAGTTATATTATTTTTTAAAAAATTGGTAATCATAAGTTTTAAAAAAATTATTTATATTACTTTCAATCCTGCTCTGTATATCAAGCCCATCATATTTTATAAATTTTTTGCCTGTAATATTTTCATAAAGTTCTATATATCTTTCTGATACAGAGTTTACAAATTCGTTAGTCATTTTCGGAATTTTTTGATTTTTTTGTCCGTAAAAATCATTTTTCATAAGCCATTCTCTTACAAATTCTTTTGACAACTGTTTTTGTGGCTCATTATTTTTTTGTCTTTCATTATATCCTTTTTTGTAAAAATATCTTGAAGAATCAGGGGTATGAATTTCATCAATAAGATATATTTTATCGTTATATTTACCAAATTCATATTTAGTATCAACTAATATCAATCCCATTTTATTAGCAATATCAGTTCCCCGTTTAAATAATGCTTTTGTATAATATTCTAATTTTTCATAATCATTTTTGCTTATTAATTTGCCTGAATCAGACAAAATATCTTTTTTAGATATGTCTTTATCATGTCCGTTATCTTCTTTTGTACTAGGCGTAATTATTGGTTCAGGAAATTTATCATTTTCTTTCATTCCGTCAGGCATAGATACTCCACAAATAGTTCTTTTACCTTGTTTATATTCACGCCAGGCATGACCTGACAGATAACCTCTTATAACCATTTCTATTTTAAATGGTTTGCATAATATTCCAACACTAACCATAGGGTCAGGCACAGCAATCTTCCAGTTAGGAATAATAGTCTCAGTAGCATCAAGAAATCCTTCTGCAATTTGATTTAATACCTGACCTTTGTAAGGAATACCTTTTGGTAAAACAATATCAAAAGATGAAATCCTGTCTGTTGCAATTATTATTAATATTTTATTATCTATTATATAAATATCTCTTACTTTTCCTTTATAAAAATTTGTTTGTTTAGGAAAATTAAAATTGGTTTTATTTAAAACATTAGTCATAATAAATAGGCTTTGTTTAAAAGTATTTAAGATAATTAGTATCTGTTAATTATTGTGTTTTGGGCTAACCCTATATTGGTATGTATTGACTTAACCTGGCATTAATGCTGGGCTAACTGAAAATATCCTAAAACCCATGGTTTTAGCCCCAAAGATTAGAGCTATATCAATAATTAATAATTATCACAAAAGTAATTAAATTTTTTTAAAGCTCATAAAATTATTGAATGATTTAAAATTTTAAACAACTCAATTTATATATAAATAACCGACGAGTTAACCCGTCAGTTAAATTTTTCAATATAATCTATTTAATGCCAAAAAAATATTTATATTTTTTTTATTATATTTATATTTTTTTATTACATTTGAAATTTTAAATAAATAACTTAATTTTAATAACTCATAAAATATAAAAACTATGAAAAAGAAAATACTTGTTTTATTATTTATTATTCCATTGTTTGGAATATCATTAGTTAATGCACAGTGTACTCCTGACCCTATATATACTAGTACAGGGCTTTATCCTGCTGATAGTTTACCACATGCTGATGTTGGAACCTCTTACAGCACAATAATGACAATAGTAATTCCTGCTGATACAAATCTCATGGGCTTTCCTGTTACTATTGATTCCGTAGGCATTACTAATATTAATGGATTACCTGCCAGTCTTACATATCAAACAGATGCTACAAATGATTATTGGCCAGGAGGAACATCCGGATGTATATTGATTTCAGGCACACCTATACCTGCTGACGCAGGAATTGACACTCTAACATTTAATATGCAATATTATTTACAGGGGACCCAAATTCCTGATTCGTTGCAAGTACGTATACTTAGAATACAAGGAACTGTCGGAATAGGAATAATTATACCTGACAAATTTAATGTTTTACAAAATTTACCAAATCCTTTTTCTGATAAGACAAAAATTGTTTATACTACTCCTGTAAATGATAGTTTTGATTTTACTGTTTACAACATTATTGGTGATGTTGTCTATAAAAAATCTTTAAAAGCTAAAGCTGGCACCAATAATATCATCTTTGATGCAGATGGATTAACATCAGGAATATATTTATATAAAATAAGTAATGAAAATCAGGTTATCACAAAAAGAATGATAATTTCTGAATAATTTTGTCTATGACCAGATTGTCTGATTACAGGATTTTAAAGTGATACTAAAATATTTGTTTTAATCTGTTCATTATCTGTTTCAATTCGTTATTATTTTTTTTGATAAAAAGATTAGAAGATTTGAATATTATGAGTAATAAAGATTTTTTTAATCTTTTATTAACAGCTATTAACAGCAAAAATTCATAATTAAATTAATGACATTTTCTGTAACAATTCTTGGCTCTGGCTCTGCTATGCCAATAGCAAACAGACATCTTAGCGCTCAGATACTTAATGTAAATGAACATTTATTCTTAATTGACTGTGGCGAAGGCACGCAATTACAGTTAAGAAAGTATCATATTAAATTTCAACGAATTAATAATATCTTTATCAGCCATTTACATGGAGACCATTATTTTGGGCTAATATGTTTATTAACTACAATGCATCTGCTTGGCAGAACTAATGAACTTCATTTATATGCTTTTCCTGAGTTAAAACAGATAATTGATATACAATTAAAAGCATCTAACACAAAATTATCTTATCCTCTTATTTTCCATCTGTTAAAATGTGATATATCTGAAATTATTTTTGAAGATGACAGATTATTTGTAGAGACAATAATATTAAATCATGGTATTCCTGATTGTGGATTTTTATTTAGAGAAAAAAAACATGAAAGGAATATGAAAAAAAATGTTCTTAATAAATTAAACATACCTTTTACAGAGTTTGGTAAGATAAAAAAAGGTGAAGATTATACAGATGATAATGGCAGATTATATAAAAATGCTGATATAACTATTGAACCTCCAAAGCCACGTTCGTATGCATATTGCTCTGACACTAAATATTTTGAGCCGGTAGTTGAACAAATAAAAGATGTAGATTTGCTTTATCATGAGGCAACATTTATGGAAGAAAAAAAAACAGTTGCAGCACAAAGATTCCATTCAACAGCAAAACAAGCTGGTAAAATTGCAAAAAAGGCAAATGTCAGGAAACTTATTATAGGACATTTTTCTGCAAGATATAAGGACTTAAACTTATTGTTAGAAGAGGCCAAAAAAGTTTTTTCTAATACTTTTCTTGCAGAAGATGGAAAAATTTTTGATATTTAACGATTTACAAAATTATGATTTTAATTGCAGATAGCGGCTCTACAAAAACGGACTGGAAATTAATAAATGCTCAAAAAGAGGTTAGAAATTTTCAAACCATAGGATTTAATCCTTATTTTATTGATTCTAAGAATATTGAAAAAATATTAAGAAAAGATTTAATCCCTAAAATTGACTGTATTTCTGTTAAAAAATTATATTATTATGGAGCAGGATGTTCTTCCAAACAAAAATATGATATTGTTGCAAAAGCTTTGAATAATATATTTGTTAATGCAGATGTTATAGTAGAGCATGATTTACTTGGTGCATCAAGAGCATTATGCGGTAGGAGTGAGGCAATTGTTTGTATTTTGGGAACCGGCTCAAGCTCAGGTTATTATGATGGGAAAAATATTATAGAAAATATGCCTTTGTTTGGATATATGTTTGGTGATGAAGGTAGCGGTGCCCAGTTTGGTAAAATACTTATAAACGCATATTTAAAAAATGAGTTACCAACAGAGATAAAAAATGCCTTTTACAAAAAGTATAAACTCAGTAATGAATATATACTTGACTGTGTTTACAATAGATCTTACCCCAATAGATTTCTGGCTTCTTTTGGCATGTTTTTTTCTGAAAACATAAAGAATCCATATATTTATAATATTGTTGAGTCCTGCTTTGAGAGTTTTTTTTATTATCAGATTTGTCGCTATTCAAACTATAAATCTGTGCCGGTAAATTGTGTTGGTTCAATAGCATTTTATTTTAAAGAGATACTTAAAAAAGTTGCTAAAAAAAATAATGTGATAATAAAAAAAATAGTTAAATCACCAATACAAGGACTAATGGAATATCACAAGCCCTAAGATTTTATATCTACAATCAATTTGTATAACTAAAATCCATATAAAATAAGAGATATGTTCAGGAAAACTAAAATGTGTAGTGCAAAAACAATTTGTTTGTTTTATGTGCTTATATTTTAAACAGGAATTAAAACAAATAAAATTCAAAATTCTGACAGTCCTGCCTCGTAGGGAAGAATGACCATATCCGGGTCTTTTCTGCCTCAGGAGGATCAGGTTGTTCAAAATTCCGAATTTCTAATTTCTCCCGCCTAAGGCTGGTCATCTATTTATCTGTCCAAATTAATTCTAAACTTAAAACTCTAAACTATCTTTGGTTATGGAGGTTTCATCTGTTTATACCGTTGGATAGGCATCCTACGGCATTTATATTTTGTTTCTACCTTGACACTTATCGTGTTGATACAATAGAACAAGTTATTATTCTATCTTTTCCATTTATATCTTTTTTAATAATAATATTTTTAAGATTCTTTTTTAAAAGCATCATTTTCAGGTCTTTAGATAGCTCTTCATTTATCTCAAAATATATTTTACCATTAACATTCAAATGTTTTAAAGCAAAATCAGCTATAGCATTATAAAAAACAAGAGGATTTTCATCTGTTACAAATAATGCCTGCTCAGGTTCATAATTTAATATGTTTTTACTCATTGTTTTTTTTTCTGATTCTCTTATATAAGGTGGGTTGCTTATAATAATATCAAATTTAGGAATATACTGAAACAATCCTGAAAGAAGTTCAGGATGATATGGATACTGAAATGAATTCAGCACAGGTCTCGGCACAAGTTCCGAACAAGCATTATCATTAAGAATATCATAAATAAAGAAATTGATTTTTACATTATTATGAGTAGCATTTTTTTTTGCTGTTTTTAAGGACTCTTTTGAGATATCGCAGGCAAAGACATTTGAATTTGCAATAATTTTTTTTAAAGTTACAGCAATACAACCGCTTCCGGTTCCTATATCTAAAATATTTATTGTATTTTTCTCTTGCTGATAAAAATATCCTGATTTATAATCATTTATAATTACATTTATTAGTTCTTCTGTCTCAGGGCGAGGTATAAATACATTTTTGTTAACGATAAAGTCAAGTCCATAAAAGTTTATTTTTCCTGTTATATATTGTATTGGCTTAAAATTTTTTAAATCATTTATAGCTAAATTTATTTTTATAAGTTCTTTTTTATTTACTTTATATTCTGATTTTAAGATAACATCTGTTTTTGAAAAATTAAGATATTCTTTAAAAAGCAAATAGATAAAACTATCAATTTCTTTTTGAGCATATAAATCAGATAATTCAATTTTTATAGTTTTTGTGATGTCTTTTATTTTATAAGATAAGAATTTCATACGCCGAAAATACATAAAAAATGTATTTATTTGGTTTATAAAGACCTGAAAATTTGGCTCTATATGGAATATAGTGGGTAATAATTATTTTGATATTACATATTTATGTTATATAGAAAAACACTCAATAAGCAACATACAATAATCAATAAACAAGTAAAAAAACAGGAAATGACCCGCCTAAGGCAGATAAAAATAAGTAATGTTGTTGATGAAATTGATATACTTTAAATTTGACACACAACAATGTAACAATTGAACAATGTAACAATTATTTGACTATAAAAGTAAAAATTTAAACCATTTGCAGTATATAATTTATAAAAGTATTGAAACTGCAAAGTAGAATATGCAGAAATAATGAAAATTGAATATTGTATGTTGAGTGTTGAATGTTTGAGCCCTGTAATGAGTCGGCATTTTATAAAAAGAAACTATTTGGGTATTCTCATTTTGTAAAATGAGCGGTAAATAAATACTAATGCCACTAATAATAGTATGATGCCAATAATATGAGCAATATCAGCATTGTCTGTTTTAATAAGTTCAATAGATATTTCAGCAGCTAATAATCCGAATAAAGTAGAAAATTTTATTACAGGATTTAAAGATACTGATGCAGTATCTTTAAAAGGGTCACCAACAGTATCGCCAACTATTGCGGCTTCATGCAGAGGTGTGCCTTTTTGTTGTAAATCAACTTCAACAACTTTTTTGGCATTATCCCATGAACTGCCTGCATTAGACATAAACAATGCCTGAAACAAACCAAATACAGCTATTGACATTAGATATGCAACAAAAAAATTAGGTTCAATGAATGCAAGAGACAGAGATAAGGAAAAGAGCACAAAAAATATGTTCCACATTCCTTTTTGTGCATATTGTGTGCAAATTTTGACAACAGCTTTTGAGTCCTTTATATCTGCCTTTTCTTTATCAAGATGAATATGCTCTTTTATAAATTGGACGGCACGATATGCTCCTGTTGTAACAGCTTGTATGGAAGCACCTGAAAACCAATATACTACTGCTCCGCCTGTGATAAAGCCAAGTATAACAGGTGCATCTGTTAGTTCTATTGCTAGCAAATGTGTCTTTTTAAGTATAAGTATAATAGAAAATATCATTGTTGTAGCACCAATTACTGCTGTTCCTATCAATACTGGTTTTGCTGTTGCCTTAAATGTGTTTCCCGCACTATCATTTGCCTCCATATTATGTTTTCCTCTTTTAAAATCCGGCTCAAAGCCAAAGTCATTTTTTATCTCTTCTTTTATACCCGGAATTTTTTCTATCTGAGACAGTTCAAATACTGATTGAGCATTATCTGTTACCGGTCCATAACTGTCAACAGCAATAGTAACAGGTCCCATTCCGAGAAATCCAAAAGCAACTAAGCCAAATGAGAATATAACAGGATAATCCATAAGCTGAGACAATTCTAAACCACTGATGCTATATGCGACAAACATTAAGACAACTATCACTAATCCTATCCAGAATGCACTAAAATTGCCTGTAACGAGTCCTGAAAGGATGTTTAAAGAAGCGCCACCTTCTTTTGAAGCTGTTGTAATTTCCTGAACATGCCTTGACTTTGAACTTGTAAAAGCTTTTGTAAGTTCAGGTATCAAAGCCGCTGCTAATGTTCCACAACTTATTATAGTGGACATCTTCCACCAAAGACCAAAACCCTCAGAAGATAGCATCAAATAGCTTATTATATAAGTAAATATGATTGAAATTATAGATGTAATCCATATTAGATTTGTCAGAGGCGTTTCAAAATTAAAACTTTTTAAATTTTCAAATTTAGCTTTTGTTATTGCTTTATTAATCTCAAAAGCAAGTAATGATGTAACTACCATTAAAAGACGCATAACAAAAATCCAGATAATTAAACCGGCTTGAAGTTCTACTCCAAACACTCCTAATATGATGAATGTAATTAAAGCAACACCAGTTACTCCATAGGTCTCAAATCCATCAGCAGTTGGTCCAACACTATCACCGGCATTATCACCTGTGCAGTCAGCAATGACACCAGGATTACGAGGGTCATCTTCCGGAAGTTTGAAAATAATTTTCATTAAGTCAGCACCAATATCTGCTATTTTTGTAAAAATGCCACCACATATTCTTAAAGCACTTGCTCCGAGTGACTCGCCTATGGCAAAACCAATAAAACAAGCACCTGCACTTTCGCCCGGAACAAAAAGCAATATCATTGTCATCATAATTAATTCTGTGCAAACCAAAAGCACTCCTACACTCATACCTGACTGAGTAGGGATAGAACTTGATTTGTAAGCTGAATGCAATGATGCAAAAGAAGTACGGCTATTTGCCAATGTATTTATCCTTATGCCAAACCATGCTACACTATACGAACCTAAAATACCCAGTATTGTCCACAATAATACTAATGAAACCTTAGGTATTGACCAGTGTTTTAGTCCAAGAAAATAATAAGAGATTACAACTCCTACAAGAATAAAAAGTATAATTAAAAATTTACCTTGTTGTAACAGATAGGTCTTGCATGTCTCATATATAGTATTAGAAACATCTAACATTGACTTATGAGCCGGCATAGCTTTCACACTTTTGTATTGTCTGTATCCAAAAAATATTCCTATACCTATAATAATAAATCCCCAGCAAAGTAATGTCCAGCCATTTACACCAAAATAATTAGTTGTCTTTAAATCAGGAATTATCAAATCTGTTTCACTTGCAAATGAAATAACAGGAACTAATAAAATCATTAAAATACTTAATAACTTTTTCATATTTATTTATTTTAGTTTATAAAAAAAGTTTTTTTGGCAAAAATATAAAATTATTTCATCTCTCATAATAATAAAAAAAAAATGAGATTTTTTTAAAGATTTTTGTATTTGTATATACCTAAAATTAGCAAGTCTTTTTTTAACCACAAAGAACTCAAAGTTTTACACCAAGAACACAAAGATTTTTAGGTGAATTTATTTTCTTTGTGAACTTTGTGCATTCTTTGTGAACTTTGTGGTTAAAGAATTTTTTATTTTTGACTTGCTAATTTTAGGATATATTAATAAATTAATCAGTAGAAATATTATGTGTAATATTTTGGTTTCTTTATTACAGGTAAGATATTTTTAAAAGTCAATAGTGATTGAATAGCAACATTTAAAGGTATTTTTAGAAGATAATTTTATAATTCCCTGTTTTTTTTCAAATGTTTGTTTTGTGTCTTCTTTGTCTGCAACACCATACCAGGGTTCTATACATATAAAATTCGCATCTGACTTTGCCCATATTCCTAAATAAGGAAATCCTTTGAAATTCACAGATAATCCGTATCTATTCTTACGACTTTTTAAACTTATTTTTGATGATTTTAAATTTTTAAATATAAAAGCACCATCTTTAAAAATGCCTCTGTATAATGACAATTGTTTTTCATTATTTAATACAAGTGCTGTTTTGTTTGTTAATAAACCATGTTTTGTAAACCATCTTTTTACTAACTCATTATGTTCAAATTCAAGATAATAATCTTCATAGCTTTCGTTTTTAACAAGAGGACAATTAAAACCGGGGTGTGCGCCTATTGAAAAAAACATATCTCTGTCATTTGTATTCATTACCCTATAATGCACAATAAGTTTATTGTCCTGTAATTCATAATCAATATACAGTTCAAATTTGAACGGATATATTTTTAATGTAGATTTGTCTTGTTTTAACAAAAAACAAAGTTTATTTTTGGTCTTATCAATTAACTTAAAATTTTTGTCTCTTGCAAAACCGTGCTGAGACATACAATATTTCTTATTATCAAAAATATATGTGTCATCTTTTATTTTCCCAACTATTGGAAACAAAACAGGTGAATACCTTGCCCAGTATTTAGCATTAGCTTGCCATATATATTCAAAATCATTATTTAAAGATATAAGTTTGTTTAGTTCTGCTCCTTTATCTTTAACTGATATTTGTAAATAGTTATTTTTTATCTGATGCATAAATATTTATTTAAAAAAATGATTTTTTACAGAATTTGAAAAGGTCTCATTTTATATTTGCCAGATATTAAAACAAAATACTAAATTAAATGATTTACCTTGTTGGGAAAATTCTATGAAGTAAATTATTATACAAAGTTCAGACTTCTTGAAAATTGGAAGATACAAAAACAATAAAACCTTATAACATCCGTAATATCAAGTGATTATATTATATTTCAAAAATAAAACCACTCATTCACATAATTTTTTTGTATTACATTCTTACATTTAAGCATAACTTTTTAACCACAGATTTCACCTATGGTTATTCAATTTAAATCCCTTTCGGGATTTTTTAATTAAAACAAAAATAAAAAATATAAAAAAATTTTTCCAAAAATAATGTACATTTTAGTTAAAATTTTTGAATTTATAAACAAATACTATTTAAGATATTATTTTTACTGTTTAACAATTTTTGTAGTATAATGTGTATCAGCAATTGTTATCTGTAAAATATAAATTCCATTAGTAAATTCACTAACATCAATCTGTTTATCGTAAGCACCCTTGACGTTATCATTAATTGTAAGTACTTTATCTCCTGTTAAAGTAAACATATTAATCAAAACATTCTCTTTCTTTTTAATATTTGCTTTAATCATAAAATTTCCATTATTAGGATTAGGGAAAACTTTAAGATTTACGTTATTATTGTCATATTTAGGCATACCAATGTTTACATCATAACTTGAAACATATAAATCTGTTTCCCACAATCCTCTTCCATAAGTTGCGGCTCTTATCTTTTGTGCTCCATAATGAATTTCCAATTCATTAACAACTACATTAGGCAATCCATTATCAAACTCAATCCATTTTGCAGAAGAATTTAAAAGAGAATCATTAGTATAGAATACGCCTATATCAGTTCCTACATATAAACCATTAAGATATACATTATCTGAAGTATGTCCTGCTTGATGCACAATACAATTTGCAGCAACATTAGGAAGATTATAAGAAATATTATTCCATGAATCACCACCATTAATAGATTTATAAACTTTTTCTCCTTCATCATATCCTGAAAAAGTTATCCATAACGTAAGAGGGTCTTCAGAGCTGATTGTTATATAAGTAACTAAATCATCATTGATAGGCAAGCCCGTTTTTATTGATGTCCATGTTGTTCCTCCATCTGTGGTTCTATATATATCTTTGGGTCTTGATGCATAAATATAATTTGGATTTGAATTAGCAACAGATAAAGCTTTAAATGAATAATTAGAAGCTATATTAGAAATTTTTGTCCATGAAGTTCCTTGATCTTCGCTCTTCCAGATGTTATTAAATGCTGTATAAATAATATTTGAATTATAAGAATTCATTGCATAAGGCGTTACCCAGTCACCATGTTCACCAGCATCAGTAATAGGCGTTTCAAGGTTACTTGTAAAGTTTTGTCCACCATCTGTTGACCTGTTTAAAGTGCCATTATAATTTGTTGCATAAATAATATTTGGATTATGATGGTCTATCATTGCCTCCATACCATCGCCGCCCCATGCATTTATCCAGTTACCATCATTGTATAAATAAGTTCCATTATCCTGACTTCCTGCTATAATTACATTTGCACCATCGCGACAACCACCCATACGATAAAATTCTGTTATATGTAGTCCTCCTGTTAAATCGGTCCAATTTGTAGGCAGAGTATAACATCCCGGAGTAATCTCCTGTGTAATAAAATTAACACAAGGTAATACCTCATCAAGATTACCTATCTTAATTGTATCTGTTTTAAACAATCCTCCGTCATTAGATTGAAAATATTCTCCTGTTAAAGGATTAATTTTAGAGCAATGTTGATCAGCATGAAGACTTGGTCCAAAATAATTAACCCACATAGAAACAAAGTTCCATGTTTTGCCTGTATCTTCAGAACCCCACATATTAACTCCGCCAGTATAAATTTTGCCGGGGTCATTAGGGCTAACTAGTAATGTAAGGTCATAAGTTCCTTGTCCTGCATTATCTACAGGATAACCCGGTAAATTAAAATATCCGCCATCAATCCATCCAAGAACATTAGGAGCATACGTAGGACCTGCATTAGTATCAACCACTAATTGCCATGTATCGCCTGCGTCAACACTTTTGTAAAAAGCATAAAGTCCACCATTATTGCCGCAGGTTAAGGCATAAATAAAATTGGTGTCTGAAGGTGCTATAGCAATTTCAATTCGTTGTACTGTATCTGTAAGAGGTATTCCTGTATTCAAATCAGTCCATGTGTCTCCAAAATCTGTGGACTTCATTACTTTTGCTTCGTCTTGCATAACAGGACTAAAAAAGGTAGCAGCAAAGACAGTATTTGTATTAAGAGGATTTGCATCCATATCAATAATTACAGAACTGTCTTTTTTTGTCCATGTATCTCCTGCATCAGAGGACTTGTATATACCGTCAGCACCACCTGCAATAATTTTGTCTGTGCTATCAGGATTAATAATTATTTTTCTTATAAGTGAAGATTGTCCATCTGTTAAGTTAAAAGACAATCCTGTAGTATCCCATGTTGCTCCTGCATCAGTAGATTTTAATATTCCCATTCCAAATTGATATATTCTTCCTGCTTCAATAGTATTAAAACCTATATAATCTATATCACCGGTTGCTATATACATAATATCAGGATTATCAGGAGCAACAGCTATATCACTTATTCTAAGCAAAGGAATATCATCTGTTAAAGTAACCCATGTCTGTCCTCCATCAGTAGTTTTCCATACGCCTCCCTGTGATGCACCAATCCAAAAAACATTTGTATCGGTAGGATGAAAAGTAATACAGTTAATTCGTCCCATACCATGAATACTTGTAGGGTCTGGCGATGGAGGTATTGAAATAGGAGCAATTGAAGTCCAGTTGGAGTTCGTTTTTAAGTTTTTTTTAGAATAATATTCATTTTTGATTTTTTTTAACTCTTTCCAGTTAATACCAGGGTCAGGCATCTCTCCTGTAGGGAAAACTCTTTGTCCATAAAACCATTCCCATCTCTTATATGCTTTATATCCTTTTATCTTACTCAAATCCTTATCAGCAGACCACATATTAAATGCTTTTTGAATATCATAAAAATTAAGGTCTTTTTTGTTTACATCAATATAAGGAGTCCTCATCCATTGCTGAGCTTTTAAATTGCTTAATTGAACACAACTTAAACAAAATGCAAGTAAAATAATAATTTTTGTCTTCATAGTTTTTTAATTTTTTAATCCACTCCGAAAAGCAAATATTTGCCTATTTGTCATTCTGAACTTGTTTCAGAATCTATTGATATTATTGAAATTAGAGATTCCGAACTAAATTCGGAATGACATAATTTTGTCTTTTCGGAATGGATTCATTTTTTAATTTATTAATTAATTATATTTGCTAAATTATACATTTTTTTTATTTTCCTTCATAAATATATACATTTTTTTTAACTTGAAATAAATAAAATATATATTTGCAAAATAAATATTATAAATCATTAGTGTCCGATAAAAATTAATTATAAATATTAAATTGATTTGGTCTATTTTTTTACTATAATCCTCATTTAAAAAAAATTAAAACCCATTAATTATGAAACGTTCTTTTATTTTTCTTGCAATCTTTACTTTTTGCTCTATCCATAGTTATGCTCAGGATGTCCAGCAAGCCCGTTTGCTTAGGTTTCCTGCTGTTTATGAAAATCAGATAATATTCTCTTATGCAGGAGATTTATATACTGTTGATAAAACAGGAGGCATTGCCCGTAAACTTACTAATGATATTGGTTATGAGATGTTTGCAAGATTTTCTCCTGACGGCAAATCCATTGCTTTTACAGGACAATATGATGGCAACACAGAAGTATATCTAATGCCTTCTCAAGGTGGAGTGCCTGAAAGATTAACTTATACTGCAACAATACCACGTGATGATATTTCTGACAGAATGGGTCCTAATAATATTGTTATGACATGGACAAATGACGGAGAAAATATTATCTATCGTTCACGAAAACAATCTTTCAACTCTTTTGTGGGACAGTTATTCAAGGTCTCAAAAAATGGCGGATTATCAAAAGAATTGCCTTTGCCAACCGGTGGATTTTGTTCTTTTTCTCCTGATGGTAACAAACTGGCTTATAATCGTGTATTCAGGGAATTCCGCACATGGAAATATTACAAAGGCGGTATGGCTGACGATGTATGGATTTATGATTTTAAAACAAAAAAAACTACTAAAATAACTGATAATGATAATCAAAATATATTTCCTATGTGGAAAAATGATGAAATATATTTTTTGTCTGACAGAGACAGAACAATGAATATGTTTGTATATAACACAAAAACAAAACAAACAAAAAAAGTTACTGATTTCACCAAATATGATATTAAATTTCCTTCATTGGGAAAAGATGCTATTGTATTTGAAAATGGAGGATATATTTATTTATTTGATATTAAAACCAAAAAATATGAAAAAATAAATATTCAAATTGCCAATGATTTTGCCAATGGACGTGACCAACTAAAAGATGCAGGTAAAAATATTAATTCAGTAGAGATTTCGCCTGATGGTAAACGTATAGTGGTTGGAGCAAGAGGCGATATCTTTACAGTGCCTGTTCAACATGGAATTACCCGCAACTTAACACAAAGTTCCGGTGCTCACGACAGAAATGCTGTCTGGTCTCCTGACGGGAAATATATAGCATATATATCTGACAAAAACGGAGAATATGAAATATATATTCAAAAACAAGATGGCACAGAACCACCTGTCCAATTAACAAAAGATGCTGATACATACAAATATTATTTAAAATGGTCGCCTGACAGTAAAAAAATATTATGGAACGATAAAATGTTGCGCTTACAATATGTTGATATTAAGACAAAAAAAGTTACTCTTATTGCAAAATCAAAAATATGGGAATTCCAATATTTTAACTGGGCACCTGACAGCAAATGGCTCACTTATGTTAGTAATGAAAAAAATGATATGTCAAAAATCCATTTATATAATATAGATTCTAAAAAAGATTATGAAGTAACACAGGAATGGTATAGTTCTTCACAACCAACATTTAGTAATGACGGAAAATATTTACTTTTAACATCAAAAAGGGATTTTAATCCTATTTATAGCGAAACAGAATGGAATACCGCTTACAGAGATATGAGTAAAATTTATCTTATAACTCTTGCAAAATCCACTTTATCACCTCTTGCACCTGAAAATGACGAAGTAAAAATTGAATCAGACACTTCAAAGACAAAAAATGATAAAAAAAAGAAAAAACAAGATATAAAACAACCTGTTACTGTTAAAATTGATATTGATGGAATACAAAACAGAATTGTTGCCCTTCCTGTAAAAGCATCTAATTACTGGAGTATATATGGATTAGAGGATAAAATTTATTATTGTGAACGTTCTTTTTCTTCAAAACAAACTTTAATAAAGGTCTTTGACCTGAAAAAGAAAAAAGAAACCGACTTAGGCAATTATGATGGCTTTGATATATCTGCAAATAAAAAAAAAATGCTTATAAAAAAAGGTAAGAAATATTCGGTTATTGATTTATCCGGTGCTAAAATCAAATTAGATGAATCTGTTGATTTATCAAACTTAAAAATACCGGTAAATAACAAAAAAGAATGGAAACAGATTTATGATGAAAGCTGGAGACAGATGCGCGACTTTTTTTATGACCCTGATATGCACAAAGTGGACTGGAAGGCAATGCACGATAAATATGCCGTGTTAGTGCCTTATGTAAATAATCGTAATGATTTGAACTATATTATAGGAGAACTTATAGGAGAACTTAGTATAGGACATTCTTATGTAAGCGGTGGAGACAAACCAACACCTAAAAAAATATATACAGGACTATTAGGTGCCAAAATTAGCCGGCATTCATCAGGATATTATAAAATTGATAAAATATTGAAAGGTGAAAACTGGAACAAAAATTTACGCTCACCTTTAACAGAAATAGGCGTTAATGTTAATCAAGGCGACTATATAATTGCTGTTAATGGTAAATCAACTAAAAATATGGATAATATTTACGAATCTCTTATAAATACTGCTGATAAACAAATTGAGATTACTGTTAACTCAAAGCCAAATGAAAAAGATAGTAGAAAAACTATTATTGTGCCTGTTAAAGATCAAGCCAATTTATATTATTATAAATGGGTTCAAAATAATATTAAAAAAGTTAGTGAATCCACTAATAATCAGGTAGGATATATTCATATTCCTGATATGTCAACTAAGGGATTGAATGAATTTGTTAAATATTTTTATCCGCAGCTAAAAAAGAAAGCATTAATAATTGATGACAGAGGAAATGGTGGAGGCAATGTGTCTCCAATGCTCATAGAACGTTTGCGCAGAGAAATAACACGTTCCAATATTGCAAGAAATGTAACTGAGCCGGGCAATACTCCGAAACAAATGATGCTTGGACCTAAAGTGTTGTTAATAAATTGTTATTCTGCTTCTGACGGAGATTTGTTTCCTTACTCATTTAAAAAGCATAAAATAGGCAAAGTAATTGGCACCCGCACTTGGGGAGCTGTTACCGGTATTCGTGGCTCTTTACCTTTTGTTGATGGTGGCTCTTTATATAAACCCGAATTTGGCACTTATTCTTCTGATACAAGCAAATGGATTATTGAGGGCTATGGCGTTGACCCTGATATTATTGTTGTCAATGACCCTGCAAAAGAATATGCAGGTGAAGACCAGCAACTTAATAAAGCTATTGAAGTTATTTTAGAAGAACTTAAAAATTATAAAGGATTGCCTCCTGTGCCTGCTTTCCCGGATAAAAGCAAATAGATTGTAAAATAAAAATAAACCCCGTAGGATATATCCAACGGGGTAAATACATTTTTTTATAGTAATTATTACCTTTTATTTCGGCTTTGCTCAATAACTAAAAGCAAACTTAATTAGTGTCTGCCTATAAAGTAAGTGTTTTGTTCAGAATGTTCGAGTTCGGGGCTTGTGCAGTCTTGAAAATCAGGAGTTTATTTTTATAAATGACTGATTTGAAAGACAAACGTAACGAAGAAATCGGACATTATGGACAAATATTACTTAAAGAGATTTGATGCTATATATACCCAAAATCGTAACAAAAAATGCCAAATAACACTAAAAATTGTTTAATCGTTATTGTTGGACCTACAGGTATTGGAAAAACATCACTAAGTATTGAACTTGCAAAAAAATTAAACACAGAAATAATATCAGCCGACTCCCGCCAGTTTTATAAAGAACTAAAAATAGGCACTGCCACTCCTTCAGAAAAACAACTGAATACTGTAAAACATCATTTTATCAACAATCTCTCTGTTAAAGATTATTACAATGTATCTATGTTTGAAGAGCAAGCTATTAATGTATTAAAAAAAATATTTATAAATCACAGATATGCAATTATGGTTGGTGGCTCAGGCCTGTATATTAATGCCGTATGTGATGGTATTGATATATTACCAAATCCTGACCAAACTATAAGAGAAAAAATAAAAAATATATACGAAGAAAAAGGTATTAATGAATTACAAAAACAATTAAAAACATTAGACCCTGAATATTTTTCTGTTGTTGATACAAATAACCCTAAACGGCTGATGAGAGCAATAGAAGTATGTCTGCAAACAGGGGAAAAATATTCATCTTTAAGAACAAATAAATCAAAAACAAGAAACTTTAAAATAATTAAAATTGGTCTTATTTGCAACAGAAAAGAACTATACTCTGTAATAAACAAACGTGTAGATATGATGCTCAAACAAGGGTTAATCAATGAAGCAAAAAATCTATACAACTTAAACGATTATAAAAAAATCAATGCTTTGAATACTGTTGGATATAAAGAAATCTTTGCTCATTTAGATAATAAAACAAATATTAAACAGGCAATAGAAAACATTAAAACAAACACACGGAGATATGCCAAACGACAGCTTACATGGTTTAAAAAAGATATTTCCATTACATGGTTTCATCCTGATGAAAAACAAAAAATTACAGATTTTATAAAAAAATGTTAATATATTAAAATATATTTAATACATTTGTTAGATTTTAACGAAATAATTATTTGGTTTTTCTTTGTAAAATTATTTTTTTATTAACTTTGAAATCTTAATTTTAAAACTTTTTTATTATGAAAAAATATATACCTTATTTCTTGTTTCTATCTGTAATATTTAATAGCTATTTCTCTTATTCCCAACAGATTACAGAATCTACTTTAAATCCTGATTTTGTTAATTATTTAAACCAGAAAGAGCAGGGAACATTTATAACAATAACAAATGATGGCTATGGATTAGGATTAATACCATCACCTGTTAAACATAACTTTGATGCTTTTTATGCAATGCATAAAAAAATAAGAGGGGCTAAATATACTGCTGACTATGATATGAGAACCAACGGATACATCACTTCTGTAAAAGCTCAGGGGTCTTGTGGTGCCTGCTGGACTTTTGCAACAATGGGTTCAATAGAATCGCGATGGAAAGTATTAGGTCTTGGCACTTTTGACCTGTCAGAAGATAATCTTAATAACTGTCATAACTTTGACTATGCACCATGCCAGGGAGGCACTGCTGAAATATCAACAGCTTATCTGTCAAAAAGACACGGACCTATATCTGAAGCTGATGACCCATATACTGCAACATCGGGAACTTGCCCATTAGCATTATCCCCTTTGGCTTATGTAACTGATGCACGATTCTTGCCTAATGATGCAGATGTAATTAAACAAACTTTATTAGATTATGGCGCCCTATACGTTTCTATGAGATGGGAAGATGCAAGTTTTAATTCCGGCAATAATACATATTACTATAGCGGCTCTGACTATGCAAATCATGCAATAACACTTGCCGGCTGGGACGACAATAAAGTAACAGATGGCGGCACAGGTGCATGGATATTTAAAAACAGCTGGGGAGCTTCATGGGGAGAATCAGGATTCTTTTATATCTCTTATAATGATACAAAAGTTTTATCTAGTAATGCTTATTTCCCTGTAAGAACCGACTATATACCAAGCTCTGAAATATATTACTATGACTATTACGGAGAAACAAGCGATAAGGGATTTGGAAGTCCTACAGGATACGGATTAACAAAATATGAAGCATCCAATGACCAGCAAATAACCAAAATAGGAACTTATATTGCTGCAAGTAATGCCAGTGTAAAAATAGAAATATATGATGACTTTAATGGTACAACTCTCACAAATTTATTAGATAGCATAACTACTCAGGCATGCGAATTTCCCGGTTATTATACTTTTGATTTACCATCGCCTTTGTTTATTGCCAGTGGAAATGATTTTTATATTAAAATTAAATATTATACACCCGGATATAATACTCCTATACCTGTTGAAAATGTAACTCCCGGCTATGCAAGCAATGTAACAACAGAAACCGGCAAATGCTGGATAAGTGATAATGGCACTTCATGGACACCAGTAGGAAATGGCACCTCAAAAGATTATGATTTATGTATCAAAGCTTATGCCACAGCAGCAGGTTCGCCTATAGCTGATTTTACTTCTGATTTTACTGATTTCTGTGATGCACCTGTCAATGTTCAGTTTATTAATAACAGCTCTAATGCTAATTCTTTTCTCTGGGATTTTGGCGATGGTGATACAAGCACTCAAACAAGCCCTTTACATACTTATACCAACATTGGTATTTATGATGTCAAGCTAATTGCTTACGGAGATAGTCCTTTTGGAGATGATTCCATTACAAAAATAAACTTTATTAATATTGACCCTTCAAATCCTTGTATTGTAATAATGCCACAATCAGGCGCTGGCGAGACCCAAACATCCTGCTCCGGAATTTTATATGATAGTGGAGGAAATGATAATTATCATAGTAGCACAAATAGTATTATAACAATTGCACCAATAAGTGCTTTATATATAACACTTAATTTTATCTCTTTTAATTTTGAACAGGGCTGGGATTCTTTATTTATTTATGATGGTTCTGATACATTAAGCACTTTAATAGGTGGATATACTGGCAGTTCTCTACCTAATGGAGGAACAATAGTATCATCAGGAGAAGAAATTACTCTTAGACAATTCACTGACCAGGCAGTAACAGAATCCGGCTTTGAACTTAACTGGCAATGTACTTATTCTGATACACCACCGGTAGCTGACTTTACGGCCTCTGATACAGCAAGCTGCACAGGAAATATTCAGTTTATTGACTTATCATCAAACGGACCTAATCTCTGGCACTGGGATTTTGGCGATGGAGATACTTCTAATGTTCAAAATCCTTCACACTTTTATACAACAAATGATACTTTTTCTGTAAAACTGTTTGTTAGTAATGATTATGGCCAAGATTCCTTATTTAAAAATGAATTTATCATCATAAATTGTCCCGAACAACCAGTAACAACATCAGCAGCAAGATGTGATTCCGGCTCTGTTACTTTATCAGCATCAGGAACAGGAATATTAAACTGGTATGATGATTCAACAAATGGAAATCTGTTAGATACAGGAACAACTTTTAATACGCCGGTATTAGGACAGACAACAACCTATTATGTGGAAAATGTTATTGAACAAAGTTCTCAATATACTGGCAAACCCGATAATTCCGGAGGCGGAAGCATTTTTACTGCTGCTAATAAACATTATCTGGTTTTTGATTGTTATTCTCCCGTAACTCTTGTATCAGTAAAGGTCTATGCTCAAGGTGCCGGTAACAGAACTATTGAATTACGCGATAATAACAGCATGGTCATTCAATCAACAACAGTTAATATTCCTGATGGTGAAAGTCGCGTTAATTTAAATTTTGACATCCCTGTTGCTAATGACCTGCAATTAACAGGACAGGAATCTCCAAATTTATACAGAAACAATAATGGTGTCTCATATCCTTATGAAATATCAGGATTGATTAGTGTTAAATACAGTAGTGCAGGCACAACTCCTTATCAGTATTATTATTTTTATTATGACTGGGAAGTAAAAGAGCCACCTTGTAAAAGTGTAAGAACTCCTGCAACAGCAACAATCATATTGCCATCAGCTTCAGTAACGCCAAACGGTAATATATCTATCTGTTTTAATGATAGTATAACTCTTACATCACAACAGGCAGATAGTTATCTGTGGTATCCAACAGGAGATACTACACAATCAATTACTGCTACAGATTCCGGCTCATATTATGTAGAAATTACTGATAGCGTATGTTCAGCAATGTCTTTGCCTGTTATAATATCTATTGATACACTTCCTATTGCAAATTTTGGATATATTTATGAAAGCACAACAGTTAATTTTTATGATGCATCAGTAGATGTGGATACATATTTTTGGGATTTTGATGACGGAGATACTTCAATAGTTCAAAACCCTTCACATACTTATATTACAAATGGTGATTATAATGTATCTCTTATAGTATCAAATGCTTGTGGCTCTGATACAACAAATAATACAATTCATATTTATTATGTTGATATTAAAGATAATTCTATGCTTACTAACCTGGATATATTCCCTAATCCAACAAATGAAATACTTTATATTAATTTTATGTCTCAACAAAAACAATATGTTGAAATAAATTTGATTAATCTGATTGGTTGTCAGCTATGGACTGACAAATTACATCTCTTTAAAGGAAATTATTATAATAATTCTGTTGATTTAAGTAATTATACAAAAGGTATTTACTTTATCCGTATCAATACTGAAAATGAAATTATTACACAAAAAATAATAGTTTATTAATATTTTACAAGAATCCTTTCCGAAAAGATAAAATTATATCATTTCGTCAGTTGTGTTGCATGACCAATAGGTTATTTTTTTACAAACCCTAATCTAAAAAAAAATATTTTCCTTTGATTAAATAATTTTCTGTATTTTTGAAACAAATTTAAAACTTAATTTTTGAAACAAATTTAAAACTTAAAACAATGAAAAAATCAGTAAATTTAATTCTCTTAACAATGCTGGTTAGTAGCATTTCTTTTGCTCAATACCAGTTTGAATCTTTTGATATTAACCCAAGCGGAGATTCTTCTCCTTATTTATTTACTGAATATAATGGAAAATTATATTTTCAGGCTAATGATGGAACTAACGGATATGAACTATGGGTAACAGATGGCACCTCTGCCGGAACACAATTGCTTAAAGATATTAATCCAACCGGAGATTCTGATCCTGGTTACTTTACCGAATATAACGGAAATTTATATTTTATAGCTGATGACGGAACTAATGGATATGAACTATGGGTAACAGATGGCACCT
>Ga0307990_1000905_pt1 | contig 25539 bp, 25 predicted proteins | sample EllFjometagen129_FD_203168 | JGI IMG/M metagenome (GOLD analysis project Ga0307990, IMG submission 203168) | Marine microbial communities from Ellis Fjord, Antarctic Ocean - #129 | ecosystem: Environmental > Aquatic > Marine > Unclassified | place: Southern Ocean | collected 2014-10-08
TTCGCACTCATCTAACCAACTATAAAGTTCTTGAACTTTCATTGGTTTGTTAAATGTTTTACAGTCAAGATCCTTTGCAACCTTTAATTCTGACTCTGACCATGCGCCAGATAAAATAGCAATATTTATCACTTTACACTCATGATCTTTTTGATTTTTTACAAATTCTAGCCCCGTCATATTAGGCATGTTAAGGTCAGTGATAATAAAATCTGTGCATGCCTGCTGAAATGGACATGGACAATTTTGATCTAATAAAATAGGACAAATACCTGGTTCAGAAAAATCAAAAACTTCATAGCCTTTATTCTTTACTAGTTTAGAAATTACTTCTCTAACCTGTTTGTCATCATCAAAAACAAGTACCCGAAATTTCATAATAGCACTTCCTTTATTTCAATTATTTTCTATATAACGCCGGGGTGACCGGCGAATTTGCGGTGCTAATGACCGCTTGCGGTCGATTAGCATTGTAAATTTGCCGGTCCACTCCTTGGTTATCGAGGCGCGTAGCGACTCGGTGGCCAAGGGGTGGACCGGGCACCGGGCACCCCGGCGTTGATCAAGTTGCGTAGCGTAGCGGAGCGACTTGATCAACCATTTATTAACATGTCTATTTGCCTTGATAACTTGAAAAAATTATTATTATCAAGTAAAGTTGCCTTAAATTATTTTTTAACAATGGAGTCAAAAAATGTCAAGGGGGAAAAATAAAAACTTACTTGATCAGGTGCGTGATGTAATGAGAGTAAAACATTACTCAATACACACTGAACGAGCTTATTGTGATTGGATAAAAAGATTTGTTCAATATCATAAAATAACCTCGAGAAAGGATTTGCAAAATGGAGAAGAAAAAATTGAACAGTTTTTGACTTATCTTGCTGTGGAATCACATGTTGCTCCTTCTACTCAAAATCAGGCAATGAATGCCCTTATGTTTTTATATAAAAAAGTGCTTAAAATTCCTTTAACAGATAAAATAGATGCTGTCCGTGCTTTTAAAAAAACAAATGTTCCAGTTGTATTAACCCGTGATGAAGTGAAAAAAATCATTAATATCATGGAAGGCGTACCACAGCTGATTATAAAAATATTATACGGTAGCGGACTCAGGGTCATGGAAGCAGTCAGACTCAGAGTTCAGGATATTGATTATAGTATGAAGCATATTACAGTTCGTTCAGGCAAAGGTGCAAAAGATAGAATTACAACTTTTCCTGAATCTATTATCCCTCTTCTTGATAACCATCTTGCCAAGGTTAAAACACTCCATGATGAGGATATTAAAAAAGGATTTGGGCAGGTTTATCTGCCTTGTGCACTTTCACGTAAATACCGGAACGCTGCAAAAGAATGGAACTGGCAATATATTTTTCCTTCAAGGAATTTATCAAAAGATCCGAGAAATGACAAGATTCGAAGGCATCATGTTGATCCAAGTGTTGTTAATAAGGCGATCAAGGCTGCTGTTAAAAGAGTTGAAATAAAAAAAAAGATCAGTGCACATACCTTTCGGCACAGCTTTGCCACTCATCTTCTGGAAAGGGGTACGGATATCCGGACGATTCAGGCATTGCTAGGGCATAAGGATGTTTCAACAACCATGATCTATACCCATGTTCTGCAACAGGGAGGACATGGTGTGCTAAGTCCTCTGGACGATCTTATCTGATGTTCTGATTCCATTGCCTCTGCTAATAATTTTGGAGGCTCTAAAAAGGGTTCGCAGGTTAATTGAAAAGTACCCCAATGGATAGGTATTGATTTTTCAGAGTAAAAAGCCGATGCCTCCAGAGGAGGAAAAGGTTGAGTTACCCCTAAAATTGTTTATCCTTACCCCCAAAGGATCCTTACCCCGTATATTGAGAATGGTATGAAGGTTCTGGATGTAGGATGTGCAATGGGTTTCTTTAGTTTGCCCCTTGCAGAAATGGTCGGTTCGAGTCGTGCTGTCCTGTTGGGAAAAGAAAACGTCAGTTTGCCGTTCTGAGGGGGAAAGAGGTCGCAAGGCCTCCGGCCTATCCGAAGAGCAGGTTTTATTCTAATAATGGATTCCGTTTCTGTAATTATTCTAATCTTTGGAGTTTTACTCGTTTTCGCCGGTTTAATCGGGCTGATTCTCCCGATATTACCGGGCCCGGCCTTGATTTTCGCAGGCCTTGTTCTTGCCGCATGGGCTGAGGATTTCGCGCATGTTGGTAGTATAACAATCACAATTTTGGCTGTTCTGGCTATTTTGGCCCATGCAATCGATTTTATAGCAGGGGGTTTTGGGGCTAAAAAATTCGGCGCGAGTCGGTGGGCATCATCCGGGGCTTTAGTGGGTGCTGTAGTGGGTGTCTTTTTTGGATTTATTGGTATTCTGATCGGGCCATTTATTGGAGCCTTTCTTGGTGAATTTATGGTAAAAAATCGTATTCAGCCTGCTGCTCGTGCGGGTATTGGTTCCTGGTTGGGCGTAGTACTTGGTACTGCAGCAAAAGTAGCACTCGGATTCGTAATGATAGGAATATTCATTGTCGTGCGCTACTTTTGAGGCAAAAATCTAGTAGGCGTTCACAGGTTCAGTGTTCACTCAACATTCAAAATTCAACATTTATTGTGGTTCCTCGCTGTTTTAAGTGGGTAAAACTTGATTTACCTGAAACTTGGAAAAAAGACTGGACTTCGAAAAACCGCGCTGCCCGCTGGTCCCTTGTAGCGTTTTGTTATGTGATTTATTATAGTTATCCTCTTGGAACGTGTAGAACAATTGGGAAAACAGATTGGAAATTATTAAAATCTTTGTCTGTGGTTAGAATGGGCATCTTATGACGTGAGGAAATTGCACAGATAAGAAAATCAGTGTTGGAACCCTGAATTCCTTTTTTTCTTGCCGCATTAAAATACTCAGCCGCCAACTCGTAATCTTTTGCTTCCAACTCAATATCTGCAAATGCTTCAAGGTGCAGTTTTAACGTATCAAATTGTTTTTTTGATTTTATGCCACTTAGTAGTTCTTGCCTGATTGGGCCAATAAGTTGAACACGAATTTCTTCGATTAAATTTTTTAGCTCTTCAATATACGGATTATCATCAACAGTCTTTCTTCTGAGTGCAAGCGACCATATACAAGTATCTACGATGATTTTCATTTTACAGCTCGTTGCTGTTTATAGTCATAGTCTTTGTCAAAGACCACTGTATTAAAAATATCGAGAATTTTTGATTGTTTTCTACGTTGGATGTATTCATGCAATGCTTCGGTGACAACACCTTTTTTTGTTCGATGTTTTCCAATTATTTTTGCTTCTTCAATAAGCGTATCATCAAGTGCAAGATTTGTAGCCATGATTATTCCTCCCGTTTGTTTACACATTATTATATACATTTTATTGTGTGATGTAAAGCGATAAGGGAAGGAATTTATCACACATAACGCCGGCTGTTGAGCCGCGAGCATCGCAAGGAAGAGAGCGCAATAGCGCTCTCTTCCTGAAAAGCGCAGTCGGCTCCAACGCCCTTGATAGGTGGGGTAGGAATTTAGGAGACGGAGTTAGTTTAATAATTTGGTTTAAAAAAGCGTGGACCACTTGGACTGATGCTTGTGGGCTGTCCTGAGCGATATGCGCCCGCAATTCACACAAATCAGCAACGAGGATTCCAAAAGCCGTGGTTGAATCCATCGATTTACACCTTGACCAAGAGGTTAATATTGAGGCCGTTAACGGTAAAATCATTATCACACCTATTAAGAAAAAGAAGGAATATAAACTTGAAGAACTTCTTAGCCAGTGTAAGTCTGGATCAATGAAGCTCACCAAAGAAGATCAAGAATGGCTTAACGCTGAACCTGTTGGCAAGGAAGTTTGGTAGTGGTTAAAAAAAAGTATATTCCAAAATGCGGTGATGTTGTGTGGACTAATTTTGATCCTGCAGCCGGGCATGAGCAAATGGGTAAAAGGCCGGCCCTTGTTCTTTCTCCAACTCCTTTCAATAAGAAAATTATGCTGGCTATGGTTGCGCCGATCACAAGCAGGGTTAGAGGCCATGGTTTTGAAGTTCTGCTCAATGGAAAGAAGATTGAGGGCGTTGTGTTGTGTCAACAAGTGAAGATGATCGACTTTATAGAAAAAGGCATTCAGTTTGCCGAAAAAGCACCAGACACCGTAACGAGTGACGCACTGGCAAGAGTCAGAGCGATAGTAAGCGAAGGAATCTATTAGATTACTATATCTTCAAGACCATCTTCACTGGAATGTACCCAAGGATTCATGACAAAAAGATCGAACCAAGGAAATGGATCGAAAACTATATCCTTACATATATTGAAAGGGATATCCGAAGTCTTGTAAATGTTGACAACCTGAAGCTTTTCGAGAGATTTTTACAAACCTGTACCGCTATGTCCGGGCAGCTGCGGGAAACCATCGTATTTCCGGATTGAGTTATCCGAGGTAACTTCTTAATAACTCGGGGTAAAGTATCTGGATTCCGGCGGAATTATCTTGGAATATCTCGACGCACGTAAAGCTTGCGTATCTGTTCTGCAAACTTTTTTTCGATCTCCGGCCGTTTTAGTTTCATAGTGGCGGTGATCATACCGTTCTCAATGGTCCATGGCTCCAGTGTCATGTACACAGAACGTACCCGGGCATGGACCGGAAATTTTTTCAACTGCACTGCGATCTTTTTAATGACCTCCTTCATGGCTGCGGGCGACTGGAGTGAAGAAGGATCCTTATGATCCAGAGAAAGCCCGGAAGCAAATACCTGCCATGCAGCGGGGTTGAGCACCAGCAACGCTGCAATATATGGTCTGCCTTCTCCTACCACCATGGCCTGTTTGAAAAGGGGGTCCAGGATAATCGACGCTTCCAGATCCGTTGGTGAGACCTTCTCGCCGATGGAGGTCACCAGGATTTCCTTGAGCCGCCCGCGGATATAGATTCGATTATCCTTTATTTCCGCAATGTCGCCTGTATGCAGCCATCCATCACTATCGATGGCCGCGCGGGTATCTTCGGGCCGGTTCCAGTAGCCGAGCATGACGCCCGGGCTGCGCACAATAAGCTCACCGTTATGTTTGATCTTGACCTCAACGCCGGACAAGGGCTCTCCAACAGAGGCCGGGACGTTGTTTTCAAGTCGATTGGCGCTTATCACCGGAGAGGTCTCGGTAAGCCCGAATCCTTGTACCAGAGGCAGTCCAAGCCCGACAAAGAACCGTGAAAGTCTCTCCTGCAGTGGAGCTCCTCCGCTGACTGCAAGCCGCACACGCCCGCCCAGCCTGGCCAGTATTTTGGCTGCCACAAATCGATGGAGAAACGGCCTAAATAAGATACGTTCTAACAGGTTGGCATGGCTGCCCCGGCCCTGGGTTGCCTCAAAACGGTGCCAGCCGACTTTCTCCGCCCAGCGAAACAGCAACCGCGCAAGCGCCCCCTTTTCTTTTAATTGTTGCTGTATCTTCGCATAAATACGCTCGAAGATTCTTGGCACCGATATGAGCACTGTGGGCCGAATTGTCAGCAAGTCCTCGGCAAGGTCCTTGGCGGAGCGCGCATATGCCACAGAACTGCCTGCCATCATGGGAACGTAATAACCCACTGTACGTTCGAATGTATGCGACAGGGGCAGAAAAGATAGAAAGACGTCTTCACGATACCCTGGATTCACTTTTAGCACGGCTTCTGCATTCCAGAGAATGTTCAGGTGAGACAGCATTACGCCCTTGGGAGGGCCTGTTGTCCCTGATGTATAGACAATTGTAGCAAGTCCATGAGGGTCAGTGGCCCGGTTGACCGGGGCAACCGGCCGTTCCGGCAGCCAATCGGCTACGTGGCTGAATTTTATCTTGTGTTGTGTCCTGGTCACTTTCTCTTTTTCCAAACACAGTATAAATTCCAGGGCAGGCAAATTTGCACAATGCTCTGCCAGTGCCTGCCATTGTTGATTAGTGCCAACGAGCAATATCCTGCTGCCCGAGTCGGTCAAGATATAGGCGATGTTTCCAGGGCTGTCCCATGTACACAGGGGCACAACCACCAACCCTAAAGACAGGGCGGCCTGTTCAAAGCAGACCCATTCCGCGCTGTTGCGCAGAACAACAGCGACGCGATCACCGGCCTCAAGATCTTCTCCTGCCAGCGCTTGCTGCCAGCGAGAATACTGTATGTGAATCTCCTGCCAGGTATAGGATATCCACCTCTGCCCGGCCGGATCATACTGCTGGTAGGCAACGGCCTCAGGCGTCCTTTCGATTCGACGCTGAAACAGGCCTGGCAACGTGCCTGCCTCGGCGCAAGAAATAAGGTCTGAATGGAATTCCGTTAATGGATGCATTGTCTTTTTTCTCACAGAGTTCGACCCACTGTTTTTTGTCTTTAATTTCCTATCAGAGTGGCTGTATGACCAAGATCAGGTTCCCCGCAGTGGCGCAGAATGTCTGCGCGGGCTGCGTCGCGCAGCTCGATGGCAGCAGACCAGTCTGATCCTTTCGGTGTGATTGGCTTCCCGACCGTTACACTTACCGCTCCCCTGCGAGGGAACCAGGAGCCTGAGCGCAATTTGGACCGGGTTCCCCGGATTATCACAGGTATTACCGGCATCTCTGCCTCCGCAGCCGTAACGAATGCTCCCATGTGGAACGGCAATAGACCCGGCATACGCTGGAACGTGCCTTCAGGGAAAAACAGTAACGATTTTCCGCGGGCTGCCGCTTGTGCGACCCGCCGGGAGTCCGCCACACCCCGTTCAATATCAAAGCGTTCGATAAACTCTACGTCCATACGCGACAGCAGCATGCGGACAGCAAAATAGTCAGTCAGTTCTGCCTTGGCTACAAAACCGAACTCAATGGGCAGGGTTGCCACCAACACAAATCCATCAATATAACTCAGGTGATTGGCAACCAACACGATAGGCCGGTTTTGGGGGAGGTTGTCCAGCCCGTGCACCACAATAGGTGTTTGCGAAAGACGGGCCAGCAATCGCATAGAGCCGCGCGCGACAGTCCATCGCCATCCTGACCGCGGCAGCAGGGCCACCAGCAGCCATGTCACAGGCGCTACCAGCCCGAACAGTGTCCAGGCGTAAGAGGCATAAAGCACATCAGTTACCATTCGTCTTGCACGGCGCACCTGCGGCAATAGGCCGCCCAGCGCCAGGCGGGTCAGTTGCCACCAGACCGCTCTCTGACGTTTGCCGATCCGGCCTTGCTCGTAAAACTCGCGGCTGGCGGCACGACGGATTTTCCCGCTGGAAGTCTTAAGTACCGTATGCGGCGGCGCGATCACCACGTCGTCAGGGGGCATGGCCAGAAGGTCCACCGCCACGCTGTTTATGCGGGTGCGCAACTGCTTAAGCGTTTCGCTGCCCGTTTCCCGGGTCTCGGCAAGTACAACCAGGCGCTCAGTGCCGGAAGCAGGGTCAGTGCTTCCAAAGACAGCCACGCAACCTTTACGGATGCCTGGGATTTCACCAACAGCTTCTTCCAGCTCGTATGGATAGATGTTGCGCCCGCCACGTATGATGATGTCTTTGACCCGGCTGGTCAGATACACGTCTCCACCGGCCATGTAGGCCAGATCACCGGAGTCCAGCCAGTCTCTATGGAACAGACGCCGGGTTTCCCCGGGGTTGCGGAAGTAGCCGCTGGTTACAGACGGCCCCCGGAACTGGAGCCGCCCTTCCTGCCGTTCAGGCAATTCTCGATCAGTGGGATCCACAATGCGGATCTGGTGCCCCGGCAAGGGCTGGCCGCATGCCACGAAGCGAAGTGCTTTTGTGTCTGTTTCCAGTGCCGGTACTGCTTGACCGGAGCTTATGAGCGGCTCTCGCCTAATCCGGTCGATGACCGGGCCGCGACCAAGGGGCGGAAAGGCCAGGCCCACCGAGCTCTCGGCAAGTCCGTAGACAGGAGTCATGGCCTCTGGCCGGAAGCCATATTGGCTAAAACGCTCGGAGAAACGCTGTACTGTCTCCGGGCTGACCGGCTCTGCCCCGTTAAAGGCGATGCGCCAGGAACTAAGGTCCAATCCCTTGATATCACGGTCATCGATCTTGCGCAGGCAAAGCTCATAACCGAAGTTGGGGGAAGGGGACAAGGTGCCGCGGTGCCGGTGGATGGTCCACAGCCACTGTTCCGGTCGCGCCAGAAACGCCAGGGGCGACATAAGGACCATTTGGCAGGCATAGTACAGGCTGCCAAACCAGGCACCGATCAGCCCCATGTCGTGGTAAAGGGGCAACCAGCTCACGAACACATCTGAGGAATCTGCCTGCACGGCCTCGCCCATGGCGCGGATGTTAGCCAGAAGGTTGGCATGGGTAAGGACCACGCCTTTGGGGTCACCCGTGCTGCCGGAGGTATATTGCAAAAAGGCGATATCATGGGGCTGCAACGGTGGAGCGTTAAATTCTCCTGCCCCGGAAGTGAGCTCCTGTACGGTCACCACGCTGCGCAGTCCTTCCACCTGAGCCTTGAGCAGGCGGGCGAGTTGCTGGGCCTCGGGCACAGTAATCAACATCGTGCACTGTGAGTTACTCAGAATGCCCCTATGGCGGCGAAGGTGCTCCTCGATCTGCGTCGGCCGCACTGGTGGATACAGGGGAACCGGTATGCCGCCTCCGAGCAATATTCCGAAAAAGCTGAAAAAGTACTCGCGACTGGTGGGCAGCATTATGGCCACTGTCTGTCCGGGCTCGAGGTCTCTTTGTCTCAGCCCGGCAGCTACTGCTTCCGCTCCTTGTTTAAGTGACCGGTATGTGATCTCTTCCGGGTAATCAGCTTCGCCGTAGAGGATGATATGGGGACGGTCAGGATGGGACAGCACGTGCCTGTCCAAAACTTCTACCAGGGTTTGCGCGCTATGGGCCGCGGCATCCGCCTTCTCGAGGGCGGCCGGTTTTACCAGGCCCGGGGTTATCCGGGGCCGCCTCGGGCTGCCAGCGCTCAGCACAGCCCGCAACAGGTCGCGCGGCGTTTCTGCTCTGGCCAGCACCTGTTCTGACAGCATGACATCAAAGGTTCGTTCAATGCGGATCAGCAGCTCCACCCTGGCCAGGCTGTCAAGGCCAAGGTCGCGATCCAATGAGCTGTCAAGCGTCACTGGCGATAATTGCCGACCCGGTTGAAGCTCAGCCGCAAGTTGACGCACCACTTCAAGCAACGATTCAGCAATCTCTTCAAAGGACCTTTCTTTTTGCTTGTCACTCATAATAATTATTTAGTGCCTGCCAAACTTATCCTGGCTGGCATGATCGGCCGTCCAATTCCATCCAGTACGAAGAGCCATCTTTATTTGTAGCAATTTTAATTGGAATTGAACAGATTAAGCGTCATGTTTATTTGAGTGCGAAGTCAAGCTGCGCTTTGGGGTGATTTTGGTATAATTTTTTGGGTATTGGGAATGAATTTTAAAATGGCTTCCCTCCCCCATGATGGGGGAGGGAAAAGGGTTTGAAGATGGATACTACCTGACTCCTTTCAGATACTTAAACAAGTCTCCATCTGTAGACATTACCAATGTCGTATTGTCATCCATAATTTTTGTAAAGCTTTCCATGGTCCTGGTGAACCGGTAGAATTCAGGGTCCTTGTTGTAGGCAGCTGCGTAGATGTCCGCTGCTTGTGAATTGGCTTTACCCCTGATTTCCTGGGTCTTGCGATAGGCCTCAGAGGTAACGGTCTTGAATTCGCGATCCTTTTCCCCGGAAATTCTTGCGGCCTCTCCAGCACCTTCGGAACGATACTCCTCGGCAATGCGCTTTCTCTCGGAGATCATTCTGGCATACACTTCTCTCCTCACATCTTCAACATAGTTGATTCGTTTGAATTTGAAATCCAGGATCTCTATCCCGAGATTTGCAACACGGGGAGACGCAGCTTTTAATACCTCCTGCTCCAGCTTTTCTCTGCCGAATTGAATATGTTTTAATGATCCTGTGTCTTCTTTGGTCTCGTTATCCTCCGGGTTCGCACTTCTTACCAGTTCTATAAGTACGTGCTTTGCTATGGCATTTCGTGTCTCACCGTCCAGGATGTCGTCCAATCTGGACTGGGCCCCGCGCTCATCCCTTAGTCGCTGGAAAAAAAGGAGTGAATCAGTTATATGCCAACGTGCATAAGTATCCACCCAAATGAACCTCTTGTCCTTTGTCGGAATCTGATTCGGGTCACCGTCCCAGGCCAGGAAGCGTTTGTCGAAAAAATTCGTGTTTTGAATAAAGGGTAGCTTCATGTGTAGGCCGGGCGTGGTTATGGGCTCTCCCACAGGCTTTCCGAACTGAGTCACAATCGCCTGTTGAGTCTCGTCCACTATAAAAAACACACCACCAACCACCGACAAAGCGATAATTATGCCTATTGCTGCGATAGTAGATATATATTTCATGGCTTCACCTCACTGCCCAGCGAAAGAAGAGGAAGGACGCCTTTCACCTTATCATCAACAATTATCTTGTGTTTGATCACTGGATAAATAGTGTCGATTGTCTCAAGATATATCCTCCTCTTAGTAACCTTAGGTGCCCTATTGTAAGCCTCCAGAATCAACTCGAAGAACTTGGCGTCTCCCTTGGCGCGATTTATTCGGTCCTTAGCATACCCTTCGGCTTGCTGTATGGCCTGAAGTGCCTGTCCTCTGGCCTTTGGAATGATCCGGTTATATTCTGCCTTCGCCTGGTTGATCATTTTCTCCCGCTCCTGCTGAGCCTGGTTTACTTCGTTAAAGGATGGTTTTACCTGATCAGGCGGGTTAACATTCTGGAGAACGACCTGGTCTACAGTGATTCCTGTCTCATACTGGATACACAGTGCCTGAAGGCGCATCTTTACCTCGTCGGCTACTTCCTGTCTTCCTATGGTAAGGAGATCATTCACTGTCCTGTCTCCTACGACCTCTCTCATAATTGCCTCGTTCATGTCTCGAAAGGTGATCCTCATATCTCTGACCTTGACCAGATACTTGTAGGGATCATTAATGCGGTACTGGGAAGACCACTCCACCACAGCAACGTTCAGGTCGCCTGTAAGCATCAGGGATTCATTCTGGAAGTTGTTTGAGGTATAGCGCGTCTGGACACCAGCCGGTTGAGTACGAAAACCGAATTCCTCCTTTAGCTGGCGCTGCACCGGCACTTTGATGACACTTTCCACAGGGTCAGGCAACTTAAAGTTAAGACCCGGAGGTGCTTCACGTACATAGCGGCCAAAGCGAAAGACCACCCCAACCTCTTCCGGTTCGACTGTGAACCATAGGTTCCAAAGAATGACGGCCAGTATCAGTGCCCCAACCAGCACTACTCCCGATCGCCATTGCGAGCCGGAAGGTATAAGCCGGCGCAGTTCTGCAGCATTTAAATTTTGCGGGTCCATTTTGGTCCTCCATTAATTTTTTATTCTAAATTTACACAAACTTATATTATGAACATGACGCCCTTCGGGCGAGCTTAAAAAAATCTCTGACACGGATTTCACTGATTACACTGCCTAATCCGTGGCCATCCGTGTAATCCGTGTCTAAAATGGAAATTCCTATAATAGGAACTTATAATGTATCGACAACTTCACGTCTATACAATAATTTTCCCTCCCATTTATGCAACGATCCAGAGTGCTCCTTTTGTATGGATATGTAACAGCCTATTGGACACGCTGCCCGGAAAAACAGCTTCCCATCCCCCGATTCCTCTGCGGCCGGTAACCAGTGTCCCATACCCTCCCTTTTCGTATTCTGCAAATATGTCTTGTGTCACTCCCGTGCTTCCTTTTTTGATTTTGATCTCTACGGATTTCGGATTGAATCCGGCATCTCTGAATATACTGTGGATCCCGGAAAGCAGGTTTTTCATCTTTTTTTCAGAGTAAGAGGCTATTATTGTTTCAACATCTTCAAAGGTGGCGGAGACTTCTCTGGATATAAACGGGCGGAATTTTGGGATAACATTAAATAAAGTCACCTTTACATTTTTTATTCCGGCTAATGCAAAACTTGCATGGTCAACCACCCGCAAACAGGATTCGCATGCATCAACCGCAATCAACACGTGCTTTGATGGAATGGGGTCGTCAATTATCCAGACAGCAATATTTTTGAGATGCTGAACCAGCCCATAGGAAACACTGCCGATAAAGTATGAAACAAGAGGTCCTAAGCCACGCCTGCCGACAACCAATGCATCATACTTGCCACGCCTAGCTTCATTTAGTATGTCCTGCACAGCACTCCGGCTTTGCACGACCGCTTTTGTGTGAATGTGATCAGCCGGAAATTGGTTGCGCTCCAGTAAAGCCCTGCCTCTTTCCAGTATGCCGGCACATTCCTGCTGCCTCTGCTTATTTATATCATCAAGACGCGTAAGACGGCTTTTCTCCGCCTGGAAACTCCTACTTCCAGTAGTCAGGAATGACGGCAGAGGTTCTGCTACGCTTATGAGTGTAATGTCAATATCCGGGACATCTTGATATATCCCGGCTATGTATTTCAGTGAGTTGTGGGCATTTGGAGAACCGTCTGTAGCTGCAAGCAGATGTCTATTCATGGTATTCCTCAATCTCGATCTTAATAAGTTTTTATAAATAGTGACGGACTTGAAAAAAAGTCGAAATCCATGTTTCTGGTACTCATAATCAACTGATATTGCACAATGCAAAATTATATTTGTGTATTTTGTGCCTTTTTGCGGCTATATCAATAGTGGTTATATAACATTTTTAGAGAATTTAGAACATTTGCAATAAATGCCGTGTGAACTAAACTTTTAGGGGATTGGATAAACGATATGGAGTCTATGGAGTCTATAGATGATACTAGCCGACTTCTCAAAGAGCTGTCAGAAGCCAAAATGTGGCCGGAAGAGTATCAATTTGGAGGAAATAGTGAATAACACCAGTAAAATTGTGCTTAATTCAAAGGAGATGGACCGGGCACTTACAAGAATGGCCCATGAAATCATAGAACAGAATAAGGGAATAGAGGATCTCGCCCTTATTGGCATCAGGACAGGCGGGGTGCCGTTATCCGAACGTCTGCAGCAGCGAATCGCTGCCATAGAGGGAACTATGGTCTTAACAGGGATTCTGGACATTACTCTCTATCGGGATGACTGGAGTACCCTGAGCCAGCATCCCATAGTCAGGAAAACTGATATTTCATTCTCTGTTGACAACAAAAATATAGTACTGGTGGACGACGTCCTTTACACCGGACGTACCATCAGGGCCGCCCTGGACGCCTTAATTGACTTGGGCAGACCACAGAAGATCCAGCTCGCTGTCCTCGTGGACAGGGGGAGACGGGAGCTTCCGATTAAGCCTGATTTTGTGGGGCTTTCACTTCAGACTTCAGCCAATGAACACGTAAATGTCTTTTTGAATGAAATCGCAGGGAGAGACGAGGTTGTCCTGGAGGAAAAAGCTGGAAAAGATATATGAAGCAGATATCTCAGCTATTTGTAATTTCCTTGATAAAACGGAAATAACAGGAATAATTCCCAACCCAGCAAGTTTTTAGTCATAGACCCACACAGGCTGACACAGACAACCATGTCACTGAATCAAGGATAGAATCGCAGATGCAAACAGATACCCGCAGATTACAATCACCAAATCACCAAATCACCAAATCACCAAATCCTCTAGGCATCACCATAGGCTGTCCGGCAGGAATCGGTCCTGAAATTATTATAAAGGCATTTGCCGGCAATCCTGAATGGTTGTTGTCCCCTTCGGCGGTCGTCATAGGGGATATGAACATACTAAAAAGGGCATCAAGGGCACTTGATATCAATATCCCCATCAAGTCCTGGATGCCCGGCGATTCCCTTTCCGGCAATGCGATACATGTAATTACCCGGACCAACCTTGACATTGAGGATATCCCGTGGGGTAAGTCGAGCTCCGCTACAGGAAAGGCCTCTTTTGAGTATATCACCGAGGGCATTAGACTCTGCCAGGAAGAAAGGCTTTCCGGCCTTGTGACTGCCCCTATAAACAAGCTGGGCCTTAAACTTGCCGGCATCGACTATCCGGGGCATACTGAAATCTTGGCTGATAGGACCAACACGAAAAGATACGCTATGATGTTGGCAGGTGATAAGCTCCGGGTAACCCTTGTGACCATACACTGCCCCTTGAGGGAGGTGGCAGACAATATCAGCACGGAAAAGATTTTTCAAATAATTTCCCTTACTGATTTTTCCTTAAAAAATGACTTTGGTCTAAAAGAACCAAAGATTGCCGTGGCCGGGCTGAATCCGCACGGAGGCGAGTCCGGGATGTTTGGTAATGAGGAGGAACAGGTCATAAGACCCGCTATAGAAATGGCTAGGGAAAAGGGCATAATGGCCAAAGGACCTTATCCCCCGGACACAGTGTTTTATCAGGCTATCAATGAAAAATTCGACGCTGTAGTCTGTCAGTACCATGACCAGGGGCTGATCCCATTTAAGCTTATTCATTTTCGGGACGGGGTCAACTTGACTTTAGGGCTTCCAATAATCAGGACTTCAGTAGATCACGGGACCGCATATGACTTGGCCGGTACAGGGAAGGCGGATTGCGCCAGCCTTGAGGCGGCAATCAGGCTCGCATCGAAGATAGTGGCGAATCGTGGGAATCATTCTTAGAAAAAATAGCGCAATCGCACCTCCAATTTGTTGCTGTTCATTTTTTCGCCATATTCCGTGGATGTTCCGCCATTAAGATACGAAAAACGCACCCGCAATTCCCAGTTCGTAAATCCTGTATAGACCATCTCCGGACTTATGGAATAACTCTTGTCATCAAGGTTGATAATTGTGAAAAGGCCGGGTGAAAAGTACAGAATATCAAAGGGTTCCTTCTGAATAAACTTTGCATAAAGATAATTGCGACAAGGTTGCGGCTTGCCATAACCTCGCAGACTCATGTCTCTTGCCCTTTCAAGGAGTACATCACTATCTGAGGCAAGAAACTGGTTTTCACCGTCTGAGATGAGTTGGAAAAAACGTTGCATCTCTTTTTCAGTGTACCCGGCATCATTGTGGTAATATTCAATAATGCCGGTTATATCATTTCCCCATAAATAGCGAAGACCAAGGAGATAGGAGAACGCCGCATTTTCCTGGACCAGGGCGGAGCCATCATCCTGAAGGATCACTCTCTTCTGGTTTGGAACATAGGCAAGCTCCCCATGAATTTCAAAATTTGGCGCCAGGTTTCTGGAAAAATCCAGGCCATAACGGGTGGAACGGCTGTCACCTGTGTACAAAATCAGGTCTATGTCCGTATCCCGATACAGGAGATAAAGCTTGGCTGCCAGATTCACATTGTTTGTCTCACCGAAATCTTCATTGACTCCCTGCCACACCGGCAAAATCACTGTGGTAAGAGCAGCAGTCTGCAATGGTCCGGAAAAACTCTTTATAAGATCAACTTCAGTTGTTATGTAGCCCTCCAGGGCCTCTTCCGGATCATTGGGGTCTTTGAGACGGTTGATAAAGCCGACTGGATTCCACGCATATCCCTTGCCCCACCTGTATGATTTTTTGCCGACACCCGCAGTAAAAACAGGCGCCGGTTTGATGCTGACATAGGCCTCATATATATCTGCCATGTCAGCCCAGCCAAGATCGTCCTGCTGAGCAGAAGCCTTAAGGAGCCAATTGAAACTAATTATCTCTTTGGTGTAGTAACCGTCAATCTGCAGACTGCCGTATAAACGATCAAGTGTCGACCGTGGCTGGTCTGAGAGGTTCAACCGGGTAAAAGCAGAACCCTGGTTAATATCCATGTGCTCCCACTTTAGCTCTGCATAGCCTCCCATTTCCAGGGCCTTTTTTTCAAACTCCCCCAGTTCAAAACTGAATTCGTCATCTGCGTACAGAAGAGCAGGACAGAAAAGGAGCAAACTAAGCAAAAAGCCGGCAAGATAGGAACCGGTGCTATCGCAATTCATCAACCTTGGACAGGTAATTTAGGGTAAACACTTCGTCCGGCAGTTCTTTCTTCTTGATTTTGGCAAAGAGCATTACAGACCGATAGCCCTTGTGGAGCGGGCTGTCCGTCTCAAGCATTGACGGCCTGATAAGGCCTTGGCCGAAATCCTTGATTTTCGTATAGTGCAGGGTCTTGATGAGCATGCCGCTGACAGCATAACATTCAATGGTGGTTGGCAAAAATGTTTTTTTATCCACCTTCATCTTCAAGTGGTCATAGGCAACTGAGGGGGACTTGGCCTTCAGTTCAAGCAGGTAGGTGTCACCCTGGTCGGTTATCTGTTCCGCGTTATATTCCACGCTGTAGTCCAGTCGCAGTATGTCGGAATTGTTGAATATCCCGCCCACAACCGACTGCAGACTGGTGATACGCAACGGTCTGCCCACATTAGGGATGTAAAGCCACATGTTATCGCCCAGGCGTAAAGTAGAGCGGCCCTTTTCACTGGCCGGCGAGAGAAACAAGGCCACCATTTTGTCCTGTCCCTTCTTAACCGTATAAAGGATAAACTCTTTTTTTGAGCCATCGGGCTCTATGTTGATCAGCTTCCGGTACATCTCATAGGATTGGGGCTGCATGTTTTTATCGACCTGGCACAGGATATCGTTGCCATCCAGGGCGAGGGCCGCGGCTGTTCCGAGAAAACAAAAGGAAAAGACTGCCGGAACGATGATCCGGCTAACGGTCTTGAATAGTTGTTTGAACCGCATTGCAGGCAACTCCTGTTTTTTTAACATATTGAATATGATGCACCTCCAAAACCTGTTTCATTTTACTCCCAAAATCCCCGGCAATAACGAGCGTCACCCCTTTGTCAACAAGAAATAAAGCTGCGTTTGGCCCGGCGTTACGAGACTGGTCCCTGGAAGGGTTCTCTACGGCCTCAAGAAAATTACCCTTGTCATTGAAAAACAGAAAAAACGGGGTTCTGCCGGCCCGTTGGCTTATGGCCGCATCCTTTTCCGGGCCGGTGACGGCCACTGCAATTTTCATTGAATCGGCAGAAGCGCTTATGGCAAGACCAAAGAAAATGAACAAAACCAAATTGACAATAATGAATTGTATCCTTCTCGTTGTCATGAGTTCCTCCATAATGTTTAAGTGTTATACATGGCGCAGGGCCGTTATGGGATCCATTCTCGCAGCTTTCCAGGCCGGCTGCAGGCTGGCAAGTACAGCTATGGCAATGACAATTCCGGCAACCGTGACCACATCACTTAAGGCGATGGTTGGCGAAAGCAGCAGTCCTTTTTGGCGTCCGAAATTAAAACTGATCTTGGCGGTATTCATCCCGGCAATGGTGATAAGGCTGACAACAACACCTATCAAGGTACCAAATATGCCGAGCAAAAAACCCTCCACCATAAAAAGGGAGAGGATCTTGCCCGGCACAGTCCCAATGGCAGCCATGGTGCCGATTTCATTGATGCGCTCATAAACCGCCATGATCATAACGTTCATGATACTCACCAGAACAATGGCTACCAACATGATCTTGATGAAAAAGGTCATCAGGTCAATCATCTCGGCGATATTGAAAAATGGTGAAAGCTTCTCCCAGGTGTGCACTTCAAAGACCGGCTTGCCCATTTTGTCTTTAATAGGTCCAAGCCGGTCCTTCAACTGATCAAGCACCTCATTCATCCGGCCCATACTTTTTAAACGTATGGAAATTTCGCTGACCTCTCTGTCCTCGATACGCAGCAGGGCCCTGGCATCGTCAAGATGGATTAAGCCATCCCGGCCGCCCGGCCCGGAAATGCCTTCCAGGATACCGCGCACCACAAAGGGCTGCCCGTTCACCGATCCATCCTTGTTGGTGGCAACCAGGACAATAGTGTCGCCGATCTTGACCTTCATTCCCTTGGCAATAAGCTCAGGAACAAGGATTTCTCCCTTTTCAAGGAGGCCTTGCTTTTTTCCCTTGATGATGCGATCAATAAGCATGGGGACTGTCTGCATCTCTTGTTTTGGATTGACCGCGTTAAGCCGAATATTGGTTGTTTCTGAAAAATTGCTGAACATGGCTCCCAGCTTAATCCGCATGGAATAGGCCTCAACAGCATCATTGCCTTCCAGGATTTCCTTTACTTCGGCAACCTGTTTGCCTTTCAGGTTACGGTCCAGAGGCAGACTGTCAATGGAGGCAAGATATCCCTTGCGGTGCACCTGCAGGTGGCCCAGCATGGAATCTGTGATCTGGCCGATCATCATGGCCTTGAAGGAACCGGACACGGAAACAAAAAGCAGCACCGCCACCACTCCCAGGGTGATCAAAACAGAGGTAAGCAAGGTTCGTCGCTTATAACGACGCAAATTGCGGATAGCAAGATTGAAGATACTAAACATAAATTTATATAGGTTGTTTAGGTTGAAGGTTGAAGGCTTCCCACCTTCCACCTTCAGCCTTCCACCTTCCCCCCTTCCCACCTTCCATCTTCCAGGGTAAAAATAGTTTCCGCGTTCTTCATCACCTTGGGATCATGGGTGGAGAAAATAAAGGTGGTGCCGAATTCATCCCGCATATCTTTCATGAGCTCAATAATTCGGTTGGAGGTTTTACTGTCCAGGTTGGCAGTGGGTTCATCGGCGAGCACCAGTTTGGCATTGGTAACCAGGGCGCGGGCCACAGCCACCCGCTGCTTCTGGCCACCGGAGATCTGGTTTGGATATTTTGCGCCCTGATCAGCCATTCCCACGGATTTTAACAACTCCTGCACCCGTTTTCGCCGTTTCTCCTTCGGCCAATTTTGCACCATCTGCAAGGGATACTCCACATTTTCAAATACAGTGAGTACAGGAATTAGGTTGAAATCCTGAAAAATGAAACCGATATGCTTTCCCCGGAAACGGGCTGAGTCCTTTGAGCTAAGATGCGTCACATCCTGGCCGGCGACCTCAAGAAAGCCGCTGGTTGGAGGATCAAGACAGCCGATCATGTTCAACAGAGTACTTTTCCCGCTTCCTGACGGGCCGACAAAAGAAACAAAGGAAGCTGGCTCAATGGTAAAATCAACTCCGCGTATAGCCCTGACGGTAATGTCGCCGGCGATATACGTTTTTTCAAGTGCTTTTGCCGTAACAAGTGTCACAATTTATCCTGGTTAATTAAAAATAGTGGTTTAAGCCGATTAATCAAGGAATAATATTTCCATAAGGACTAAAAACACAATCCTCAAGAACTGCTCCGGAAGGGACATCGCTGCTGTCCCAAATCACACTCCTGCAAAGAGTAACACCAGATCCTAAGCTCACTCTATGCCCTATAGAGACCCAGTCCTTCCATATAAGATCGCCAGGCAACTCAGTGTCCTGACCAACCAGGCACCTGTTATTTTCACCTGCAAAAAGCACTTTATGTGCAGACAGGTATCCTTCGGGCGACCCCATATCCTCCCATATGTAATGACCGGAAACGTGATCAGCTCTGATGGCCTGCAAGCCAGTACCCTGATTAATTACTGCCTTAAATGTATCAATCAAAGAACTGGGACAATTTTCAGGGATAGTCCTGATAAGTTCCGGTTCCAATACAGAAATACCTGTAAAGGCCATGGCATCCAGCCCGCTGTAATTAAAACCGGAGATCTTTTCGTCCATTACAGCCACATTGTTCCACGGCTTCCTCTTGTGGACCACCAGCGATGCCATAGCTCCATGGTGCTGATGCAGATTAACTACCAGGGTCGGATCCAAATCTGTTACCACATCGCCGTTTATAACCAGCAGGGGCTCGTTTTTTGAGATATGAGGCAGGGCATTTCTGAGCGCCCCGCCGGTTCCCAGCAGTGATGGTTCCACAAGTGTTACAATTTCGGCCCTTGCCTTATAAGACCCCACCATCTCCAACACGAGAGGTGCAAGGTGAAAGCAGTTAATCACAATCTTCCTGAACCCGGCATCCTCAAGCTGGTCGAGTAATCTGTGAAGCAAAGGCCTGTTTAATACTGGGAATAAAGGCTTGGGTAAGTGAAATGTAAGGGGCTGCAAACGTGTACCCATACCCGCGGCGAGGATCATGGCTTGCTTAAAGAAAGGCATACTACACAATCTGTAAAGCCGCTAAACCTTTTTCTTATCTTCTGTTTTTGATGAATTGCTGGATTTGTTATCTAGAAGCTTTTCCGAATCGACCTCATTTCCCAGGTCCTTTAAACCTGACTTGAAGGCCCTCAGCCCCTTTCCAAGTCCAGCCCCTATTTCAGGAAGCTTCTTGCCCCCAAAAACAAAAAAGGCAATTACCAGGATGACCAACAGCTCTTGTGTTCCTAAACCAAACATTAAACCTCTCTTAACCCGGATAAACCGGATTAGTGCCTTAATTTAAATAAAGTTTAAAGTGAGCTAAAGTTTAAAGTGCCTAAAGTTGTAGTACGCGCTTTCAGCGCGGTCAATTTTATATAAGTAGATGGAGCGAAAAGACATCTTAACTTTAGGCATTTTAGCTCACTTTAGGCACTTCAAACTCAATTCCTATTGTGATCCGTAACTATGTAAACCCGCAAGCAGAAAATTCACCCCAAAGTATGTAAACATCACTGCAACAAAACCCACTATTGATAAGTAGGCGATCCTGCGACCGGCCCAGCCCCTGACGAATCTGGCATGCAGTGCTGTGGCATATACAAACCAGGTTATCAATGACCAGGTCTCCTTTGGGTCCCAACCCCAATACGTACCCCAGGCATCATTGGCCCAAACAGCACCTGTAATTATGCCAAGGGTCAACCAGAGAAAACCAAAGATTATTGTCTGATGCGTCAACTCATCAAGGACTTTGCAATCAGGTATAACACCCATAATCCCACCTGATCCCCCGCTGAATCTGTTTTTAAAAAGATACATAATACCGAGTCCGCAGGCAACCGCAAAAGAGGCATATCCGAGGAAACACGTGACGACGTGGGCAATGAGCCAATTACTCTTAAGAGCTGGTATGAGAGGCTGTATTTTATCTTCAACATTAGGACTAAAAGATGCATAGGCCATGGAGAGGGATGCAAATGGTGTTGCAAAGGCCCCGATCACACGTTGCTTGACCCGCCATTCCATGATCAGGTAAACTACTACCGTCACCCACGAAAAAAATACCAGGGACTCATAAAGGTTTGAGAGCGGTGCGTGTCCATAACCTAATTGGTAAGACTCTATCCATCTGAGGCCTAATCCGACCGTCTGAATTACAAGGCCTCCAACTGTGACGACCGTAGCCAGCAATCCCACCTTCTGCACCCTGAAAATCCAGTTTATCAAATAGAGCGCAGCAGCCCCCATGTATATGAAAGTAGTTAAACTGAAAAGATACGAACTGGAAAAGGTCATTGCCGTACTCCTAAACTGGAATTCAAAGCCTTTTCAATCTTTCTGATGTTTTTTTCAAACTGCAATCTATTCTTGTTAGTCTGACCGGACAAAATCACAATGGTCTTGCCCTTCCGACGACCTATCCAGAGCCACATGCGTCTATGCGGAACACTGAACACCACGGCAAAACCAACAATAAGGATCGTACAGCCCAACCACACTATCCAGACTCCGGGGTCTTTCTTGACTTGCAGCCCTGTCAGATATAGTTGTTTGGCATTAGTCAGGGAAATCCTGTACAAATTCTCACCATTTTTAAATTCCTTTTTATTTCCCTTTAGAAGCCAAAAATTACCTTCCCGGCCTTTCTGGTCTCCAACCCAGATCTGAGCTGCAGGCCTCCCATGGACGCTGGGCTGATACTGCATCAGACCAAAGCTCAGTTGTTCTTCCGGCCATAAGGTCTTTTGAAATGTTGAAATAGTCAGGAAACGCTGTGGGGTATCAGACTTGGCGACCTGTACGGTTACTTCAGGAATAGCCCGATAGCTTGCCTGGTAAAAAGTAATACCCTTATATTCCATAGGATCATTAACAACAATGGACTTATGGAAGACCTCCTTATCATTATTTAATACTGACAGGTCGGATCGATACTCTTTTGGTGTTCCATTATCGTAAAAGGATATTTTAAAACGATCACAACGAACTGAAAAGCCGAGAGGTATATGCTCTCCTGTCTGTCTATTCACAATATGATCTATTGTCTCCCCTTCCGGCAACATGACGTTGCCCTTGAACCCAAGGAATAATCCTACCAGGGCACCGAAGAAAATAATCAGTATGCTGCCATGCAAAGCATATATGCCCCAGTAGCTCCATTTTCCGCGTTCCGCCAGAAACAGCCTGCCCCCATCTACATCTGAACGTTCATGAAATTTGCCAACGACCTTTTTAAATGCTGAGATGATTGACTGAGTGGAATCATTATCCAGTTCCTTTTTTAATTCCCAGTCCTTTTTAAAAGGCATCTTTAACAGACGCCCGGAATCCAAGGACAGGTTGTCTCTCCTGAAAAGTTTAAGCGTAAACGGCAAGCGCCTCAGGGTGCAGACCACCAGATTAGTGCTAAAAAGCCCCAGTAAAATCAGATACCACCAGGAATAGTAAGTATCATTTAAATGGAGGAGCTTTATGATTCGAAAAAAGCCGGGGCCGTATGTCTCCAGATAGAGCTGAAGTGGTTCTCCCTGGGGTATAACAGTACCGACAATAGAAGTTATTGCCAGAGTAATTAAAAGAAATACAGCCAGACGAACCGACGAAAAAAAACGCCAGATTGAAGTATCTTGATAGGTCGAAGATGATGCTTTCATAGAACGGATTCAGGTCCTGGGATCTATACTCCGGAGTTATTGTCAGCCTTCATAAAATCGTTATTTTTCATTGCCGGATGACGATCCGGTCTTTTCGTCTTGGCTGACATCATCCCCAGTCTCTTCATTCTCCTTTATAGACTTCTTGAAATTGCTGATACCCTTTCCAAGACCCTCACCGATTTTTGGCAGCTTACCAGCACCAAAAACGACAAGAATTATAACCAAAATAACCAGCAACTCAGGCATCCCTAACCCGAACATCCTCTATTCCTCTCCTGGAAAAAAATTTGTCATATTTAATTCTAAGTTGAGCGTTTAGCTGTTAGCCATTAGCTTTTAGCTTTGAAAAATCAAGGCATTACATTATTAGAGATAGCACCCAATGGGTTCACCCTGTTGAATCCCCAAAGGGGGCAGCGAAGCTGTATTCAACAGGTTAAAAGTTTGTAATAGCAAAACATCCTGTAATCATTTAACTAATAGCTAACCGCTAAAGGCTAATAGCTTAATTTAAGTTAATGACAGATCATAAATTCTGTTTCAATGTATCGTTCAACCTATCCCATGTCAATCAACGTAATTATTTACTCCCTACCAAGGAGTGTGAAAGGTGCATTATAGAATCGAATGCTGGATGCCAAAACTGGAAATTAGAAATTAGAAATTAGGTAACGCATCTACATCTTTGTATTTTTTCCAATTTCACTGCCAAAATACAAAATCAACAGAGTGTAAACTACTTTTGGCTTACCATGAAGGATGCTGAGGCTCATAAGCCTAATTTTTTCATTTCAAAAATGCGGTTCGATCCAATAAATTAAAAAGCTCTCTTACATTTCCCGGAAAATAATATTCCAAAAGAAGTTCCAGTGGAAAAATTTGGACCTATCCGGATAGAGATCCCACTCAGGGCACAAATACCGAACACGCTCTCCGCAAAACGTCGTTGATGAGATCAGTCGGGCAAAGGAAATGTTTCCACAGGTTAAGGAATTTTTCTTTGACGATGATACCTTTACGGCCAAAATTAAACGTGCCGAGGAGATCGCCAAGGGTCTTAAGAGGCTTGGCATTACCTGGTCATGCAGTTCGCGGGCCAATGTGCCCGAAGAAACGCTGAGAATTCTAAAAGACGGCGGACTGCGTCTGGTGATGGTCGGGGTTGAGTCGGGTAGCGATGAAATTTTAAAAAACATCAAAAAAGGTATCACCACGCAGCAGTGCTGGAAATTCGTCAAGACATGCAGGAAATTGGGTATTGCCACGCACGCCACCTTCGTGGTCGGGTTGCCGGGAGAAACCAGAGATACTATCAAAAAAACCATAGAGTTTGCCAAGGCCCTCGATCCGGACACCCTCCAGGTCTCCATCGCCGCACCCTATCCGGGAACAGAATTCTATAGGCAAGCCTTGGAGAACAACTGGATCAAGGAATCTGACCTGGTATCTCGCACCGGGGCTCAAGATGTCATCCACGAATATAAGGATTTAACTAGAAAAGAAATATTTAGTGCCGTGGAGACCTTTTACAATAAATTTTACTTCCGGCCCAAACCCATCCTGCGGATACTTGGCACAATGATCCGTGACAAGGACATCTGTAAGCGCAGGCTGCGCGAAGGCCTTGAATTCTTCAGCTTCATGCACGACAGAAAAAAGCGTCGTAAAAACAACGCCAGCGGTTAAGGATTCATATAACGGGTTCATATCGTCATGGGCAAGGAGAAACGAAGATGTAGAAAGCTGTCATTGTGATGTTCTTTGGAACTATCATTGTTGCTATTGGAGACGGCTTGCTAAGCAAGGGTTTGCGTGAGCTACAGCAGATGGAATGGCCGGGGAGCTTTTGGTCCGTTTGTATTCAATATGTTAATGCCGCGATCCATAAACCCACTATTTTACTGGGAGTTACCTGCCATGCCTCTTTTTTTGGGTCGCTGTTGGTAGCATTTTCATGGGCTGATTTAAGTCTGGTGTTGCCTATTACTGCATTTACGTATGTATTTGCGCAGTTCGTCGCCAAATTCTATTTAGGTGAACAGGTGAATGCATTTCGCTGGTTGGGGGCCGTTATTATTGTGGTCGGTGTGTTAACCGTTCTGGTCGGCGAAAAAGGGGGAATGAGTTTGGCAAAAAAAAGCAACGCTTATTCCAACCAGGTAAGCGCGCAAATCGATCAAATTCCCAAACAGCAATAGTGCCTCATAATCGCAAGTTCGGCAATGTGAATACCTAAAAGCAAGGTCAGAAAATCCCGCTTTTAAGGATACCAGATACATTTTGCTCCGTATGTAGCTGCCATGGGCGTGGATCTCGATACCTTTGGGGACTGGTGGCGGCACCAAGTATACTGGGATCAAAATACCCGCCTGGTCAATCCCACCGGATTTTTCTTCACCATCCTGCTGCACGGTGTCCCTTTTGCCGTTCTCTATGCCGTGACAGGCGCTCCTTTCGGATGGCCTGTGCTGCTGGGTACCATTATTGCGCGAGTTGGCACCGCAGTGGGAAATTCGTTCTTTTTACAGGATAAGGATGGGATTAAGAAATTCTGGCTCCTGCCATTTCGGGATCTACTGGGAATTTTTGTCTGGTTGGCAAGTTTTCTCAAAAGGGATATTTACCGGCGGGGGAAGACCTTTGTCCTGGAAAAAGGTAAAATAGTAAAGGTAAGGTGATGACTGGTTGGTAAATTTTACTCACTAAGATGACGCCGTGCTCTGCCCATGGCCATGAGCGGGAAATAATGGCGGTACATGTTGTAGTTGAGCATAAAACCTCTGGCAAGCTCGCTACCCTGATCCAGGTTATCCACCGCTTTGGCAATGTCGGTGCGTTCGCCGGTCCCATAACCAGGGAAACCTGTGCCGGTATATTGCGGCTCATCCCAGG
>Ga0307990_1000906_pt1 | contig 25522 bp, 22 predicted proteins | sample EllFjometagen129_FD_203168 | JGI IMG/M metagenome (GOLD analysis project Ga0307990, IMG submission 203168) | Marine microbial communities from Ellis Fjord, Antarctic Ocean - #129 | ecosystem: Environmental > Aquatic > Marine > Unclassified | place: Southern Ocean | collected 2014-10-08
CAAAACTATCTCCCTGGCCCGCCGCGGCCACAGTCCCGCTCTTGAGGCCAATGCCTGGCACCATCGCTCGGACGCACTCTCATCTTTGGTGGTTCTGTTAGGGGCGGTTGCCGGCTGGTGGGGCTGGACCGGAGGAGATCTCGCAGCGGCGCTGATAGTCGGCGCCATGATCGCTTACGTCGCCTTAAAGATGGGCTATCAGGGCCTGGCCGAACTCCTGGAAGCGGCCGTTTCACCAGAGATCCAGCATGAAATTGAAACTACTATCAATAAATTCCCCGATATTCTCTCCTGGGATAACCTGCGCAGCCGCAGAGTGGGACGTGAGGTTTTTCTCGATTTCCACATTATCGTACCCGGTGCGATGACGGTTTCCATCAGCCATGAAGTGGCGCACCGGCTCGAGGAGTTTATCAAACAAAGCCTTCCCTATACGCTGAATATTATAATTCATATCGAGCCCGATAAAGCTCCAAATTCAGATGATTAGAATTATTTTGCCATGAACAACTACCAGCCCCCCTTCTTCTTTCGTAACGGCCATATGCAGTCGATCTACCCGACCATCTTTCGCCAAGTCGAGGAGATTAATTATCGTCGCGAAACCATCGCCACCCCGGACGCTGATTTTCTCGATCTTGACTGGGTTTCCGGCAGATCTGATAAACTCGCGATTATTTCACATGGCCTCGAAGGCAACTCTGAACGGGCCTACGTCAAAGGGATGGTTAAAGCTGTAACGAATGCTGGCTTTGACGCCCTGGCCTGGAATTTCCGCGGCTGCGGCGGCACTGTCAACCACCAGCCCAAACTCTACCACAGCGGTTTTTACGAAGATCTTGAAACCGTCATTAATCATGTTTTCGAAAATCATGATTACCGGGAAATCAATCTTATAGGTTTCAGCATGGGTGGCAATGTTACCCTTGTCTACCTGGGTCTAAAAGGTCATACCGTGGACCAGCGCATCAAAAAAACTGTCGCTTTTTCGGTGCCCTGCGACCTTAAGGCGGGCAGTGAACAAATTGCAAAACCGGGCAATCAGATCTATATGAAAAGATTTCTGCGCCTGCTGCACCATAAAATCAAAGCCAAAAAAACGGCTTTCCCCGAGCTTTTTGATGATCGCAACTACTCGAAGATAAAAGATTTTTATGGTTTTGACAACCGTTACACGGCTCCGTTGCACGGTTTTAGCGACGCTCTGGATTACTGGGAAAAGTGCAGCTCGAAACAATTTATCAAAGATATCAAGGTCCCAACTCTGCTCGTCAGTGCCAAAGATGACCCTTTTCTGGCCCCAAGCTGCTACCCTGTTCAAGAATGCGCCGCCAACCCTTACATCTCTCTCGAAACCCCAAAACACGGCGGTCATGTCGGTTTTGTCGACTTTAATCGCGAAAATCTCTACTGGTCAGAAAAGCGCTGTTTGCAATTTTTCAGCTAATGTGCAAATATCTGAGGTTCTCTTTGCGTAAATTAAGTGTTGGACAAGAGACTTGGCGGAAAGGGGTTAAATATAATTTTTTTACGGAGACTTTAAATGCAAGACCAGCAACTGAAAATCATTCGAAACCTGCTCAAAAATCAGTATTTCGGAGTTCTGGCAACCAAGGCCGAACCTTTTCCGCACTGCAGCCTGGTCGCCTTCTCTGTGAGCTCGAATTTTTCCTCTATCTATTTCTGCACCTCGCGCTCGACCCGGAAATTTGCCAATCTCTCAGCCGACAGAAACGTCTCATTGCTTATCGACAACCGCAATAATGAAGCAACCGACCTCCGTCAGGCGGCAGTACTGACAGCTACCGGTGAAGCCCGGGAACTGGACCATGAAGCCAGCAGTAAAACTTGTTCAAAGTTCATTTTGCGCCACCCTGACATGAAAAAATTTACCTCTTTACAAGACACGGCAATCTGTACTATTATGGTTCGCAATTACTTTCTGGTATATGATTTTCAGGAGGTGATCTCCTTAACTCCTGAACAACTAATGAACCCAAACCTATACCATTAAAAAGAGGCAATCATGGAGCTGAAAAACTATTTCACCACAACCACCGGTACCGGCATCCTTGCAACTGCAGACCTTAAAGGCCAGGTCAATGCGGCGGTCTACTCGCGACCGCATGTCAATGACGACGGCACTTTAAGTTTTATCATGGCCAATAAACTGACGCACAGTAACCTGCAGGAAAACCCTTCAGCCGCCTATCTGTTTCAGGAAAACGATCCCGGTTATAAAGGTTGCCGCCTCTTCCTCAAGAAAAAATCTGAAGAGAAAAACCCGGCTCTGGTTGAGGAGATCTGCAAACGCTGTAAACTGCATGGCGCTGAAGGCGAAGTCAAAGAGCTTTTCGTCGTCCATTTTGAGGTTGAAAAAACCCTGCCTCTAATAGGCGCCGGAGAGCTGCTCGACTAGCCTGACCATATAACCGCAACTGATTTTTAGACTGGGGGGAAGCAATAATGAGTCATACAAGCTTGAAATGTTCCGTACTATTTCCTGATAAAGGTATCGCCAGATTGGTGCCAACCGGGACAATTAACCTGCAGACGATTCCCCACTCACCGCTTTTCAGTGCGGCCCAGCAAGCTGTAAGCGGGCCGGCATGTGCGGTTCTTTTTGATTTTAATGAGGCCCAGGTCAGCGATGGCTTCGGGCTCGCCCACATTGTGGCGTTGGCAATCAAACTTAAAAAAAAGGAACTTGTAGTGGCGGCCTGCAATCTCGGGCAACACTCAACTGACCTCCTGCAGGAACTCGGCTTTGACAAGCTCTTCCAGTTTTATCCAAACCTGGAGAGGGCCCTGGCGGAACTAAAAAGTATAGGCTCCGCAAAACGACCAGACTCCAAGCTCCAAAATGAAGAGAGTGCAGCCCATGAATTTTTGCCAGCCGACCTGTGGCCGGTAAAACTGGGACCGACCTTCTTAAAAAGTGAAATAAGCGGGCCCCAACCCTTAAACCTGCTCGGCCGCAAAGCCCAGGGACCAGGTGCCGGCTTCGGCTCTTTGTGGCAAAAAACCTATAAGATTAGGCTGGTTTCACAAGATCTTTCAGTCGCTGAAGTGGTTACTAAGTTAAAGAGTAAACTGCCAAAGTACTGGCCGACCGGTAATCGTATTAGCCTGCCCGACGGTCTGCAAACCGGAGCTGCGGGGATTATCGATTTGACGGTTCCCGGGGGCTTGCCTTTGAGTACCGGAATTCGGGTGTTGAACTTAAGTGAAGAGGCCTTCTCCTTTGTCCCCATAGAGGGCCATATGGAAGCTGGCTGGATATCCTTTGGGGTCTGCGAAGAGGATGGCTACCCTACGGTTGTCGTCCAATCACTGGCCCGTACCGGTGACCCTTTCTACGAACTCGGTTTCGACATCTTTGGCCATCGTCAACAGGAAGAGTTCTGGGATCAGACTTTAAGTGCCCTGGCTCTCGATTTTGGCGAAAAAGCTCTGGTAGAAGTCACTGCCAGTTGCCTCGACAACACCAAGAACTGGAAGGGCTGGAGCACTTTGTGGTGGAATGCCGGACTGCGCACCATCGTCGGCCAAACCGGCCGCAGACTGCAACAACTTAAGCAACGCCAGACCAGCAAAAAAGAGTAGAGCGAAGATGACCTACGATGCAATTGTTGTCGGCAGCGGGCCCAACGGCCTGACCGCCGCTATTATGCTTGCCCGTAACGGTTTCAAGACGCTGCTTATCGAACAGGCGGAAACAATTGGCGGCGGCTGTCGTTCAACCTCTCTGACGGACAGCGGATTTACACATGATATCTGCGCCGCCGTCCACCCTTTAGGCTTTTCGTCACCAATTTTCAATGATTTCCCTTTAAAAGAACATGGACTGTCCTGGTGTAAGCCAGAAATTCCTCTGGCCCACCCGCTCGACAACGCTCAGGCTGCTCTGCTCCACTTCGACCTGGAGGAGACAGTGGCCAATTTCGGCCCGGACGGAGCCAGCTACAAAAAACTGGTTTCACCTTTTGTCAAATCCTGGCCGGCTCTGGTTGAGGGTATTCTCGGGCCGATTCTGCGCCTGCCGCACCACCCCCTGCTCCTGACAAAATTTGCTTTAAGCAGCCTGCCATCGGTTGCCTGGCTGGTTCATAAACATTTTACAGGCACTCCCGCTAAAACCCTCTTTGCCGGCCTGGCAGTCCACGGCCTGCTCCCTTTGGAGAGATCGCCGACGGCCAGTTTTGCCATGGTCCTGGGCACGGCCGCCCACAGTGTCGGCTGGCCCCTGGTTGCAGGCGGCAGCCAGCAGCTGGCCAATGCCCTGGCGGCATATTTTAAAAAACTTGGCGGCGAGATCCAAACCGGCCGCATGATAAAAAAACTCAGCGATCTCCCTCTGGCCAGAACCACCCTTTTCAACTTGACGCCAAGACAAATTACAGATCTTGCCGGAGAACGTTTCCCGCTTTTTCAACGCCAACGCCTGCGCCGTTTCCGACATGGCCCCGGAGTCTTTAAACTCGACTGGGCTCTCAATGAGCCGATCCCCTGGCAAAACCCCGACTGCCGCCGCGCCGGCACCGTCCATCTCGGCGGCTCCTTTGCCGAGATCGCCCGCTCTGAACGGGATGTCTGGCTCGGCCGACATCCACAAAAACCAGCGGTCATTCTCGTCCAACCCAGCCTCTTTGACAAAACCCGGGCTCCCGCCGGCAAACATACAGCCTGGGCCTACTGTCATATCCCGGCCGGCTCAGACTACGATATGACACCCTTTGTCGAAAACCAGATCGAACGTTTTGCACCGGGTTTCAGAGAGATCATTAGAGCCCGCTCGATCATGAACCCGCAAGCTATGGAGAGCCACAACCCCAACTATGTCGGAGGTGATATCACCGGCGGCATTCAGAGTCTCAGACAGACTCTTTTCCGCCCGACAATTACTCTAAAACCTTACGATCTGCCGATTCCAGGATGGTTTCTCTGCTCCGCCTCAAGCCCTCCAGGTGGCGGCGTCCATGGCATGTGCGGCTTTCATGCCGCCAACCGGGCCATAAAGTGGCTGAAAAGATGAAAAAAAGAATTTTTATTGTCGGAGCCGGATATGCCGGTCTGGGTTGTCTCAGAGAACTCGCCCGAGACCTCGATCACCATAAATTTAGCCTGCAGATAATTGATCCTAGTTCGCGTCACCAGATTAAGACCCGTTTTCATGAACGTCTCGCCTACCCTTCACGGGATCATCTGGTATGGGAACCTCTGGCGAAAATTGTCAAACTTTCCCAGGGACAACTATTTAACGATAAAGTAATTGCGGTAGATCTCGAAAAGGGCCGGGTGCAGGGTCAAAAACAATTTTATGCTTACGACATTCTGGTTTTAACCATCGGCGCGGCAATTGCCTACATGGGTATTCCCGGAGCCGCAGAATACAGCCTGCATACCCAGAGTTATGCGCAGATAGTTATAGGCTGCAATAAATTTTTAAGACTCTGCCAAAAAAACCAACCCCATAAACAAGTTCGAATAGCGGTCTGCGGGGCCGGCATTGAGGGCCTCGAGATCGCCACTATGCTACGCCAGGCCCTGCCCCGAAAACGCGGTCAGATATTGCTGGTCAACCGCAATCCCAAACTTCTGCCACGAACCAGCCTACCGGATAAACTGCGTAGCTACGCCGGACGCTACTGCCACAGGCAAGGTATCGATCTTCATCTGGGAGAGGCCATTAAAGAGATTACAGCCACCGGAATTCGCTTGGGAAACACCTTGCTCCCGGCCGATCTCATCTTCTGGTGCGGCGGAGTGCACCCCAAACCCCTGCCCGGACTTCCCGATGAGCCGAGCTTAAAGGTTTCCACCTCCCTGCAAAGCCCCGACCACCCTAACCTTTTCGGCCTCGGTGATGCAGCTACCATCATCGACGGCGGGCCTCAGGCCAACCAGGCCAGCGCGCAAAGGGCTGTCTTTCAAGGCCAACTTGCGGCTGAAAACATCCGCCGCAAGTTGGCGGGACAAGATCTGTTGCAAACCAGCTATCAATCCAAAGGCGAGCTGATCGCCCTCGGCGATAGCGACGGCATCGGTATGGTTAAAGGTCTCCCTTTACATGGTCGTAAAGTTGCCATAATTAAAAAACTCAACGAGTTGCGTTACCGGACTATGCTCTACAAGTGTTGGAAATGATTGAAAAGATGAAAATTGGCATCAGCTCCTGTCTCCTCGGCAACGAGGTTCGCTATAACGGCAACCACGCCAGCGACCCCTTTGTGATTAACACTTTTGCCCCTTATGTCGACTTTATCGAGGTCTGTCCTGAAGTTGAGTGCGGGATGCCGATTCCCCGGGAAACCATTGACCTTTATGGAGAGATCGACAATCCCCGACTGATAAGTAATGGAGCAAAAATTGACTTTACTATGCAGATGCAGAAGTGGGTTCAAAAACGTCTAAAAGAATTAGCTCATGAGAATCTCTACGCTTATATATTTAAGAAAAACTCACCAAGCTGTGGTCTCTACGACATTCGCGTTTATCCCGATAGCGAAAAATCTCCTTTAAAAGCTGGGGTTGGCATGTTCAGCCGGGCTTTTCTTGAACACTTTCCGACGATTCCGGCAGAAGATGAAGAGCGCCTGCATGATCCCGACTCACGTGAACATTTTATTGAAAAGATATTTATCATGCAACGCTGGCGGCAACTTATGCAAAAACCCGCCAGCCGCCACCAACTGATCGATTTTCACACCCGCCACAAACTTATCTTTCTGGCCCATAACCAGCAGCATTACCGACTTATGGGGAAATTCATCGCAAAAATTGCTGAACTTGAGCTTGAAACCGCCTACCTGCAATATTTTACCTTAATGACGACTCTCCTTAACTTCAAAACAACCCCGAAAAAACATGTCAATGTTCTGATGCATATGCTCGGTTATTTTAAAAAAGAGCTGAGCTCGGCTGAAAAACAGGAAATGCTTGATCTGATTAACAGATTCTCTCAGGGGCTACTCCCTTTGATTGTACCGATAACCATGTTTAAACACTATATTCAAAAGTATAAGCGGGAATATCTGGCCAACCAGCACTATGTTGAGCCCCACCCACTCGAGTTAAAACTGCGCAACCACTGCTGAACCGGGGGAGCCGCAGCCAGCTTTTTAATTATTCATGGACATCCACTTTAACTAAATGGTAGTGATCGCTTTCCAACTCTTAAAAACATCTAATATTAAGCGCGTTTATTCATGCCCTGTAAAACGGATATAGCAACTTACGATGATATCAACCCACAATATGAACTTCCTCTTTTGGTGGCACTTTTGCTCCTGGGAGTGGCTCTACGCGTAATTTCGTGGGTCCATGAGCCCTACCTGAATCCCGATGGCATTGCCTATATCCTGCAGGCAAAAGCCCTCTACCTGCAACAGTTCGAAAGCTACCTTGCAGTTTACCCCTTCCCTACCAACCTCTCTTTAATGATCGCCGGGGTCTATAAGTTTACCGGGGACTGGATCGTATCAGGTCAATTTATCTCCTTTTTTTTCAGTCTTCTGACAATAATCCCGCTCTACTTTCTGAACCGGATCTTCTGGGGTCTTAAAACAAGCGCTATTATTGTTACTTTCTATGTGGCCTCACCTCTTTTTATTGAACTTTCGCATGAGATTATTCGAGGGCCTCAATTCTGGTTCTTTCTCTGTCTTGGTCTCTGGGCATTCTGCCGTTTTTTACTGCAAGAATGTCCTTCAGGCCGCCTTCTGTTTATCGCCTCTTGCGCTTTTATTCTAGCAGCCTGGAGTCGCATCGAGGGATTACTTCCCCTGTTTCTCGGAATCATCTGGATATTTGCTGACACCCGCTGCCGTAGACCCCGTTTTCTGGCAACTTACCTGCTCCCTTTTTTTATAATTTTAATTTATTCCGCTTTTTCAGTCTCCCATATCGACCTTATGCAGGCCTTGTTCGAGGGTTTTAACGAACGCCTACTGGCCGCCATAAACCGCTTTCAATGGCTGCGAGCCGCCCTGCTTAACCTCGAAGCAAAACCGCCATTAGGTGTGGTCCCCGGTTTTTTTAACGAAGCCCGTGATCTAATCTGGTTGCTTGCACTAGGGGTTACCAACCATTGCCTGATAAAGACTTTCGGGATTATCTTCTTTCCCCTGACAATTTTCGGCCTCTGCAAAAACCCGAATTTACAACCTCTATTTAACCCTAAAAAACGCGCCTTACTATTTCTTATTGTACTGCTCTTAACGGGGTTATCTATAATCTATCTCCAGATATTAATGAACTGGAGCAGCAGTGAAAGATTTGTTGCCCTGATCTACTTTCCCGGTTTGATCTTTGCTGGCTTTGGCCTGGAGAGATTACTTGAGTTGTGGTCCAGGCGAAAGCCCAAAACCCAGCCGACAGCATACCTCTGGCTCTGCCTGATAGTTGTTCTCTTGACCCTGCCTTCACTCTTTAAGAGCAGCAATCGCATTCACACTCAGTTTTTCAAGGAGTTTGGTCAGTACCTGGCGGCAAGCCCTGCAACAAAGCCCGATTTACATCTGTGCGGCACCTCAAGAAGGGTGATCTTCACCCATTTTTTTGCACAGCTGGATAAGCCGATAGTCGCTTCACCCTGGCAACAATGCGATATCATTGATGCCAGCGAGCTCAGTCCCGATTTCTATAATAAGGCTGATTATGACTTTCTGATTTTTTCTGATCATGATGGCGGTCGCCAACGATGGCTAGAGCTTATGAAAGATAAAACGGAGCCTGAATTTTCGGTTTTACTCGAGAAGAGCAACAAAAAGTACGGCAACATTGCTCTCTTTGGCCGACGGCAAAAAAAGTTTCTCCAAGAAAAACTGAAAACCGGAAAAAAAGAGTAAAGCTGGCGTCGAGTTGTTAGAAATACATTAAATCATGAGAACCCCGACGGAAAAGAAAAACAGCAGAAACACCGCCATGGCACAGCGCAGGGGTGTAACTTTCTGAGTTACACGAAACATATGAAAAAGTCCGACCGTAAGCGAAATAAGGGAGTAGACTGCCAGAGGAGCATAGAGCCAGCTATAGGGCAAAATGGAGTCCAGGTCTCCCGCCGGCAAGACACTCTTGGCGGCCAGATAGGGCAGGGCGGGAAAGGTCAGGGGCAGCAGAAAAGCCGAGGTCCGATAGAGCAGAGCCAGCAGTCCCGGACCCCCGACACCTCGAGCCATAAGCCAGACCAGTAATGTCGTCCCACCATGAAAAAAGAGGGTGATTAAAACCCCGGCGACGATGTTGCCGCCAATAAGAATGGTATTTGAAATCTCTGCCAAGGGATAGCCGTGAATGTCGACTCCGGCAGTTTTTTGAAAGAAGGCGACCAGAATTCCATAGAGAGAGCCCATACTAATGAGCAATAAAGGCATCCACATCGGCGAGCGCGAATTCTCCGCGGCAAAACGATACGGGGTATCACGGAAAAGAAAAAGATCGGTAAAGATCATAAATAAAACCTGAAGCTTAATTTTAAGGTACGAAAACCGGGGTTGATCCCCGATAGATTTCAGATATATCACAGCCGCAAATGAAAAGACAGGGGGGATTTACATCCCCCCTGTCTTTTCTAAAGCATCTTACAAAAAGCTGACCTAGACCGGCATTGCAGACCAGATCATCAAACCGAGAGCGATAAGACCACAACAGATCGCAAAGGTGTTGCTGGAGTAGCGTGCGGTACTGTAGTCATTCCAGCCGTGAATCTTATCGACAGAGCGCAGGATCTCTTCATTCTTCTCACCGCCGGTAAGCAGGCTGGCAAAAACCGTGACAAACCAGGCCGCTGAAGCACTGAAGATACCACCCATCAAATAGCCCAAGGGGCCCATGTTGATGAACTGCATACCAAAGAGTTTACCTTTGGTCCACCACAACGTAATCGAAAGAATCGCACCCACGATCATACCGAGATTGGCACCAATCCGATTGGCACCCTTCCACCAGATACCTAAGATCAGAACCGGCGTAAAGGTTGAAGCGGCGACCACGAAGGCCCAGATAACACTGGTCAACAAAAATTGCGGCGGATTCAAAGCCAAAATAATAGTCGCGAGACCACCGATAGCGGTGAAAATCAGACCCATTTTCATCTTACTGGCATCGGTAGCTTCCGGATGAATCGTCGTATAGATGTCATGACCGATACCGGTACCGATAACCATCAAAAGTCCGGCAATCGTCGAGAGACCGGCAGCCATGGCCCCGGCAATCGGCAGTGCGCCAATCCAGGACGGAGTAAAGGCCTGACTCATAACGATAACAAGTATATCAGCATCCTTGGGATTAATGTTAAGCCCCTGCACGCCCATAATCTCCTGAACCGTATAGAGTTTGGCAGCAAAACCGATCGCAAAGGTAGTCAGAAAGACTAAACCGATAAAGAAGATAGCCCACAGAGTAGCTCTTTTACCTTCACGTACCGAAGGGGCCGTAAAGTAGCGCATGGCAACATGGGGCAGGCCGATAGTACCGAAACCCAAGCTCAGAAAAATCGCGGTATAGTACTTAAAACTAAGTGGTAGCTTACCCATAACTGTGGTAAACGGATCAAAGTAGGTCGGAAGTTCAGCCAGCATGGTCGGCACCAGCTTAGCGTAACCGAAAGGCGGGAAGACACTGCCGCCGCCAGCCCCAAGCTTCAACAGAATAATGATGGTCGGAAAGATCAGAGCGAACTGGAGAATAATACTCTGCAGGGTCTGATTGTAGGAAAGACCATACATACCACCGATGGTAACATAAGTGGTAACGACGAGACCGCCGACGATAAGGCCGACGGTGTAATCCCAGTGAAACATTACTTGGAAGATGTTACCAACCCCTTTCATCTGACCGATCAGGTAGAGTTGCGCCAACAGGATCATACAGAGAACTGAGATGATCTTGGCTACGTTTCCATAACGTTCACCAATGAACTGCATACTGGTAAACTTACCCCAGCGCCGCAGACTCGGGGCGACCGAGATCGAGACCATAACAAAGCCGCCCAACCAGGCCATAACGAAAGCGACCAGGAGATACTGGAGTTTCCAGATCAGCGCGGTAAACCCGAGAAAGGTAGCCAGACTGAGGAAATTAGAGGTCATCGCGAGACCGTTCGAAAGGGCCCCGATCCCACGACCGGCGGTATAGTAGTCATCCGAGGTCTTGGTCTTTTTCTGAGAGATGTAACCGACATAAAGAAAGGTGGCAACCATGGCTACAGTGTAGATCAGGCCAAACGTCGAAATCGATTTTGTCGGCGCAAACTTATACAATTCTTTGGCGGCCTCTTCGGCTGCCATGACCAGAGCCGGTGAGCAGAGTAGAGCCAGAATGGCAAGTATCAGACGTTTCATTTTTCACCTCCAGCAGGACTAGCTTCAATCTCACGGTCAATATTTTCACTGACGTTCATGTAGAACCAATAAAAGAAAAAAAGAACAACCCAGCCAATGAACATGGCCAAGAAATAGTGACTCGGGAAACCCATTATATAACCCTTAGTCAGACCCGGAAACATGTAGAACAGCGGGTAGATGTTAGTCAGCAAGATCACTACCAAGAAGCTGAATATCGAAAACCAACACTCCTTTTTATAAGCACCCATCAACTTTCTCCTCCTAAAAAATTTTAAAAATAATTTCCGCCACCAAACGGGCCCTAAATGGCTCCCCCAACCGGTGCCGGTAAAAAAACAATAAAAAATTCCATCTTCATGGTACCATCCCAATTTGGGCAGCCATTTTTATCCCGTGGTGACAACATTTACAACTGAACCGCGTGCTGCCAGCTCTTTCCCTTCGCACGCGAAGAGATATCTCTAAAACTTTTTACCCCCCTCTCCTTTAAAACTTTCTGGTTAGTCAAACTTTTATTTCACGCGGGGAACCGGGTTCACCAGATCCCCGCGTCACCTGCAATGGTGGACGATCATTCACTTAAGCGGTCTTGACTTTAGCATCTTCTTCACGACCCAGGGTTTCGGTAGCCAAGTCGCGCAATTCAAATTTCTTGATCTTACCACTGGCGGTCACTGGATACTCATCAATAAACATGAAGAAAGCCGGGGTTTTATGAAAAGCAATCTTACCTTTACAAAAAACCTTCAGATCAGCTTCAGTTGTCGTTTCACCGGGCTTCATCTGGACATAGGCAACCACCTCTTCCCCATATTTAATGCTGGGGACACCGATAACCTGAACATCTTTGATCTGGTCATGGGTATAGAGGAATTCCTCAATTTCGCGAGGATAGATATTCTCACCACCGCGAATGATCATATCACCCATGCGGCCGGTAATCTTGCAGTTGCCGGCCTCATCCATGGTGGCAAGGTCGCCGGTATGGAGCCAACCATCAGCGTCTATCACATCCTTGGTCGCTTCCGGCATCTTGTAATAACCCTTCATGACATGATAACCCCGGGTTATCAGCTCACCCTGTTCACCCCGCGGCACCTCTTTACCGCTATCGGGATCAACAATCATGACCTCAACATTGGGCATAGCCCGACCCACGGTAGTAACCCGAATTTCCAGAGAATCAGTCTTCTGGGTCTGGGTAACCCCGGGTGAGGCTTCGGTCTGACCGTAAACAATCGACATCTCACTGGCCCCCATAACATCAACAACTTTCTTCATAACCTCGATCGGGCAGGGGGAACCCGCCATAACCCCGGTACGAAGATGGGAGGTATCATATTTTTTCTTTTCCATCTCTTCGAGTTCAGCAATAAACATCGTCGGCACACCGTGCAGAACCGTACATTTCGAAGCCTCGACAGTTTCAAGCGTAGGAATCGGCTTAAAAGCGAGAACCGGAGCCATCGTCGCACCCGACACCAGAGAACATAAGTTCCCGATAACACAACCAAAACAATGGAAGAAGGGCACTGGAATACAGAGACAATCGGCGGCTGTCAAGTGCATGCCCTCAGCCATGCTGATAGCGTTGCCGATGAGGTTGGTATGGGTCAGCATAACCCCTTTCGGGAAACCGGTGGTCCCGGAGGTATACTGCATATTGATAACATCTTCGGGCAGACAAGTGGCATGTCGGGCTTCGAGCTCAGCGTCGCTGATTTTTTCTCCCAGAGCAAGAACATCATCCCAACCAAAAGTTCCGGGAATCTTCTCTTCACCGATATAGATAACATTCTTGAGCATGGGCAGTTTAGCACTCTTTAACTGACCCGGTTTGGAATCTTTAAGCTCGGGGCAGACCTCATTGATAACCTTGACATACTCATCCGCATCGCGCAGTCCACCAACCAGAATCAAGGTCGTCGAATCAGACTGTTTCATCAGATACTCAAGTTCAAAACTCCGATAGGCCGTATTAACGGTCACCAAAATCGCGCCCATTTTCGGCAGACCAAACTGACTATAGGTCCATTCCGGCACGTTGTTGGCCCAGATTGCAACTTTTTCACCACGCTCAACTCCGAGGGCCATAAAGCCCTTGGCAACCTTGTCACAGATTTCATTGAGCTCTTTCCAGTTATAGCTGATCCCTTGCTTATGGTACTCAAGCGCCTTGTTGGCACCAAACTGATCAGCAACCGTTTCGACAAGTTTTCCTATGGTAATATTTCCAATTTCAAATTGCGGTTTATTCACAAGCGATTCCCTCATTTTCTGATTAGCCAACTTATGGTATACAATTTTAAATGATATAAAAACGGAGAGGTCTCAACCTCCCCGTTTTTTTGCAATCCCCTAACCTAAGCTTTTTTCTCTTCTTCCCTTTTCCGCAACTCGACCCGGCGAATCTTACCGGATACAGTTTTCGGAAGTTCTTTCAAAAATTCGATCTCGCGCGGGTATTTATAAGGTGCAGTCTCTTTTTTGACATAATCCTGAATCTCTTTGATCAGTTCATCCGAACCTTCGAAACCGGGAGCCAAAATGATAAAAGCTTTGACAATGGTGCCCCGCAATTCGTCGGGTGAGCCAACTACGGCACTCTCGGCGACCGCAGGATGACTCTGCAGAGCGCTTTCGACCTCAAATGGTCCAACCCGATAGCCGGAGGCTTTGATGACATCATCAGAACGACCGACAAACCAGAAATAACCATCTTCATCGACTGTCGCCTTATCACCGGTATAGTACCAATCACCGACAAAAGCTTCGCTGGTCGCTTCCGGATTATGCCAGTACTCGGTACAGAGACCAACTGGAGCTACAGGTTTGACACGAACCGCAATATGGCCCTCTTCATTGAGAGGTACCTCATTACCATCATCATCGAGAAGATGAATATCGAAACCCGGAGTCGGTTTACCCATAGAGCCAAACTTGATCTCCATACAGGGGTAGTTGGCGATCAAATTGACCGACTCGGTCTGACCGAAACCATCATAGATAACGGTTCCGGTGTGTTCTTTCCAGACCTTCATGATCTCCGGATTCAAGGGTTCACCGGCAGCCAAAGAGTGCCGCAATCCGGTTAGGTCATATTTTGTAAGATCCTCAAGAATAAGCATCCGATAAGCGGTCGGCGGCGCACAGAAGGTGGTTACCCCACAGGTTTCAATAATTTTAAGATGGGTTTTGGCATCAAAACGGCCCGCAGCATTATGCACCATAATTGCAGCCCCGATCTGCATTTGACCATAGATTTTTCCCCAGCCGGCTTTCGCCCAGCCCGTATCCGAAAGGGTCCAGTGGAGATCAGTGGGTTTAAGATCCTGCCAGAATTTGGCCGTAATAATCTGGCCAATACCGTAAGAGGCATGGGTGTGGGCAACCATCTTGGGAAATTTTGTCGTCCCCGAGGTAAAGTAGATTAAAATGTTATCATCGGCTTTGGTTGCTTCAACATCTTCGCGGGAAAGTTTGGCTGAAGCGTCGTCCATCAGAACATCCCAATCATCCCAACCATCCTGGCTTTCACCAATACTGATAAAATTCTTAAGAGTCGGACAAGTGCTGCGCACTTCATCAATTTTAGCAACGTTCTCATGCCACATAATGACGGCAACGGCATCAGCCTGCTGCACCCGATATTCGCAATCGTGGGCAGTCAAAATGCTTGGCGCCGGCATCGGCACGACACCAAGTTTGGCGGTACCCAACATCACCGCATACCACTCGACAATCCGCGGCACCATAACAAAAACCCGGTCACCTTTTTTAATGCCTTTCTGACGCAGGATATTAGCAAATTTATTGGAAAGACACTGCAGATCAAAAAAACTGTATTTGCGAATATCACTTAAGTCGGTACTGGCCCAGACTATCGCCAGCTTAGTACGATCCTTAGCCCATTTATCAACAACGTCAAAACCGAAGTTGAAAAACTCGGGGATATCGAATTTGAAGTTTTTCTTAACATCATCATAGTCCTTCATATTGGGACCATTCAGATCAACCGGAACATTGTCGTACGGGGTCGTCAGCTGCATAATTGTCCTTCTCCTTCACGCTTAAAAATTCGTTTGGCTATACAAAAACCAAACATTTATATTATAAAACTCTTAGATGTAATGAGAGCCGATTAGCAAAGTCACATTAGAAAAGGAACCTGCAGCTCATTAATACCATCTAATCGTATCCGAACATAAACTGACATAAAACAGTTTTATACGAAACCGCTCACTCCCCAATATAACAAGAGACGATCTTTGTCAACAAAAAACAGTTAACGTCAGCTGGCAAAATGACAAAACCACGAAATAACGAGTCGCCTTCCGTCATCAGTTAACGTTAACTGGCTAAATATCACCAAAAAAAGATTTATTTTTCACCACCCAGGCGAATATACACCTCTTGCCGTGATCAATAAATTCTATTCGAAAAACCAGAGCTCAACCGGGCCAAATCAAGCTTCAATCAATTTGCGCGATTTGACCCAGCGAGCCACTGCCCGCTTATTAAAACGCCAAAATTTTCTATCCTTATAACCTGGCAGAATCCCCTTGCGAGCCATATAATTAACCGTATCTGGACTCGTATCGAGAAGCTCTGCAACCTCAATACTGCCAATCTCACCACTATTATCTTTCTTCATAATCCTCATTTTATATCTCCTTTTTAGAATAACAAACCTGTGAAAACAATCTTACAGCGTAAGCGTTAGAAGCCATCAACAGGTGCCAGTTGTAATAAACCACCAACCGGAGCATCAACTCCAGCACATTCAGTGCCAACTTTTAAAACAACAGTGTAAAAATAAAATCAACGATCCTGGCACCCCGCAAAATCTACCAAGGTGAAATTATGTACAAAGTTCCAAAACAAAAAGCAGGTATCTGCAGTTTAACGCGGACACCTGCTTTTCCATTTTTTGGTGGAGCTGAACGGGATCGAACCGTCGACCTCTTGTCTGCCAGACAAGCGCTCTCCCAGCTGAGCTACAGCCCCATCGAAGTGATTTTGCGCGGCCTAGATAGCATGGCCCTTTAAGCCTGTCAATCTTTTTTTCTCAACCGAACTATAAACATGCAACAGCCCTAATCAAGCACCCCGGCCATAACTTTTATGTCGGCATCCTGGCGCAGAACCTTAACAAATTCATCCATCATCCGATAACGTTTATATTGGAGCAACTGCTGTTTAATGTCCGCTTTTAGCTTTTCGCCCTCATCACCCAACTCAAGGCGCCGCTCTTTTAAACGGGCAAAGAAAAAACTACTGTTGTGCTGTAAAGCGGGAGTCGTTGCAGCCGGAGATAGAGCAAAAAGCTGCTGACTCAATTTAGGATCATTCCCAAGCTTGGGAATTGCCCCTCGTCCACGAGCGAAAAAACCACTGTCGATGAGCTTGACATCGATTTCGGCCGCCACTTCATCAAGAGATTTGCCGCCGGCAAGAGAAGCTGTCACTTTTTCACTGATAGTTTTAACTTCGACTTTCGCCAGCTCTAAACGATAGGCCTTTTCAACCGCATCTTTAACTTCAGAGATCTCCGCTAGATAACTCTCCTTCTTCTCGGTTACCATAAAGTAATAACTGTTACGAGAAGGGTTCTCAACCTTGGCAATCTGACCGACAGGTGTCTTAAAAGCTTCCGCAACCAAGGCCTGATCTTTACCGATATTAACTATAACTCCGTCCTTCTGCTTAAAATAACCGGTCTCGACGACCTGATAATCGAGCTTTTTCGCCTCTGCCACGAAATTTTCCTGAGCGACTGCAGCCAACGCTTGCGTGACCTCTGCGAGACGTTCCTTAAAGAAATCCGGAAAAGCCTGAGCCCGCAAACCTTTGACGATCCCAGCTTTTACTTCAGCTAACGCTTTGCTATGAGTCGCCTTATAATCCTCAGTTTTTATCAGATGGAAACCAAACTGGGTCCGCACCGGTTCACTGACGCTACCGGGATTAAGCCCAAAAGCAGCCTCCTCAAAAGACTTCACCATAGAATCCCGACCAAACCAACCGAGATCTCCGCCCATCGAGTTCGAGGGGCCTTGCGAAAACTTTTTCGCCAACTCTGCAAAGTCACCGCCCGCATTTACCTTATCCAGAACAGCATCGATCTCAGCTTGGGCTTTTTTGACATCTTCCGGGGCGGCATCTTGAGCAACCTTAATCAAAATGTGGCGCGCCTTGACCTGCTCTTCGACTTTAAATTTTTCCGGATTGGCCTGATAGTAATCATCTACTTGCGCATCAGTTACGGCAATCTCATTAAGCAGTTTATTACGATCGATAATCAGGGCGGCGATCTTACGCTGTTCTGGCACCCGATAACTCTCAATCTTCTCAGTAAAAAATTTCTCTAAACCCGCCTCAGTAACGACCATTGCGGCCTGATAGTCAGCCGGCGCCAATTTCAAGAGTTCAACATCAATCTCCTCACGCTGTTGTCGCAGGAGAATGTCTACCTCATCCTTAACAATTTTGGCTCCATCACCAACTACCGTGCGCACCTTTTCGAGAAGAATATCCTCCTCAAAACCAGACTCAAACTGGGCTGGAGTCAGGCGATTAAAACTTAAGGCCTGACGATAAACTTCCTGATTAAAACGACCATCCTGCTGAAAGGCCCCCAATACTGCAATCCGCTGCCGCAACTCAGCCTCACCCACACTTAAGCCCAGAAGAGCGGCCTGATCAAGCAAGAGTTGGCGGTCAACCAGACCATTGAGGGCTTCCTGCTTGATCTGCTGGCTCTGCGCCTCATCTGGATTAAATTTACCTTGGGCCTGTTCCTGGTAGCGCCGCCAGAGATCCCGAAATGAACTATCCAGGGTTTTACGTTCAATACTTTTACCATTAACCGTCGCCGCCACCGTCATCTGCTTCGCCTTCATACTGCCGACACCCCAGAAAGAGAAGACAACAATGATGACCCCAAAGACAAATTTAACAATCCAAGACTGAGCGTTTTTTCGCATTATTCTTAGCATTTACAAAAAACCTCTTCCTAATCCAGCACAAATAACTACAATTAATTAATTTCAAGGAACTATTCAGCCCCTCATTAAAGCTACCACAGAAGGCCTCGAACATCGCTTCGCCCTCTTCGACGGGGACAGAGCTCAGCTCGCTTCGGGCTAAAAGCCCTCGCTGGAGGTCTGTCCCCACATCGAGACAACTCGATACCAGAACACGCTGAGTAGTTACGTTTCAAGAACCTTTCAAAAAAATATCGAGCTCGGTTTATATGTTAAGAGAGTGGCAAAAGCAAGAAAAATTGCCATCATCTATCAGAGAAGGCATCCAAGCAAAGAATAATCCCGATAATCATCACGCAGTGGATTGGCATCACAGTAATGCAAGATTAATTCTGCCGGCCCGGTCTCAGCTACCGCCAAAGCCAGGGATGAGGTTGTACCGTAACCATCAAAAGTCACGTTAAAACCTTGAGGGGGAATATCATCCTGAGGGAAAGGGGTGCGCAAAGCTCTACAAAAACTGGTCAAAGTGCGCTTCAGTGACACCTGACTGGCTGCTTCAGCCCGTAAATCAGCAAACAGTCGCTGGGCACTACGCGCTTTCACACTCCTGCAGGCGTCGAGCAAACCATTTCCGAGATAATGATAACCCGACAAAAGAGGTGAGAAGTGCAGCTTGGGGTAGTTAGAGGAGAAAAAGCCTTGTTCCCGAGAGACGACAAGCAAATTAAAAGGATTAAAAGATGCCACAGCACAATTTCCAAGAAGCAGCGAGCGGGCGTGCCCGGGATCATCACTGGCGAGCAGATCCAGAACCAATTGGCCCCGTGATCGACAAGCTGCCTCATAATCACCTCCAACCCAACGGTTTGTCAACCAGACCATCAGACCTCGGTTATTATATCCCCACCAGCTCCCGCCGCCACTCAAATCACAGGAAGCCAACCAACGTCGACCATCATTTAGAACCGAACTGTAAACCCTTGGCGGCAACGCTCGCCGCTGAAAAAATTCATCCCGATTGTTAGCCACCACCAACGGCCAACCGTCAACCACCTTATAAGCCAGTAATACCGTACACATAAATTTTATTTTTCAGATTCTTTTGAGGACAAAGTAAAATGTTTAGATGCTAGGCACGCGAAGCCTGAGGAATGAGGCGTACATAAAGTACGCCGCAGTAACGAAGGTTTCGCGGAACGACGCACCCCAAGAGTACTTCCTCGCTATCGCTCACAGCGCCAGATGAACGTTTTACTTTGTCATCAATCGAGCATCTCTCTGACTTTAGAAAAAAAACTCTTATTCTCATGCGTCGACTCATCCCCTTCTTCATGGGCCAGCTCGGCAAAGAGTTCGCGCTGCCGGGGAGTAAGTTTTTTCGGAGTTTCGACGACGAGTTCCAGAATCTGATCACCACGACCATAACCATTGAGATGCGGTACGCCTTTACCGCGCAGATAGAGAAGATCACCCGACTGCGTACCCTCAGGCACCGAAACTTTCTCTTTCTCTTCCAGGGTTTCAACCACCATATCAGCTCCCAAAGCGGCCTGAGCGAAGCTTATCGGCACCTGACAATAGATATCGTTACCCCGACGCTGGAAAAAGGGGTGCTCTTTAACCTGAATGACAACATAGAGATCTCCAGGAGGGCCCCCCTTACTGCCAGCCCCACCCTCTCCGATAAGTTTAAGCCGGGTTCCGGTTTCGACCCCGGCCGGAATTTTCACAGAAAGATTCTTCTCCTCACGCAAACGTCCAGAACCATGACATTTTTTACAAGGACTTTTAATAATCGAGCCTTCTCCCCGACAAGTAGAGCAAGCTTGACTGACACTGAAAAAACCCTGCTGGTAACGGACCTGACCATGCCCTTTGCAGGTCGGGCAAACCTCCGGCTGAGCTCCAGCCTCAAGCCCGGTTCCCTGACAAACATCACAAGTAACGTGACGCGGTATCTTGATTTTTGCCTGAGTTCCAAAAACCGCCTCATCAAACTCGATATCCAGATTATAGCGCAGACTTTCTCCAGCCCGGCCGGCTGAACGGCGGCGACCGCCACCAGATGCCCCGAAAACCTCACCAAAGAGATCACCAAAAACATCGCCAAAGCCGCCGAAACCACCAAAATCGGCGCCCCCGCCGGCCTGTTGCTGCAGTCCCTCATGACCATACTGGTCATAAAGGGCCCGCTTCTGCCCGTCGGATAAAACGCCATAGGCTTCACTAAGCTCTTTAAACTTGGCTTCGGCCTGGGGTTCACCTGAGTTCTGGTCTGGATGATATTTGAAAGCCATCTTACGATAAGCTTTTTTTATCTCGGTCTCGGAAGCATTACGCTGAAGCTGCAACACATCGTAATAATCTCTTTTGTCAGGCACGCCAATAAACTCCTGGATTGGGTAGAAACGAAAAAACCAGGTGCGGGCAAAGCTCTCACTTTGCCCCGCACCTGGAGCTTGGAAAAATCAACCGCCGGCAACTAAACACTTAACCGACAACCACTATTTATCTTCTTTAACCTCTTCAAAGTCGGCGTCGACAACATCGTCATCAGCCGCGCCGGCTTCCGGGGCGGCCCCATCAGCCGCAGCCCCCTCACCCTCAGCATTTTCAGCATACATGGCTTCGGCCAGCTTATGTGAGACCTGCTGTAAACTTTCAAGAGCTTTCTTGATCGTCTCAACGTCATCACCATCTTTGACCGTTTTCAGCTGATTAAGAGCCGCTTCAATATTGGAGCGATCCTCGGCCGGAACCTTCTCACCCATATCCTTAAGACTCTTCTCGGTCTGATAGACTGTACTGTCGGCTTGATTACGCAGGTCGATCAGTTCACGTTTTTTCTTGTCTTCCTCGACATGAGATTCAGCATCTTTGATCATCTGCTCAATTTCGGCATCACTTAAACCGCTCGAGGCCTGGATCTCAACTGACTGCTCTTTACCGGTCGCCTTATCTTTAGCCGAAACGTGGACAATACCGTTAGCGTCAATATCGAAACTCACTTCGATCTGCGGCACTCCGCGCGGAGCCGCCGGGATTCCAACCAGTTCGAACTGGGCCAGACGTTTATTGTCGGCCGCCATTTCGCGCTCGCCCTGGAGGACGACAATACTAACCGCCGGCTGGCTGTCAGCCGCAGTTGTAAAAACCTGACTCTTTTTCGTCGGGATTGTCGAGTTCTTTTCGATCAATTTCGTACAAACTCCACCCAGGGTTTCAATACCCAAAGAGAGGGGAGTAACATCAAGCAACAAAACATCTTTGACATCGCCCTGCAGAACTCCACCCTGAATGGCTGCCCCGATCGAGACAACTTCATCCGGATTAACCCCCTTACTGGGCTCCTGACCAAAGATCTCTTTAACCTTCTGCTGAACCCGCGGCATCCGCGTCATCCCGCCGACCAGAATCACCTCACTGATATCTGAGGTTGCAACCCCGGCATCCTTCATCGCCGTACGACAGGGAGCCACAACCCGATCAACCAGATCAGCGACCAGGCTCTCAAGGGTTGCCCGGGTCAGTTTGACATTAAGATGTTTGGGCCCGGAAGCATCAGCCGTAATAAAAGGCAGATTGATATCGGTTTCCATGGAGCTGGAGAGTTCACATTTAGCCTTTTCGCCCGCCTCTTTAAGGCGTTGCAGAGCCATCTTGTCACCCCGCAGGTCGATACCATCACTTTTGCGGAATTCATCGGCAACATAGTCGATTATGCGATCATCGAAGTCTTCACCCCCGAGAAAGGTGTCACCGTTGGTCGCGTTGACTTCGAAAACCCCATCACCAAGTTCAAGAATAGAGATATCAAAGGTACCGCCACCAAGATCAAAGACCGCTACTTTACCCTCTTTTTTCTTATCTGCACCATAGGCCAGAGCCGCCGCAGTCGGCTCATTAATAATCCGCTTAACATCAAAACCAGCAATTTTACCGGCATCTTTGGTGGCCTGACGCTGACTATCATTAAAGTAGGCGGGAACCGTAATTACGGCCTCGGTTACGGGCTCGCCAAGATAGTCTTCAGCCGTCTGCTTCATCTTCTGCAAAATCATCGCCGAAACCTCAGCCGGACTAAACTCCTTGTCCCTGATTTTAACCCAGGCATCACCATTTTTTGCTTCCATAATTGCAAACGGCGTCTTATCCTTCATCTGCTTCACCTGAGGGGCTGCAAACTTCCGACCAATGAGACGCTTGACCGCAAATACTGTATCGGTGGGGTTGGTAACCGACTGACGCTTGGCCAGCTGTCCGACCAGACGTTCATCTTTATCGGTCAACGCGACAACTGAAGGCGTGGTGCGCACTCCTTCAGCATTGGCGATAACCTTGGCTTCGCCGCCTTCCATGACACTAACGCATGAGTTGGTAGTTCCCAAATCGATGCCAATAATCTTTCCCATCTCTTTCTCCTTTATCTCAAAAATTTTGCTTTTATATTAATTTTGACTCTATTACTATTGTTGGGCTTCAATCTAGGTATAGCCGCAGCAGAAATCAACCCTTCTAGCCGATTTCTTAAGATTTTGCCTTGGCGACCGTTACCATCGCCGGACGCAAGAGACGACCATGTAACTGATAACCTCGCTGCAACTCATTAAGCACCGTATTAGGGTCATGCTCATCACTCTCAATCTGGTTCATCGCTTCATGAAAGGCGGGATCAAACGGCGATCCGAGACACTCAACACACTCAACCCCCATCGCTTTAAAAACCGAGTCGAACTGTTCCAGAGTCAACTTAACTCCATCAACAATCACGGTCGGATCATCACCGGCATGGGCCAGGGCTCGTTCCAGATTATCTTTGACCGGCAAAAGCTCACGGACAAAACTCTCCCGGGCAAAACGGGCGAAATCATCCTTTTCGCGCTGCATGCGCTTACGAAAATTTTCCGCTTCTGCCCGTACCCTGAGCATCTGCTCCTGCAGCGAGGTATTAATTTTCTGCAAACCGTCAATTTCGGCTTCGAGGAGCTCGACTTCACTTTTCATTTCCGGAATCTCATCATTTTCCTCTGAACTGTTGTTTGCCGATTCGTGGCCATCAGTTTCACCCTCCTGCCCTTGTCCAGCAGACACCTTCAGGGAATCATCTTCGACTTGCGACTGCTCCAACTCAACCTCCTTCTGATTTACCTTCTTTTTATCTTTTTTTCGCTTAAGATTCTTCACCATAACTTTTCCTTATCTCTGCAAACTCTGGCTCATAGCATCAGCGATATAGTTTACCAATGGAATAATGCGCGAGTAGTCCATCCGGGTTGGACCGATAACCCCAACCTGACCCAATTTCCGGCCCTCACGCCCATATTTCGCGGTTACCAGAGAGCAGTGCCGCATATCCTCACAGCAACTCTCAGAACCGATAATCACCCGTAACGATTCTCCTTCCAGAGCCCCGTCCAGGATTTTCAGAATCGAGCCTTTCTCTTCAAAAGCTTTAAAAATCTCTTTCATCCGCGCCACATCAGTAAATTCATGATGCTCAAGCAGATTGAGTTTGCCATCAAGCATAACGTCACTTTGAGAATCTGGATTCTGGGCAAAAAAACTCCTACTTAAAGCCAGCACCTGGGCAAAAAGCTCATCATAACCCCGCTTGTCATTGGCCATCTCCTGCAAGACCTTACGCTTGATGCCATTTAAGGTGAGCTTGCCGAGCAAGGCATTCAGGTAGTTGGAAAAACGGTTAAGCTGCTCCTGCGAAAGCACTGTTTCAGACTCAAAAAGAACATTCTGGACCGCCCCTGAAACCGAAACAATGACAGCCAGGATGCGCCGTTTATGGAGCTTAACAAAACGAATATGACGCACCAGCATCTGGCGAAAATCGGGCAGGCTGACAACCCCGACATAAGGTGTCAACTGGGCCAGAGTAAGAACCCCATCTTGCAGGACCTCCTCAAGGCGGCCGCCCTGCAGATCCAAGCGGGCTTTGATCTGCAGGCGCGCTTCAGCAGAGACTGCGGAATAAGCCGGCAAACTGTTCACGTAAAAACGAAAGCCCTGATCGGTCGGAATGCGACCGGCTGAGGTGTGCGGCTGACAGAGAAAACCACTATCTTCAAGATCAGCCATCACATTGCGCAAGGTTGCCGGACTCAGTTTAAAGCGAGGACTGCGCGACAAAGTGCGGGAGCCAACCGGCTCACCACTGTGAATATAGTCCTCAACCACAGCTTTCAAAACTTTAATATGTCTTTCCGGCAAAGTTTCCATAAAACCTCAACCTGATTAACTGAAAATAAGGGCCTGAAAAGCAAAGCCCCGTTGGCACTCGACAACAAAGAGTGCTAACGGGGCTAACATAGCAATGGGCTTACCTGATTGTCAAGGGTGGTGGAAAACAAGCAGAAACAGAGACGGCAAATCAGTTGGGGTTTACTCACGGAAGCGCTTTTGATAGGGACAAATTTTTTTCATTTGTCATTTCCCCAAACTGTTACCAAGCCGTAAAACTACGTCACATTACTTATTTTTTAAAAGAAGGGAAAGCTCCTCAGGGGTCAGCACATAAGCTGGATCCTGTCGCCGTCCGCGTTTGAGCTGACGCCGTCCGACTCCTTTTCGTCGATCCACGCCAAGCCGTACTTTCGTCAATGAACGGAACCAATTTTTAAGGGACCACCCTCGGCGAGATGAGGCGATGCGCCGATCTTCCCGCCGCTCCTGATGTAAACGTCGATCAACATCCCGGCGTCGATCATAAACGCCGGAACGGCGCTCTTCCTCGTTCTGGAAAGCGGTTTTTTCTTTTTGCTCTTGCATATTGTAACTGAACTCCTTTGCCAAAAGGACAACAACATTTTATCCAAGATTGCTAACTTAAACTTTTAATCTCGTTCCCTGATTATACCCTGTCTCCGAAACCCCGAACCAGCAATATCTAAAAAAGCAGTGGTGGTTCTGAAGGGGGGGGATTTGGCGGCAAAGAATCCGGCTCGGATTCAGGCGATGGTGAGGAGGGGCCAAGGTAAAAAGCCCGACCAAAAAGTCGGTGGTAATCGCTCCACTCAATCTCGGAATTGTTAGAAGCGCTCATGTGGGAGTTGACGGCGGTCACCTTGGCATCGAGATCGTCGATGAAATTAAGGAGAATGGCTTCCTGGGTTTTGGGTCTTTTCGGGGAGCCGTACTCATATACGCCATGGTGGCTTAAGATGAGATGCTCAAGCA
>Ga0307990_1000907_pt1 | contig 25517 bp, 19 predicted proteins | sample EllFjometagen129_FD_203168 | JGI IMG/M metagenome (GOLD analysis project Ga0307990, IMG submission 203168) | Marine microbial communities from Ellis Fjord, Antarctic Ocean - #129 | ecosystem: Environmental > Aquatic > Marine > Unclassified | place: Southern Ocean | collected 2014-10-08
TACCAGAAAATATCCTGGTTGTGATAGGAGGAGTGCTGTTAACTATTGGACTGATCACCACCGTTTTGCAAAATATATTTTCCTGGGAATACTTTTTCTGGGGCGGCATCATAGCAGCATTGATTGGTGGTTTGGTCTTCGCTTATTTTGGTATTCAGCTACTCAATGGAACCAAAAATGCGGCTGACTCCGCTGAGCGAAATGCCATTCGGATTGCATATAAGGAGAAATTCAATCAATCTCTTAATGGCATAACCGGATTGAAAGCACAGCAAAGCAGATTCCAGGAAATATATATCAAAACTAAATCTATGCAGGAAGAACGCAGCAACCTGGAGATTAAGTTAGAAAAAGAGCAGGAATATATCACGGTCGCTTTTCAAGAATTGATCGGGGACACAATCAGTATAAATGGTTGGGAAACCAATCTCGACAACTTTAAGAACCAGGCTGCCACCCTGGATTCTGAATTCTCTGATCTGGCGATAAAATTAGCCAAATTGAATGTAAATGAAGACGAATTCCTAAGCGAGGGAAACGAAATTGTTTATGACCCACAGGCTCAGGCAGATATTGAAGATCACCTGTCCAACCTGGAGGATGAACTCATATCTCACAAAACCAATCTCGATACATTAAAGGCTAGAGCCATTGAGTGGACCAGAGATGAAATCTCGGCTCCCTGGATTGAAGTTCTCCATCATCTCAGGACAATGCGCAATGATATCAAGCAATCTTTTATAAATCTCACAGCAGAAATAGCAGCGAAGATTGGCTTGTCTGAAATCCTCAGCAAGATTGAAGAGGAAGAGGATCAAAAGATTCTTGAGAATATTAACACGAAAGATGTTACCAATCTTATGGAAAATATAACTGTGAAATACAATAGCCTGAATCTGATAGAGGATCAGATCTACGTGAGGGATGCCTTTCAAGATTATGCTCTCCAGGACCTGAGTACGGGCGCCAGGGAGCAGGTCCAGCTCGCGCTCCGCCTGGGCATAGCTTCACATATCAGCGGCGGGGAACCCCTATTCGTTATCCTCGATGATGCTTTCCAGCATTCTGATTGGAATCGCCGGAAATCGTTAGTACAAGCTACCGTAGATTTAGCAAAGACCGGCTGGCAAGTTTTTTATTTGACCATGGATGATCACATTCGGGATTTATATCTGGAAATCGGCAAGTCAGAATTGAAGAAGAATTTTAAATCCTTTGAACTATAGCTTCTACTCGAAATTAATTTCTCTTCAATATTAAGAAATTTACCAGCGGTCTGTTATTAATTGAATCTGTTTTTCGTAGTTAAGGAAACACAAAATTGCACCTGGTTTATCACCCAAAACCATTTCTACTGCACGAATATACTTTCCAACTTGCTGTTGGTAATCCTCATTATGCCAGACCCAATCAAAGCGCTGTTTATCTCTGATCTCATCTGTCTTAAATTCAACAATGAACCAATGTCCATCTTCTTTAAATATCGCGTCAATAATCCCCGCTTGTGGTGGTTCATTAACTCCAGCGACACTGTACGGCAATTCATGAAGTAGCTTCTCTGCTTTGGTCATTCGCTCGAATAGATCATGGCTTACAAAACGTTCAAGAATACCCTTCACTCTGCGGTATCCGTTTTTAATTTCGTTATCTCTGATAACCCCTTTGCTTTTAAATTCAGCTGTGGCCCAATCAATAAATTCAGCCTCTCCCATAGTCGGGAATTTCCACAACTGTAATGATCGATGGACAACATCACCAACAATCCTCGCCGGCGCAGCTGATTTTTCAGTGGTAATTGTAGCTCTAAATAAACGGGGAATAATGATGTCTTTATCAAATGAATGGGTGCTTTGAACGGGCTGGAATAGTGGAATATCACCACGGAATTGAGTGACAGGCTTTTCTTCTTCCCTGTTTATATTCATCAATCCGAAATCCACCTGGTTTTCATAAATGGTGATATCCGCTTCAAGTCCATTTTGCTCAACTTTGTAGTCATATATCGAATTTCCATTTATTCGAAATTTAATTGGAAGCTCCCGCAAACCAAGAGGTAAAGCAATTTTTTTAAGCCATCCCCCAAGCTTCCCCAGGGTTTGGTCCTTGTTCAATTTCCCCAAAACTCCACTTATTATCAGCAATTCTTTCGCTCTGGTAGCAGCCACATATAGCAAGCGATTGGACTCAGCCTCTTCCCTGGCCCGTTCTGCTTCCAGAGCGATCTCATAAGCCAAAGATGAGGCTGTCACTAATATGGGTTTTTTTGGGTTATCTTCTATGATTCTTGTATCATTCAAAGGGGGAATAAGACCAAATACAGGATCTATAAGAATATCTCGTCCAAAACGTTCCTTTTTAGATGCATCTCCCAGGATGACGATCGGAAACTCTAACCCTTTAGCCTGGTGGACAGTCATAATTTGCACCGCGCCGTCGGCAACTGCAGCAGCTTCCCCTTCCCTAACGGCAACATTCCTTAAATCAGTTATCGTTTGCAAGAAATCAGGAACACCAACAACGCCGCTATTCTGGGCATCCGAAATCAGCTTTTTCATATTCTGGATATTCCTGTGAAATCCCCCCATTGCCATGGCAGCAATATATCCCGTTTCTTCAATATACTGGCTTATTATATTTGCAGCAGAAATCCTTCCTACAAGATTTGAATATTTATCGACGATAGTCACAAGATATTTGGCTCGCTCGCTATAATCACCTTCTGCCTCTTGGAAATTCTCTTTCAAGGTTTCATACAGCGATGGTAAATTTTCCTTTCGCTGCAGATCTCTAAACTGAAGAAGTACATCGTCTGGTAAACCAATTACTGGCGAGCGCATCAACCCTGCAACAGCCAGGTCATTTTGTGTATCCGCAAATGCCGCCAGCGTGTTCAACAAGTCTCTAACTTCAGGGCGATCGTAGAAACCGCGGCCAGCAATCGTTAAGTAGGGAATTCCAGCCTTTTCAAAGGCAGCCTCGTAATCAGGAAAAGATCCAGAAGCCCGGCATAAAACTGCAACATCACCAAATTTTAAAGCCCGGTCTGATCCTTCAGGTTCGATCTCCTTCGATTCATCAATGATGTTGATGATCCGGGCAGCAACCGCCTCAGCGGCGGTTTTTCCAGCACCGTCAGCCTTCGTACCTGCTGCAAGGTGAAGTTCCATAAATGTAGTTCCTTGGTACCGTGGATGATCCTTCCTCCCGTGGGTTAGCGGTGAGAATGGCTCAACATAGGATAGCGAAGAATCCAATCCCAGAACAGGTTCAAGTAATGAGTTCAGGTTATCCAGTAATGCAGGATGGGCCCTATATGAAGTCGATAATTGATAACTACTTCCCTGATTATTAATGATTTCTTGTTCCTGGCGAAATACTGCCACATCGGCGCCCCTGAACCTGTAAATTGATTGTTTCCCATCCCCTACAATAAATAATCTTTTACCATCACCATTCAGTGAATTTACCAGTTCACGCTGTCTATCATTTGTATCCTGGTATTCATCCACTAATATGGCGCTGATCTGTTCCTGCCAATCTTTCTTTACAGATGGAAAATCGAGTAGCAAATTCAACGCGTAACTTTCCAAATCATCAAAATCTAATCTATTCAACTGATCCTTGGCTGACTCATATAAGCTATTTGCATATTGGAAAACAGCTTGCAGCCCCGGTATAATCTCCCGGGCCAACTTCTGGTCTACAGCCAGATCAAGCTTATCAGACAAAATATTATTATCATAAAGTGGTTGGACAATCTTGACCAATTCTCGTGGATTTCCTGGTGCCCAATTATCTTTTTTTCCTTTCTGCTTCAAATGGGTTCGCAACGGACCGAGGCATCGGGAGATAGTTATCCAATCTTCGGATTTCCTTGCTTTTTTAATCTTTTTCCAATTATCTATAACTATACGCAAATCATCCGAAAACAAATCACCCTTCTCGCGGGCTTTTTGCAAAATACCACTTTCCTCATAGTCCAGGAACTCATCGAGCGCCGCTATCACGGCTTTATCATCAACAAAACTTTTTAGCGGCTGGGTAAGCTCCGGCAGCCAGAGCCGCCAGATATCAACTTCAGATTGATCTAAAGTTTGACTAATATCTAAGCGTTTAGACAATAACTCCCCGATAACTCTGCGGAGCTTCCAATCCCCATAAATTGGAAAGATAACTGCTGCAGCAGGGTCTTCAGCGCCCCAAGCAAGAGATGCTTCGATAGCCCGTGCTTTCAGACGAGCAGCCTGTCCCTCATCGAGAAGTTCGAATTTTGGGTCCAATCCCAGCTCTGCAGGATGCTGCCTGAGGATATCAGTCGCTAAACTGTGAATTGTGCTGATCCTGGCTGAATCCAGGTTTTCATAGATATCCCTCCAGTATCTCTGGTTCTCTTCATTCAAACCCGGGGTATGCATATAGATCCGAACTTCTTCCCGGATTCTATTCCTCATTTCCCGGGCTGCTTTTTTTGTAAATGTTATTGCAACAATTTCTCTCATAGGCATTTTTTCTGCCAACAAAGAGAGATAGCGGGCAACCAGCGTCCGGGTTTTTCCCGTCCCTGCACCTGCCGTAACAACAATATCCTGGTCCCGCTGGAGAATAGGTTTGATCTGTTCAGCACTGGGACAAAGTTGGTTCAGGATAGATTTACTCAATATTTCTTCAATCATCTACCATCACCATACCTTCCGCTGATAATGCCAGCAAAAATCCACTACCGGGCAATATGCTGGACAGCCATTCCCGGGAGGACGAGGAGTAAAATCACCATTTTGAATTGAAAATACTGCCTGCCAGCCTTTCAAAATCGCTGTCTTGATTGCGGTTTGGGATCCCCGCTCACCATCATTCCAAAAAGATGACATTTTAAAACTGCTTGGTTGAGCAGATCTCACATGGAAATAGAATCCTTCCTGAACATCACCTAACTGGAGTCCTGACTGGGCAGCCAGCGCATAGAGCGGCAGCTGTAATTTCTTTCCTTCCCTAACTGCCTGATTATCAAATCCAAAAGGACTGCTGGTCTTATAGTCAATGATCCGAAGGCTGCCGTTCTTATTGATATCCACCCGGTCAATCAAACCTCGCAAATGGTAAGTCCCTCCACCTTCAACCGTAACATCCAATTGGGGAGCTGAATTCTTCCTAATTCCAAATTTTTGCTCGGCTCGGAAAAACTTGAAAGAACTGTCCAATCCTTCCAGAACAATCAAAGAGTGTTTGATATTTGTCAGTATTTCCAGCTGCGTATGATGCCACCAGGCTGTCTCCCGGAAACCTTCCCGATCCGGTGCTTCTAAAAATATTTTCCTGGAAATATCAGGCAATTCTTCCAGTAATTTCTGAATATCGTAATCACTTCCAACATTAAGATATAGATCTTCCATAATATGGTGATAGATATTTCCGAGTTGACGCGCATCCAAACCTTCTCGAGGAGGTTCAGCTTTCTCTAATCCCAACAAATTATTTACATAGAAATTCAAGGGGCAAGTCTGATAACTCTCTAAACGACTGGGGCTCCAGACATGTTCTTCTGGAAAACGGGTTTGAAGGTCATTACTCAAGTGTTTTAGATTACCATCATATTTCAGGTCGCTTTTATCTGATTTCCCTGTTCTGGCCCAGATCACTTTTTGCGCAATTGATACCTGCTTAAAATAATCTGGATACATCTTCCTAATTTCGCGCAATAATGTTTTTCTTTTTTCTATTCCTGCAGCCGCGATACCTTCAAATAATTCGGACATTGAAGCTGAGTTTTCCAATGCTGGTACGTTTCGACTGGTTCTCATTTCTGGATTTATACCTGTCGTCCTTAAAATTTCTTCCCAATACGGCGAAGGCTGCCATGGTGCCCCGTTATCAGCAATTCTCGGACGCGTTAAGAGAAGCCAGCGAGAAGCCCTCGTGACTGCTTCATAAAAGAACTCTGCCTCGGCGCTTTCTGTAGATAATCGAAGCGGAAACCCGAATTTATCCTTGAGAATAATTCGGTCAGCATTCCTTAAGAATGGATCTTCTTTGATCGTTCCCGGGAATTCTCCTTCCGCCAGTCCAATCAAAGCAACTGCCCGATATGAAACGCCACGCACTTCAGTACAATCGGCGCAAATTACACGGCCCCCTTCATCATTAGATATTTGATAAGATTGGCGTTTGATTTCAGATTCCAGATCTCTAAGAACATCATCAAATCTGCACGTTCCGAAACCAAACATCAGATCCGACCAGATATTCTCTCTGAATATTCCTACTAATTTTTTTATCGCACGGCTATCCCTCAGAAACAAATCTGAACCGCCATCAACCGCCATCTGGAACAGATTCAAACCTCTGATACGCTCTTCTTCAACGTTCAAATCCCCTAACAGGTTTTCAACCCATAGCAAATAGTTCTCGACTGCTAAACCATCATTTGGCGGTGTTATTAATGACACAAAAGATTCGAACTTTTCCCAAAGTACTTTAGCCTTCTGCCCTGTTGGAATAAATCCTGGAACAAAATTTCTATATGAGGAATTCTCATCTCCATCGGGAACAGCTATTAATCTTTCAAATGCCTCTTTCCACTGCCCATACCCCTTAATAACACTTCCCCACCTGGCAATATCAGATAGTTGTTTTACCTCTCTCCAGTGCTGTTGCTGGAAATTTTCTACATTCTTTCCCGGCGTTAGAATGCTCCAATCGAAATAAGGCGACTTCCAGAGCGAGATCACATCCTGCCAGACAAGGCCATTCTTACCGTTTACGGCAAGCTTCAACAAACTCAAAATTGCCGCAACAGCTGGATTCTCAATAAGAGCTAAACCGCCCTTGATGAATACGGGCAGCTGATACTCACGGGCAACCTTATCAACTATTTTTCGGTATGGCTCCAGGGTGCGCATGATCATTGATGCTTGACCTGGTTGAATTTTTCCTTCAACTATCAGTTTTTTTATCCATCGGAAAGCTGTCCTGACTTCTCCTTCTCGATCCGGTACCGCTACCATCGTGATCTGATCCCCGGTTTCTAGCGGCTGTTTTATATTTCTTGAAAACAGAGCATTTTCTAGTTTTGCAAATACGCTATCTCCTAACTGACTCTTTTTATTTTCGAGGAAAATAAATTCAACATCTTCCTTTTTTTGTAATACAGCTAATAAATGAATAAATCTTTTATGGACAAGCGGCCTGACAGATCCTTGTTCGGATCCCGTGATTGTTATTGTGACATTGGGTAGACTTCGAGACAGAGCGGAAATCAGTTCCATCTGAACTGGTGAAAGATCATCAAATCCATCAACAATCAACTTATCCCATTTTGGGGCCCTCTCTAAATTTCCGGCGAGAATATTAACAGCCATCCAAACTAACCCTGTAGGATCAACCCAATTATTATTGATAAGCTGTTTCCGATATTCCTGATAAACAAGCGCCAATTCCCCCAATCGGCCATCCTGTTCTATCTTCTGGACTGCACCTTGAAAATTGATAGGGTCTATCATCCCGGCTTCTAATTCCCTGATTATAGCCAGCAATGTCTGCCCAAAACCCGGTTTATGCTTAATCCGTTGATAATAAATCAATGTGAGATTATCAAGTACCGACTGCAGCAACTTTAGTTGAGCAGCTTCAGAGATAACGATCAAATTAGTATCAGAACGATCCACAATTTCCTGGGCTAAGTCCCGGAATGTACCCAGGTACACCCCCATTGTTCCGCCCTGTTTGGATAGTCTCTTTTTAAAATCGTCTACCTGGGTTCTGGAGGGAAGCAGTACAAAAGGAGATCCAATTAATCCAGCGGCACATTCGCGAGATTGATTTACAGCCCATTCTGTTTTACCCCCTCTAGCAACCGCGCTAAGGATATTTATTACCATATAATCTCCACTAAAACCCGCTTATTGTTAACTGCATGTGACCAAAAACTTATTATCCAAATGCTCCAGAAGATATAAGCACTATCAAGGCAGCTATAAACCAATGAATTAAGAACGAATAGAAAAACGAACCTGTTCGCCAGGCTACCCAACCGAAAGCAAACCCTCCAAAAATAGTGGACAGCGTTTCTACATCTGGTTTGCCAAGATGAGCAACAGCAAATGGAACAGCCTGGATCCATAGCGAATCGGAGCCGTATTTTTTAGCGTAGCTAAATAAGATCCATCCCCGGAAAAGATATTCCCAACCAAAGATCTCTAGTGCTTTCTTCCAGATCAAACCTTGCGTGGAATAGGTATAGTAATTCATCATTCCAGGATTCTTAACTCCCAGGTACCAGATGATCGGAGCCATGAATAACAGCCCCAGGAATGTCAATAACAACCCGGTTTTCCAATCACCAAAAGTGAACCCCAACGATTTCGGTTTTTCTCTAAAAATAACTATGGTAATAAATACTGGTATTGCTACATAGAGCAGAATACTGTCTAAATAGTTTATTGTAGTCGGACTGTAATAAAAATCAACCATGATCAAAAGAGTGCTGACAATTGTAACAACTGCAATCTTCCAATCGATTTTTAAACGGTCACCAAGAATTCTTTTAATAATATTTTTCATAGGCAGCACCCGTTTCCGGGTTTTTCACTTAATTACCGCTCAAGACACTTACCATTACCTCGGATAAACCTTCGGGAATACTCTTGATCATATTGCCTTCAATAAGATTCTTATCAATATAAATTTTCAGGTCCATACCACTGCCAAGATAATTTATCCAGGGCAGCGGCGTGTTTGGTTGTTGGGTCACGTACTACCGATTTTTATCATCGATATATCCGAATTTCATATGGCCTCAATTACGAAAATTGCTTTGGTTTTTCAACGCATATCAGAAAAACTTACTAGTTCTTCTATAGCATATCATATACCCCAAACCTGCGTTGAATGGATATGTTCTTCCCTATTTAACTAAAAACATATATCATATTAATTTTTTTTGTTAAGGATTGAGAATTCAGAAATGGCTTAAAAACAAGAAGAATTTACGGATCAGTTTCCAGGTAATTCGTTTGTATCACATCGGAGCCTATACGAAACTTTCATTTACAAGCATACCGAACATTCAAATGTAAAATGCATCCAGATTGGCAGTATGGTTTAGAAATCTATATCTTTCATATTTTAAACTGCGTTTCGTATAAAGTACGATATAAACCACTTCTATTCATCAGTTTTTTGTGATTTCCTTGCTGCACTAACTTACCCTTATCAAAGACAAGTATTTTGTCGGCTGCCAGTATTGTGGATAGCCGATGCGCGATAACAAGGCTGGTGCGGTTTTTCATTACGGTTTTCATCGCCCGCTGGATCAAGTCTTCTGATAACGAATCAAGACTCGATGTCGCCTCATCAAGCACAAGAATCCTTGGATCTCTAAGTACAACTCTAGCGATCGCGATACGCTGTCTTTCGCCACCGCTTAACCTGTAACCACGTTCACCGACCACAGTCTCATATCGTTCGGGCAAGCTCAAAACAAATTTATGAATATTGGCAACTTTCGCAGCCGCTATCATTTTCTGATCATCTGCGTCGGGATTAGCATAAAGCAAATTAGCCCTTATTGTGTCATAGAACAAAAATGTTTCCTGAGTCACCATGCCAATATTTTCTGCAAGACTACTCAAAGTTAAATCTTGGATATCATGTCCATCAATAATTACCTGTCCAGATGTGGGATCATATAACCGAGGAATCAAATAGGTGGCGGTCGTTTTTCCAGCGCCGCTTGGACCTACCAGGGCAACCAACTCACCGGGTTCGATTGAAAAATTTATATCTTCTAATGCCCATTGCGAGATTTCGGAATTATAGTCATCATCAACCACTGTTTTTCCAGATCCCCTCTTTATGTGAGCCATCCCATCAGACCTCCAGGAAAACCTGGCAATATCCTGTAAGCCGATTTTTTCATCATCATTGTGATGGTATGAAAAATCAACATCTTTAAATTCGATCTTTCCTTGCAAATTATTCAACAGCAAAGCGTCCTTCTTTTCTGTAATTTCCAGGGGAATATCCAATACTTCAAAAACACGCTCAAAACTTACCATGCTCTCGGCAAATTGCACCTGGGCATTTGTAAGAGCCATAAGTGGGCCATACATTCCAGTCAGGTATGTACCAAACGCAACAATTGTCCCTATAGTGAACTCTCCCCGCAAAACCAAGTGGCTTCCAATCCAGAATATAATTGCCGACCCAACTGCACTAACAACACTCAGCAGCATAAAAAACCAGTGTCCAACCACTGCTGATTGTATTCCTATATCCCTGACCTCAGCGGCATGCGTCCTAAAACGGTTTCCTTCGCTTTTTTCACGCGCAAACAACTTAACGAGCAGTGCCCCGCTGACATTGAGAGTTTCATTCATCGTTGCATTCATTTCGGCATTATTCTCGAGGGATTTTCTCCGCAGGTCCCGGAGGATCTTTCCAACACGGCGAGCCGGGACAATAAACAGAGGAAGGATTACCAAACCAAGCAGGGTAAGTCTCCATTCCAGGGCAATCATAATACTTAGCGTAGCAACCAGGGTTACAAAATTAGAAAGGATTGTCACCAGTGTGTTGCTAATTGCTCGTTGGGCACCAATAACATCATTATTTAAACGTGACATCACTTCGCCAGTCCGTGTTTCGGTGAAAAAGCGCAGGGACATTCTTTGAAGGTGAGCGTAAAGAGCTTGTCGTAGATCAAAGATCACACCTTCTCCAACAGCAGCGTTCAGTCGGCGCTGCCAAACTCCGATTATTCCATTTATGATTGGAATGCCAATCATGCCCAAGGCAAGCAAATTTATCCGTGAAAGATCTCTATCCGGTATTGCTACATCTATCAGATCCCTATATAGTAAAGGGGTGATCAAGCCAATGCCAGAAATTATTAAAATCGTTACTAATAGAGCACAGACTTGAAACCAATAAGGTTTTGCAAATTTCCAAACCTTTTCCAATAATTCCCTGGTTATAGCAGGCTGTTCCTTCTGGTCATCATGGTTTATATATGAAAACCAACCACCTGAATGCATTCCCATCAATTACTCCTTAAAAATTGAGATTTGAAATATCCTATGATATCTTATCCCAGATATGGTTCAGTGCTATACTACCCCATACTAACCTTATTTAAAATAAACATGTGTATTTTTTACAGAACTCTAATCTAGTTAATGATCGATCTAATATATTTCCTGGGCAAGATAGCTCCTCAATATAAATTAAATCCTAACGGCGCTCACGGTCTCAGCCATTGGGCCAGAGTGCTTGAAAACGGTTTAAGATTAGCCGAGATCGAAGGCGGCGATACTACCGTGATCCGTCTCTTTGCTATATTCCACGATGCCTGCCGTCACAATCAAACCAGGGATCCAGGCCATGGCCAGCGTGGTGCAGTTTTGGCCGGGGAACTGCTCCAAGGATATCCAGAGGTCAGTCAGGAACAACTTAATCTTCTCCAAATTGCCTGCAGGGATCATACCGATGGAGAAACCCAAGCTGAACTAACCGTGCAGATCTGCTGGGACTCAGACAGATTGGATCTGCTGCGGGTGCATATCAAACCGTCACCAGCTCGTTTGTGCACCGGCGCAGCCAAAAGCGATGAAATTCTCAACTGGGCAAATCGGAGAGCACGAAGTAAATTTTCACCCAAGTATGTCGAGTCTGAATGGGTCCATGCTTTCAAATCCCAGACAAGTTAGCTTTCCGCTTATCAAAAAAGACAGCACTATCCAGTGAATCAATCCCTCCTCTTACAAAACAGTAAACAAAAAAGACCTTCCCAAATATTTGTTCATGCTATACTCAGATAAATAATCTTTTTATTATTAGCAGGCTGAAATTATTTATGAATATGATGAAATACTGTCCCGAATGCTATAAGGAGCTGCCGCCTAACTCTACCTCCTGCCCCTTCTGTGGTTATAGAACCGGGAATGGGGATAGCGAAGACCAAGAAGCTCCCACTCTCATCAAAACCCCAAAAACCAATTCCTATATTCCACCTGAACAGACAATCCTTAGTCTGTTGTTGTTGCTGATTTTTTTCTGGGGGATCAACCTTGCAATCACTACACTGCCCATATTCCTGAACGCTGGTACCACGAGGAATATAATCATTGCCGCGATCTTATCTCAGGTCTTGACCCGAATAATGATTGGACTCTGGGCGGTTCAAGAACAAGTCTTGAAAAGAGATTCCACTACCAATAAAAAAGTCGGTGCATTTTTGCTCTCATTTATACCGATCGGTGGGATCTACTCTTTTCTACATGCCTCCCGTACGATCATTCGCAAAGACCGCATGTCAAATTTGACAATTGCCACAGTTTTTGCTGTTGTGTTGATGTCTGTGATGCTCTTTGCTTCCAAGGAGGGAATCAACTTCCTTCTAACCGGTGAAAAAACACCCAAAATAGAAGTAGTGGCTCCCGAACCAACTCAAACAGCTATTATCATCGAAGATACAGCCATACCTCCAACACCTACAGTGAGAGTGTATCAGGGCGGCTGTAGAAATCCAAACTCAATATCAACGGACGAGGAAGGCGAAAAAATAACTGTCTGCGGTACAGTTACAAATTTTGGTGAATTCGAATGTGAGTTATGTCCCGACGGATTTTATTCCTTTATCAAATTAGATGGCGGCTTCCAGATCATTTCCTATAATTATCATTTTTCTTTTGCCTTTCTTGATGACTGCATCGCGGTCAAGGACGATGTGGAACTTTTGGGAGATGCAGCAGTCTTCCAATACAACGACGGCGAAGAATGTACTTTGAACGATGAGGACGAACTGATCTGTGAAGAAAGCGCTTATTTCCAAGAATACGACGCCTGCAGATAACGACAACCTCCAAATACTACCCAATAATTATCCGGTTTCCTCAGATTACAGGAAGCCGGTTTTATTATTCTCAAAGGAAATCAATATGAAAGAATATGATGTCGTTATCATTGGCGGAGCAATTGCCGGACCCATAGCCGCAAAGTTTTGCGCCCAAAATAATCTAAGGACACTCCTGGTTGAGCAGTTTAAAGTACCCCGCGAGAAACCCTGCTCAGGGATCCAGTTCCCTTATTTAGAAAAGATCATCGGCGATCCCATCCCCACGGAGCGATTATGCAATAATGTACTTTCAAAGACAGAAATGCGCTTCCCAAATGGACAAATTTTCCAGGGGAATTTCTTGATGATCAACTTTATGCGTGACCTTTTTGATGAGTGGCTATGTTTATTGGCTCAATCCTATGGTGCAGATTTCCAGGATAGCTGCAAATACAAAAGTTTTGAAGAGAATAGCGATGGTATTCTTGTGTCCCTTGAAGGCAAAAACGGACCAGTGACAATCCTGACAAAATACCTTGTTGACGCTACAGGAATGAGACCGGTTATCCGCCAGCAGCTTCGGGATGATGGGGGTTTCCAGAAAGGGAGCAGCGGCGCAGCCCTAAACTATTACTTCACTGCGGATGGCAATCTGGAACCTGATAAACTCTACCAATTCTGGGATATTGAATACAATAACATGATGTTTGCCTGGATCTATAATAAAACACTTTCGGATGGAAAAGATTATTGGGTGGTTGGAACCGGGTATGATAGCGATATCACAAAACATCTGGACGCCTTCTTTGATCACGTCAAGGACTTATTTAATCTTAAAAACGTTAAGGTAATTAAGAAAGAAGGGTACAGCAGCAGCATGATCATGGATGGAGAAGATCGGATCTGGCTTGGTGACCGTAATATATTAATGGTTGGAGACGCTGCCGGACTGATCGATCTGACCAGGGGAGTTGGTATGGATGCAGCCGCATTAAGCGGACGGCTGGCTGGCAAAGCCATCGGGTTGGCTGAAAAAACAGGTAAGCCAGTTATTGAAATTTATGACCGATTAATGACACGCCTTGTCAAACAAACCAGGAAAAATCAGCAGCGCGGCATTATGTCTTTCCAGAATAATGAAGAACTCCAAAAATATCTGAACAAGGGTGTTTTGAAAATGGGTTTGAATATGCTGTTTCAATCTAAACTTAATAAACTTCGCAGCCCCGAAAAACAGGTCATGATCCCCTGATTGTTCGCAACCAATACCCAACCAAACAATGACAAACGGATTGTCGGACCTCGATTCTCCAAAAAACACTCAATACCAAGACTCTGCTAACCTATCTGCCAGAGCTGATCTGCACCAGCGCTTCAGCACCAATCCAATCAGTTGGCAGTCGTGGGTATTTGATCAAATTGATCTTCCGGATGATAGCAAAATTCTGGAAGTTGGCTCCGGCCCGGGTTACCTATGGCAGCAAAATCAAACAAGATTATTTAAATGGGATATTTGCCTATCTGATCTATCGGCAGGTATGCTGAGGGAAGCGAAAACTGCTCTAGAGAGCTACGAGGGCATCAGATATGTCGTTCATGATGCCTGTAATATTCCCTCCCCTAAGAGCGCTTTTGATGCCGTAATAGCAAATCATATGCTCTATCACCTTCCCAATATTCCAGCTGCCTTAAAAGAGATCAAGCGTGTGTTAAAACCAGGAAGTTGCCTATACGCAGCCACAAATGGCAAGGCTCATATGCATGAGATCGAGGTTTGGAGATCGTTATTTGGATCGGATCATGGTGGCCCTGCATGGGGTACACCTACGTCTAGGTTCAGTTTGGAAAATGGGGAAGATCTACTTCAACAGGAGTTTAAGTATATCCGGCTTTTAGATTATCCTGACAGTTTGATAGTGGATCAGGTCGAGCCTATCATCCGTTATATTCGATCTTATACGAACCTGAATAAATTTCATGTTCGAACCGATGATCTCCGCGAATTCCTCAAGAAGAAGATCGCAGAAAATGACTCAGTCAAAATCAGCAAAAAAAGCGGTATGTTTGTGGCATCTAAACATTAAACCTGATATTTAAGATGTCCCCGTCCTGAACAATATAGTCTTTGCCCTCGAGACGAGTTTTCCCTAGTTTTTTCACTTCCCCCAATGATCCTGCGTCAATCAAATCCTGGTAACTAACCACTTCTGCCCTGATGAATCCCCTGGAGAGGTCCGAATGGATGGTCCCGGCAGCCTCAACAGCGGTGGCTCCCTGCGGGATAGTCCAGGCTCTAACTTCATCTTCGCCAACCGTAAAAAAGGACTGCAATCCCAGCAGCTCGTAGTTTAAACGGATCATGCGGTTCAATCCCGGTTCAGTAATGCCATATTCCTGCATGAACATGTCCGCGTCATCTTTGTTCAGCTGGGCTATTTCCATCTCCAGTGCACCATGCAGGCAGACCACATCACCATCTTCGATTTTACTGATGGAAAAATCAGCTGGATCTTCGCTACCATCGTCACCCACGTTCAAGGCGACCAATTCGGGTTTAGCTGTCAAAAACTGGAATCCTCGGGTTATCTTCTTTTCAGCCGGCGAGAATTCGAGAGAGCGAATAGGCTTCTCATCTTCGAGAGCACCTTTTATCCGTGTTAAAATATTAAGTTCTGCCTGATCTGCAGTTCGCTCGGGATATGTTCCTTTCCTGTCGAGGTCATGGTCAAGGCGTTCTAACCTCCGTTCAACAATCTGTAGATCAGAGATTAGGAATTCGAAATCCAGCGCAGAGAGATCCCGTATGGCGTCCACATTGCCATCCGGATGTGGAATACGGTCATCTTCGAAGGCCCGGACCACATGCAATATCGCATCGCTTTGAGATAATGCATTCAGCAGCTGGCCGCTCAAAGATCCATCCTGTCCTGACCCGACCTTCAAACCAGCTACATCATTGTATTGAACACGTGCATAAGTGGTCTTTTCTGGGTTGAACATCTCGCTTAATTTGTCCACCCTTGGATCTGGCACTTCCACGATCGCGGTATGCACCTCCACCTGGCCAGAGCTGGTGACAGCAGTTTCTTCCTGGCTTTTGGTCAGAGCATTGAATATTGTTGTTTTCGTGCTGTTTGGTAATCCCACGATCCCGATCTGCATAATTATATAGTCCTTAGACAGCTTCCATTTACATGACACAGCAGAGCCATGACCTCAGCTCTGCCGGACGGCATTTTAACACATCAGGCGTTATTTGCATATAGATATTCCATTAACAAAGTTGGGCTTGGTCACCAAATGGCCCGGCACAAATCGTATCACTATTTCTTTAATCATATAAAAACACTGGTCTCCGATCATAGATCAGGGATTCTTTAAGCAGGTTTGTTGAATTTCCTCTTCAAATTTAAATCTAACCCGGATGATCATTTAATGGTGCAATATCCGCGTCCGAGAGAATAAATATAATTTGATCTAGTTTGTAAGATAGCCTCTTTATAGCTACTAAGGCAGTCCGAAATCTGCGGTGTAATAAGCATCATAATCATATGTATCACTATCCCCCGCGAATCGGAATCCCACGCCGATCTCAGTAACATTTTCACTCAGGATATTCGCTTTATGCCCAGGGCTGTTCATCCACATAGACACCACCGACTGAGCCGAAAAATTACTGCTAGAGCTGGCTGCGATGTTCTCAGCGGCCCAGGAATAGGAGTATCCGACAGCTATCAGCCTGGAACCAAGAGTTGAACCATCAGATCCCGTGTGGTTAAAAAAGTCATTACAGGCCATGTCCTCGCTGTGCCGCCAGGCAGCCAGACGCAAGCTGGAATTATTACCAAGGGCGGGAAGCCCGCGATCTGTTCGTTCCTGATTAATTAGGTTGACCACCTGGTTTTCAAAAGTTGTATTACCTGTGATAGAGCATCCTTCCGGGGTTAACGTCGCTGGGGGTATTGATGTTATCGTCGGTGGTTTTGGTGTGTATGTGGCAGCAGGTTGATTCGGGGTATGGGATGGGATGTACAAGGTTGCAGTGGCAAATAATTGGATCGGATTCGTGGTTGCTGATGGTTCATTTGAGCCCGTGGTGCTGGAAGGCTCGGCCGGTTTTGCCGTGGCTGTAGGCACAGCAGTTGTTCCCATTGCGGAAACCGTGGGAGAGTAATATCCAGGAGTAATCGTAGGAGACGGTGTAGTGGATGGCTCCCCGGTGATCACCACTTCGCTGGTCTCTTCCAAATAGGTAGGTTCAATCGTAGAGGTAAAGACGGGGTTTGTAACCAGCTCCTCGTCTGGATTTCCCCCAGGAGTTCTAGTACTCGTATAGGTCGCTTTATTCGCAAAGGGCGTTAAAGTCGGGGTTCCACCTGTGTATCTTTTAACCATTTTTGAGTTCGAAGTACAGGCAGCAGATGACCATGCCAAAAGAATAAAGATGATCAGGATCAAGGAACAACGTTTACGCATAATTCGATGTTTAGCAAAATAATTCGTATTTATTGCGTTGAGGGCGAGACCCGAACCCCCATTTCATTGATTTCAGGTATTGGATACTTGCCAAGGAAAAAGACCATTGTAAAAGGTTATTCCATTATATCCCCCAGGCAGCAACATCATTAACAACTAAAGAATCTGTAAACAAAGGATAGTTTATCAGGTGTTTTCATTCCACACAACAGGAAGCCACTTAACATCCTAAATAAGAGTCTTTTTTTTTAAATCAATACTTTTAGCAAAAGAGTTTTCCCGATCATAAATCAAGTGGACTTTTAACAGCAGATGGTCCATTGTTCGACACATGAGTATATACCATTGTAGTCTTCACGCTCTTATGACCAAGGAGTTCTTGCACAGTTCGTATGTCATAATTGTTTTCTAGCAAATGGGTTGCAAAACTATGTTTGAATGTATGCGGAGTTTCTTGTTTCTGTACTTCAGCTTTCTTAGTCGCTGCCTTGATGGCTTTTCTCAAGCTGGACCCATATCTGTGGTGCCTCCTAACAATACCGCTCATTGGATCCTTGGAAATATTCGCAGACGGGAACACCCACTGCCAAATCCATTCCTTTCCAGCTCTTGGATACTTTCTTGGAAGGGCACGCGGGGGCTCAACCCCATTTATATTATATTTTTGATCACCTTTATGAACGGCCTTAACCTTATGCAAATGGTCTATGAGAGTCTCCTTAAGCGATTGGGGTAACATCGTCACTCGATCCTTATTACCTTTGCTATCCCTAGCAAGAATCTGAGATTGTTCAAAATCCAAATCTTTTACTCTCAATCTTAAGACCTCTGATATTCGAAGTCCGCTTCCATATAATAGCTTCGCCAATAGTTGATTTTGTCCGCTTAGAAGACACAAGATCTGATTTGCTTCTTTTGGTATCAGGACAGCAGGAAGACGATTTGAGGAACGCGGCCGGAGGTTTTAAATCTCGCCGAGGTCAATCTTTAAAATATATTTATATAGATAGATTATTGAGTTTAAAGCTTGATTCTGTGTTGATGGAGATACTGTCTTTTCTAGTGCTAAATAAGTCAGGAATTCACCTATCTCATTCTCACCAAGTTCTTTGGGATGCCGTTTGTTATGAATCAAGATAAAATGTTTAATCCAACCGATATAGGCCTGTTCAGTTCTATAGGAGTAATTACGTTGTTTGAGAGAATTCCGTACCTGGTCAAGAAGTTTTGGTTTTTTAGACATGTGTCAGCTCCTGGTAGGTCTAAACAAAGTGTAATAAATTTATTATATAATTCATAGATAAGCAGATACAAGGCAAATTTACCCTACCATTGCCGTTATTAGGTCATTATTTACCGATATCAATAGGTTAGGTGCCCATTTTTTCATATTGTATTCTTGTAACCTAATTCTGTCGAATTTGCTTCAAGGAACAAATGGATAATCACATCACCAGCCAAGAAAAGAGAATAAAACGGCCTGTAATTATTATCTTGTTTTGTCTGTTTGAACTGTTTGTGTCCGGAGGGGATTTTATTCGGTCGTTTCTACCAGATCGATTTCTTGAAATAATGTCTTATGTTCCCTCATGGTATTTTCTCCTCACACAACTTGTTATCTATCCAGCCGAGATATTCGGAGTTATCGAAATCTGGAGAATGAAAAGACGAGGAATATGGATTTATGTAATAAGTCAGGTGGTTTGGATATTTCTTTGGGTCTTCTATTTCAATGCCTTCCCTAGGATAGGCCAGATCATACTCCTAGCAGTATTTGGTCTCATTGTTCTGTTCTATTACAAAGAAATGAGTTGAGAAATATATAACACCTAACCCCCGCTCCCCTTCGACTATACTCAGGGGGACCACCCGACAGCATACCTCGTGAATTGATTTGACCTTTCGTTTCCCTTTATTGGTAATTAATCTATAATCATTAAATGGCCATCCGGCTGCAAGTGCCCTTTGCGAATCACCCTGGGAAGAGCACCCAAAGGGTAGATGCTTCGGGAAACTCATCCGATGGACCGATCATTTATAAATATGATAAATTTAAAATTAGCACTTCACCGATCATTTACCATTGTCTTCAATTTGGGAGGCTTCCATGACACAACCAACTATTGGAGTTTTTTCACAAGCCAAGGAATTAATACGCGCTGGACAAAAACAAGATGCTCGTAATTTGTTAAACAAATACTTACAACAAAACCCTAACTCTGAAGAAGGTTGGTGGTTAATGAGTTTTGCAGTTGCCAATCAAGAACAACAAATCCAATGTTTAAAAAAGATATTGCAGATCAATCCAGATCGCAAAAAAGTTAGGGGAAAGCTAGAAGAGTTGACAGGAGAAAAACAGGCTGTTGAGCAAGCTATTGGTCGGATGTCCAGTGAAGATAATGCACCTCAATTACATACCAAATCTAAGAAAAAATCCTCTTGGCGCTGGATTGCTCCCCTTTTAGTTGGTGTATTTATTATCATCAGTCTGTTATTCTATTTCAGATATCGAACAGTTTTGGATTCTCCTGAAAACATTCAAGCACAAGCGATATCTCCTCAGAGTTCACCCACATACCAATACTCGGAATTACCTCCCACCTGGACAAAAGAAGCCCCGACTCCAACGCATACACCGGGACCTACCTCAACTGAAACTCCCGCCCCAACCGCTACGACCACTCCAGATCCAAATGCTACGCTTACACCAATCCCCGAGTCAATGATTGGCATAAAAGCAGGCCTGTACCCCCCTGATTTTACGCTGAAAGACGTTGTGACTGGGGAAGAAATCTCCCTTAGAGATTACACAGGTCAACGTGTATTGATCATGTTTTGGACAACCTGGTGTCCCTATTGTAAATCTGATATGCCTAAAATTCAGGCTATTTATGAACAATATAGGGATCAGGGATTTGTAGTCTTGGGGATCGGGGATAATGAAAGTGAGACATCTGTCCGCAACTTTAGCTCCCGGTATGGCCTAACTTTTCCCATCATGGCCGATCCCAGAGGAAAGGTGGCTGATGAATATTTAACCACCGGTGTGCCAGCATACTACTTTATTGGTAATAGTGGCAAGCTCGGATTTGTCTGGAGCGGAACTATCTCGGAAGATATTTTGAAATTCAACATAACCAAACCCTGAATTGGCATAAAAACGAATCCAAGTTAATGAATCAGGCAGAAGAATTAGTGATCAAATTTAGTAAATCGGTCCAACTCTGCATGTACAAGACCGGGCTGCACCTGAGTGTAAGCAGCGTAATAAATCAAGATTGGCCTTGTACAATACATGTTGGCAGCCACAAACGCCCGGGCCGTGATGCTCCCGTTATGCTTTAATATCCATGGTTAAGGAATGACTATGAATACTGAGCCAATAGTATCGGATCCGAAAGAGACTACAAAAAGACTTATTATAGCAATCCTTATTATTATTAGTTTAAAGAATCTATTTGATGTTTTTGTTGGTGGTGGTCTGTCAATAATTCAAGTTATTGTAGATGCTTTTTTGGTGGTCATACTTCTAATCCGGCCGTTCCAATTTGCTAGGAAATTAGTAATCGCCCGGGCAATACTTGCTCTCTTATTCTGGGTTATTTTCTCTTTGTTCTCATCTGGTGTAACATTGGCATTAATTGTCTTTTTTGAAGAACTATTTGTTGGTATTCCATTGCTTATGCTGTCCTTGGGATATCCAGGAACTTTAAGGAAATATCTAGCTATGGTTCTTTTTTTATTCCTTGGGATTGGATCATATATTGTAATGATCCTACTGGTTTTATAGTTCGCTTTGATACGTACCATTGACATGTATAAGCATAACTCCCGCTCCACCTGACCGCAATCTTTTTTACTAGGAACCCGCTTTTATCCCCTTTATCGGTTTCAGTTCTATAATAAATACCAGAAACACAGATCAGCAGGTGCCCTTTGCGAAGCACCCTGTGAAGGGCACCCATTAGGGTAGATGCTTCGCAAAACTCATCCGTGTTGTAGTTTGCAAATTATTATTATAGATGGATGAATTCACCACGCTGGTCTCCCTGCCATTTTATTTGATTGCACCAAAAGATATTATTGCACCCGAATTGCACCGTGAATCAGACACCGGAAAATTCTGTCCATAAAAATTCATTCCATTCTCAGAGAACTGAATAAAATGTGCCTCAAATTTGACTGATTTTACCCCTGCGCTATAATTAGGAAACCACGCACCCGTAGGTCCTTCGGCTGCCACTTCTCTTTCGCTCAGTGTTCGCTCTGGGTAAAATCTTAACTTCTAATTGGACGGGGATAGTGAAAATCCTGTCCATCCTCTCTATAGTAGTAGACTAGAATTTATTCATCAAGAGCACTAAGTCCATCCTTTCCATGCCAATTGCACCATGTTTGCACCAGAACTGCACCAAAATCACTTTCTAAATCAACTGGATTTGCGGCTCGATTTCAATTTAATTTACGGTATCCTCCTACTTCATTAAATCAAATAATTCAGGGCGCAAAAAGTATCTACTGCGCCAATCTATGGGGTGAATATTTCCATTACGGCTTTACAGAATCTCCTATCTTCACTAAAATGAACTATAACAATCAATTTATTCACTTGTCTTGGTGGATGGATTCATAAATAATCGGGGTATACAAGGTCTATGGAATATCAAAATTATTATAAAATTCTGGGTATCCCGGAAGATGCGTCCGAAGATCAGATAAAAAAGGCTTTTCGAAAAGGAGCCAGGAAATATCATCCTGACGTAAATCCTGACAATCCCGAAGCTGAAGAGAACTTTAAAAAACTCAACGAAGCCCACCAGGTTCTCTCCGATCCTGAAAAACGCAAAAAATATGATCAATTTGGAAACCAATGGAAAGAATACAGCCAAACAGGCGGTCAACCGGATGACTTTAACTGGTCGCAGTGGTCCACGGGGCCAACAGCCAATCAAGCCCCTGGTCAGCAAACAAGGACTGTCAGCCCGGAGGAATTTGAGCAGATCTTCGGTCAAGGAGGAGGAGGATTTTCTGATTTCTTTGAAACTCTCTTCGGCGCTTCCGCTGCCCGGGGTGCACGCACAGGGGCTGGTTTCCAACAGAGAGAAACATACCAGCCGTTCGGTGGAAACCGTGCTGTTCAACAAGGCCAGGACCTTGAAACCCAAGTAAATATTTCTTTAGAAGAAGCCTATCATGGAACCAGCCGCATTATCCAAAAGGGTCCCGGTGATAAGGTTAAAGCCAAAATCCCCCCCGGAGTCCGCACCGGATCCAGGGTTCGCCTGAAAGGGAAAGGACAGCCAGGACCAGGTGGGCAACCTCCTGGTGATTTGTTCTTGAATGTGGATGTGGCATCTCACCCGGATTTTGAACGCAAGGGCGATGACCTGCAGGTTTCTATTCCTGTGGATATCTACACCTTACTCCTGGGAGGAAATATTGAGGTAAAGACCCCGGGTAAAATCGTCCGGCTGGACATACCCCCTGAGACACAAAACCAGACTCGTTTTCGCTTACGTGATATAGGAATGCCGACACTTGACCGAAAAAACAATCGGGGAGATATGTATGTACAGGTGAGCGCTGTTCTTCCAGAAAATTTGACTGAAGAAGAGCGAGAACAATTCAAAACATTACAAAATTTGCACAAGTCCAAATAAGCGAGGGATAACCATGCCTCATGAAATCATTCATTACCCAAATGATGAAAAATCAGTCTATATCTCATTTCAAGCTGCTCATATTGCTTGCATCTCACTGGATTTTCTCCTGGCGTGTGAAGCGGAGGAGTTGATTAAGCCACAATATACAGCCCAGGGATGCCCTGGCTACACTTTGAAAGATATCCAAAGATTACAAATTATTCGTCGGCTGCACGAAGACCTTAGGCTTAATTTTCCAGCAATTGAGGTCGTTCTTCACCTGCGCGAGCAGATCGAGGATTTGGCTGAACAACGCAGTTCTTTCGAGCGGAAGTTTTTGGAACAGCAAGCAGAACTTCGTCGTTTGAAGAAACTCCTGGGTGGACTTCGATCAGCTGTTTAAAAACCTAAGAAATAAAATCATGAGTTACTTAAGTTGGTTTTGGATTGCATTTAGATGAGGTACGCAATGAATTTTATCTTGCGGACAATCAAAATCCGAGGAGTTGGTCTCAGAATAGATGTTTTTCGGAGACGGATAGAGAAGGTTGTTATTGCACCCATTACTGAAAATCTTGTCCGAATAAACAAAATATGAAACCATAAGATCTCAATTTAGATATTGGAATCCGAATTCATGTCCGCCATTGGTCTCCGATCACTTCAAAGTCGGGCCTTGGGCGATCCTTCATATTGGTTCATGGGCTCAGTAGTAATGCCCGCACCTGGGACCAAGTCGCTTCCCGCTTAGCAAAAGCGGGTCACCAAGTTGCCGCAATCGATCAGAGAGGACATGGTTTAAGTGAAAAACCAGATAACGGTTATGACTTCCCATCCATATCCAAAGACTTGCAAAATATTATTCAACAGCTTGATTGGCATCAGCCAATTCTGGTTGGTCAATCCTGGGGGGGGGAAATGTCTTACTCGAATTTGCAGCCCAGTTCCCTGGAGTCAGTCAAGGATACGTTTTTGTCGATGGAGGGTTTTTGAACCTCAGTGAACGGGGACCTTGGGAGCAATCCGCAGTCGAACTTAGACCACCAAATCTCACCGGCACCCCTTGCTCGCAGATCGCTGACAGGATCCGCCAGATGAACCCTGGCTGGTTAGATGAAGGTATCGAATCGACATTGGGAAATTTTGAAATCCTCCCGGATCTGACCGTGCGTCCCTGGTTGACCCTGGAAAGGCATATGATGATCCTGAGAGCGATGTTCGAGCAGGATCCCCTAGCCTTATATCCCCGCGTAGAGGAACCAGTTCTGATTTGCGCTGCTGATGATGGTAACGATCGGATGCCATTCAAACGCTCACATGTTAAGGCTGCAGAAGACAACCTGAATAACGCAGAAGTCATCTGGTTCCCAGATTGCGTCCACGATATCCATGTTGATCAACCAGAAAAACTAGCTACCGCAATTTTGGCCTTCTCGGGGGAATAAGATCAAGAAAGATTTTTGTTAGTGCCCTGCCTGAAATTGACGAAAAATACACCTAGTGGATAATAATTCAATACCACGCACCCGCAGCTCAGGGTAAACAGTTGACTTCGAATTGGACGGGGAAGGTAAAAATCATTTCCATGGGGGAAAATACCGTCCATCCTCTCGATGTGGTTGACAGCAAATTGTCCATCAAGAGCACAAAATTCATTCTTTCCTCCCCACTTGGACCAGAACTGCACCAGGATCAACCAAATCAACTGGTTTGGCGGCTCGAATTCTATATATATCGCATTAATAGTAAATTGCGGACAATAAACTCTTGATCAATGAAGGCATTTAACTGCCTTCAATATGTCCCAAACCTACCAATGCAGCTGGATCAATTATTTGGAGGGGCAGACCATTTGAGATTTTATTCAAGAAGCTTTACGGTCCCTTTTTATACCTTAGAAGATTGACTTTTTTTTAGGGTCGATCATAGAAAAAAAATGGAGACAAGATTTTAATAATAAGGAGTAAAAATCATCCTAATTCAAGAATCTATACTTAATGATTAGTAAAAGTGTATTATCATTAAGATATAATTCCATAATTCCTAGCAATAAAGGAGTAAAGATGACTAAAATAAGTAAAGGAGAGAAAACATAATGGAAGCTTTAACACAACAATTGATGAAGTACCTATCCGGTGATGGATTATCACAAATCAGTAAACAAATTGGCACGGATGAAGGGACCACTGGATCAGTACTATCTGCAGCAATGCCGCTGCTTGTATCCGCTCTGGCCAAAAATGCTGCCAAACCGGATGGGGCGACGTCCCTCCAGCAGGCATTAGTCAAAGATCATGACGGATCCATTTTATCTAATATGCAAGGGTATCTTAGCGATCCTCAAGCAGCTAATGGAGCGGGAATCTTGGATCATGTTCTTGGCAATCAGCAGCCTGTGGTCACACAAGGGCTGGCCAAGAGTACGGGTCTGGACAGCAATAAAATCGGACAGCTGCTTCAGATTGCTGCGCCACTTGTCATGGGATTGTTGGGAAAACAGCAACAGCAGGAGGGCTTCGATACCAATAGCCTGTCATCTTTTCTAGGCAGCCAACAACAGCAAGAGCAGC
>Ga0307990_1000908_pt1 | contig 25512 bp, 13 predicted proteins | sample EllFjometagen129_FD_203168 | JGI IMG/M metagenome (GOLD analysis project Ga0307990, IMG submission 203168) | Marine microbial communities from Ellis Fjord, Antarctic Ocean - #129 | ecosystem: Environmental > Aquatic > Marine > Unclassified | place: Southern Ocean | collected 2014-10-08
GATGATAATCAAAGCGTGACGTATGACGTCGGAGAAGGCAAGAAGGGCCCGTGTGCAACTAACGTACAACCTACATAGCCACCTGATATGTTCAGAATCCAAAAGGCTCTGCTTCGGCAGGGCCTTTTTTTTTGTCACACCACATGTGCTTGTCAAGCATTCATGGGACCGCCGCAATACAGATGAATCTCCAATGCAGTTGCCCTGATAAACCGGCCAGTATTCGTGGCCGGTCAATAGGCCATTGAAAACGTTACGAAAAGCCCCGTATCTCCTAAACTCTTGACAAAACAGAGCTTCAGAAACAAGCAGTTTCACCGATTCGACAGATAATAGCCTCTTGGGTTGTAGTGTAGTTGTAGCCGCCAAGGTCGCCGAAAACCGGTTCCCGACACCATGCAACGAAACCGTCTGAATGATGACGCATCAGGTCTTCAAAACCGTTTCAAACGGATGTCCTTGACCTTTATCTGCATGGCCGGTCCGCGATGAAGCTGTAAAGCGATCAGACCCGATCTTGCGGCCTTGTCCCTTTGGAGGTCGGTGACGTCGGCTGTTACAGTACCGTTGATTTTGTGTATCAGTCTGTTTCCCTGAGCGATGATGGTGTAGGTATTCCATTGGTCAAGTTCAATGGGCGTGGCATCACCGAGCGTTTTTACCACTCGACTCTTGCCATCTGGACCAATGACGACCTGAGTGAGACGTTTGGCGACGATGCCACGACCTCGTTCTTCATAGAGCATGCCGGTATAGGGTGGATTGGCGTGGATATCCATCTGGTATCCACCGACCACATGGTCTCCAGCCTCCGGGAATTCACGTGATCGGTATTGGATCCCTGAGTTATTTCTGCCAGTCATGCAGAGCTTCAAGGTCAGCTCAAAATCTTTCACCGGTTGACCCTCCCAGATCAGGAAGGTATTGTACGGTAATGGTAACTTGTCAGAAGTGGTCCCCACAATTGCGCCGTCCTCAACTGACCAGAGCGTCGCATCTCCTGTCCAACCATTGAGGCTCTTTCCGTTAAAAAGTGAGATCTCTTTAACGACCCCGGCTACCGTCTCTGACGGTTTGTGAGCTATAAGGGTACGCAGATCGAACCGATGGTATGGCTGCGTCCAAGCGGGATTCTTGTGAGCGTCAGCATTGGCCACATAGAGAATTCCATCTTCAGGAATCATGAGGGCGTTATGCAAGTTGGACTTCATGGCCACCGGGGCATCCATCAGGCGGATGGCGGTCTCCGGGGTAAAGGCTCCAATCCCGGCCTTGGTTCCACGTACCAGATGATCATACCGTTTCCCCGATGAGAGCAATACGGTACTCGGGACAGGCGTCGGTAAGAGTGCATGCGACTCACCTGGTTTAACAATCTCCAGGGCAGTGGGAGTGGCTTTGATTCCCACCGCAGTGTTGGCTCTGGCATCGGCAATCACATAGTAGTACTCACAGGTACGTGCGTGGTTGCGGAATACATCCAGAGCCTGCTGCAGAGACCGAGCCTCTTCCAGCACCATACGCACCAGGAAACTCATGGGGATCCCATTCCACTGGCCCACACCCCCACCTCCCATTTCTCCGATACTCATCTGCTCAAGATTCATGCCAGTAACTGAGCCGATGAATCCGGCGTATGAGACATTCACAAAGGGGATCTGCCCATCCGGCTCCACAATCATCAGCACGGCATGGTCCTGCAATTTCATATCCACGCCGTAGTCCAATACTCTACCATGCAAGAGTTTGCCTGTAGCGGTCGCTTCCTTCAACAGAGCAAAACCGCTACAGTGCATGAACTCGGGGATCAAGTTGGTGCCAACAACCTGCCACACCGGCAAATCAGCTCCCTTAGCCAGGGCCTGCATCTCCAGCATAAATCGTTGTGGCACCTTAGCCCTAAAGGTTTCCACTAGGGTACGGGCAATGGCATCCCGCGACATCTTCAGGCCCAAAAACTCAACGGTTTCATCAGCGGCATTTTCCAGAAGAAAGGCGACATTTTCCTGAATGTCCTTCTTTAGGAGCGCGCCATGCTGCAGACCCATTTCTTCAGGAGATCCCTTTAAGTGCAGCACAGGGTAACCGTTCACCTCCTCCAGATATCCACGTCCCTGCGTTGCCACCAGTTTGCGTTCAGGTGCAGTGGCCCCATTCAATGAGTTAACGATCAATAGCAGAGTGAATAAGCTGATTTTAACAGAGACTTGCAGTTTCGTCTTGCCCATGGTTTGGCTCCTTAGTTTTGGTTGATAGACTCATGTTACGTGAAATCATTCCTTTTTCCATGTTTTTCTTAAGGTGAATTTCCGACTGTTTCTTGATAAGATTGTGTGATCCGGACAAGGAAGATCCAAGCTCATCAGTCTGAATAGGGATTCGAGGAATCCCTCTGTCTGACGTAATGGAAGCTGAAAGACAAGTCTGAGGGACAGTGAAGTTTCGATGGCAATGTCCGAGTAAACCGGCTGGCCGCCCCGCTTTCCATTCTTTCGCGGCGTCCATGCTTCGACGGTGTCTTGACTAAACCAGACAGTAATATCGCCTCGGTTTCTAAGAGATTTCTCATACTCAGCCCAATTCTTGACACGGTACGCTGTTTTGTATTTAGGACGCCTATAGGCTACCTTATGCGGCTCGAACATGGTAGGATCTCCATTGAAATCAGCGTTTCACAAGCCTATAGTGTGTTGAATGGATGATTTGTTGTCAAGACAGGAATTGACTCATGCACCAAAAACGCAAGGAGAAAAGTGTGTTTGTTAACCGTATCCATGGGACATGTCCGTTCAGCGTACGAACTATGATTTTCGCTTTCTTCGTGTGCGCACTGGTGGTCAATGTTTATGCAAAAGATGCCACGGGGTCCAAGCAGGCAAAACAACCCACGCAGTTCATTATTATTTCAATGCCTACGGAAGACGACGATGCCATAAAAAAGGTGGCATCCACCTTTAAGACCTCAAACCAGGGAATCGCTGTAGGGGTAGGCACAATCATATCTTATCTGGCGATTGAGCCCGAAGAAACGGTTAGAAAACTCAAACACTTTTTGAGTACAGCAGAGCAATGTGATTTGCCAGTCGTGATAGAGATGGATGGGATAAATTGGTGGCAGGCAAGACCTGATCTTTGGAATTGGTGGGATGAGAACAAACCTGGCTATGATCCCAACAACAGGAAAAATGTGGAGTGGACTAATTGGACGGCAGAATCGGCAGTCAAAATTGGCTGGAGAAACTGGGGACGTCAGCTGAGGGTCGATCCCATGCCAAACCTGATGAGTCCGGCATTGGGGATCTATCAAGAATAATCCAATGGCGATTAAGGCCATTCAAATACTCATTAACTCAGAATAGTGTGATAAACACAGCCCGGCCATGGGCCAAAGCCAAAGTAGAGCTAAAGGTCGTATTCGAGCCCGTGTGTACTTGTCAAGGCAAGATGGAACCACCCCAAAACTGCTGAATTTCCGATGCATGTGCTCTGGGAAAAAGGCTGAAAGTTGTGATCATCCTATCAGCCATTGAATCCGCTACGGTACTATAATTTTTTCGAAACGGCGATATTGAGCCAGAATCGATACCGATTTGGAATCAATTTGGGCAGAATCAACATTTGTAGTGTCAAAATGGAGACACGATGTCCCTTGAGAATCGCAGTGTTTTTTCACCTCATGAAAAAGGAGTATTTATGCCGCCGGCATATTGCTGTCATGTTCCTTTCTTTCGGGCCTAGAGTATACTTCCCTTATGTTGAACGAATCCGAAGCGGATAACAGGATCTATCTCTATTTGCTAACACAAAACTATCATACGCATCTGTCCCGACAAAAAATACTTCTGCCGTATTCTAGAGATCTGCCACAATTAACCAACATCTTCAATTAATCCAGAACAGAAGGTATAATGGCATGGATATGATCTATTTCCGTGTGGAATTGAAACGTCCCGTGACAAAGGAAGAAGATAATGGATTACAAACCTAATTCTAGATGGCTCGGACACCGGTTAATCGGTTTATGTCTTGCCCTTGCTTGTGGTCCATACGATGTGAGCATTGGACAACAAGGGGAAGGTCAGTGGAAAAAGGCAGTTCGTTCAAAGAATGTGGGCAGGCTGCTGCTGACGACCTGTCAGTTTCCCGTCTCGGCAGATGTGACCTCTAATGCCAAATGGATTCAAACACAGTTACGCCAGGCCCACGCTCTGCATGCTGATATCGTTCACTTTTCCGAATGTGCGCTGTCCGGCTATGCGGGAATCGACCATAAGACACTAGACGATTTTGACTGGGCAAAGCAGCGGAAGCAACTGGAGTCAATCCTGTCACTGGCGGACGAGTTGGACCTTTGGGTCGTACTCGGCTGCGCCCATCGACTGAGTGAAGGCATGAAACCACACAATTCTCTTTACGTAATCAATCCTGTAGACAAGGGTTATTTACGATTAACAAGAGCGTTGGTGCATGAATCAAACATACTGTGCAACGCGCTCCCTGACGACTGATTTAACAAGCCTGACATGATACTGGCCCACCTATTTCAAGCATCCTATTCAAAATTGGCCTCCCGTTCCTGAGATTCACTATTCTTGGATCTCAGTCGCCCTCCAATGATCCTCTCAGGAAGCCCTTAATGGAACAGTGAACTACAATTCAGAGTAGCCGTATATTCATGTACCGGACGTGTCCGCTAATCCAGCAAGGAGGCCGAACCAGTATCAAGATAGAACATGCAATTGGGGTGTTCACGTACAATAGACGCCGGGTAATTCGGAGAGATCTCAGATTGGAGCATATTTTTCACAGCTTCGGCCTTGCGTTGATCTGGGACGGACAGGATCATGCATTTCGTTTTCATGATGTTCCACCAAAGTTCACAAGATCGTCAATCCGAACCGATCTACCACTCTCTATGCTGTGACGGGCTGCAATCCCAATCAGGGCAGACATGGCGCCGGCACGGCTACCTGCTTTGCGATTAAGGGGATCATCTGTTCGAACGCCCAGCACATGATCCTTGAGTTTCGCATCGCTGCCCCCATGAGAACCAACGCCTGAGAGAACTGCTTCTGTGCGTGTTTCCTTGAAATTAATTGTAGTACGGATATCAGAATCGCCTTCTATCTTTGGCCAGGGCCGCTTGGAATAAGACCGTTTTTCCACCCGCCCGTTTGATCCATTAAAGGCAATATCGGCACCTTCGTAGGGAGAAAATGCATGCAGTGAATACGAGAGTTGAATACCCTTGGTATACTTTACCTCCACCCCCATCACATCATAGGTATCAATATCCTCACGGAATACACAAGCATCGCGATAGTAGTGGTCGGCGTCCTCGGCTGCCACATAAAGATCCATGGCTTTTTGGGCTTTGGTGATATCCCAATAGTAATCGCACTTGTCCGAATGGGGACATGTACGGCAGGTTTTACCACGGAAGGGGTTGTTCTTGCCATAAACTGACACTCGCCCTTGGGCATACACTTCAACCGGATCGGCATCAAGCCACCAGTTTATCTGATCAAAGTGATGTGTGGATTTATGCACTAGCAAACTCCCTGAATTCTTCTTGTACGCATGCCATCGCCGAAAATAATGGGCTCCATGATCAATATCAAGATACTCATGGAAATCGACAGAAATGATATCGCCTATTTCTCCACTCAAGAGAATGTTCTTAATGGCTTTCGTCGAATTGCCATACCGAGCGTTAAAGGTCACAGTCACATGCTGTCCTGTTTTTCTCTCCGTATCGATGATCTGCTGACACTGTTGCTCATCCGTTGCCATCGGTTTTTCGACAATCACATCGCATCCCAGTTCCATGGCCCGCACAGCATACATAGCATGGAACGCATCGACCGTGGTAACAATAACAACGTCCGGGCGCGTTTCGCGTATCATCGCGTCAAAGTCTGTATACGTTTTTGCATCCGGGGCACCAATTACCTTCTTGGCGTATTCCACGCGTTTTGGATTGATATCGCACAATCCCACGAACTTCACCAGTTGCGGATATTCCTTAACGAGTGATTCGCCCCACATCCCAGTCCCCCGGCTTCCGGTACCGACCATGGCGTAGCGTTTAGGATGCGTGCATTGCTCAGTGGATTCAGCAGCGGAAGAAAAATCCGACGACACGCCGACGAGCCCTGCGATGGATGCTCCCAAGAATTCTCTACGTGTTGAATCATTTGGTTTCATTAACATGTTTCATCTCCTTCGAGGATTGCAGCCTAGCTGCCCAAGAGAATTCCAGATTTATTTGATAGCCAAATGTCTTCCAAGACAAGCTGACTTTACGGACACTCCGGTAATGGCTTATAGAGCCTTCTATTCCATTGCTGAGCTATTCCAATCAATGTATCGGGAGTAGACCTCTTTTCTATTCTCATTCTTCTTTGCATCTCATCTGGCAGTACTGATCCAGAAGCGTTTACCAATTCAGCGAAAGGGTTTCGACTGTTCCGTCTTTGTGGAGTGCCAGAAGACCGGGGATACAGTCAAGGATCTTGACAACTGGCGATCCCGTCGCAATGGTCGAACCAATCGCACTGCCGTCCGTCGGATTGAACGCGAATAGCGCGCCCGATTTGGTTCCGACAAATAATACTGGGCTTGCCCCCTTCGTCGTCGTGCCGGTCCACAGAGATCTGATCTTCTGACCAACCACAGTGGTCCAGACCGTCTCCATGGGCAACTGGCCGTTCTCGGAAGGCTCGTACGCTCGGGTGGCAATCAAGCCGCCCATTTCTGTCCCCGCGATATAGATCGGCCGGCCCTTGGAGGGACGATGCTCGATCAGATGAGTGACAGAGCCGTCCATGACCTCAGTCCTTTGTCCGGCGGATGGACCCGATGCCCAGAAGGCCGATAATCGGGCATTGCTTCCCACCAGGATATGTTGCAGCTCTTTGCCGCCAAACAAGTTGGTGGCGACAACGCACTGGGGCGATTTGATCTTAAAGCCCTGCCTTTGCTGCCTATCACGCTCGAACGGATAGACTACACTGCCATCAGCGTCAAAGATAATCACGTGAGAATAGTTCATATAAAATGCCGCAACCACATCGCGTGAACCATCGTTATTGAGGTCGGCGATGGTTAGCTCACGGAGGTCGCCACGTTTGAGCCCACGGAACAACTGGAAGTAGTCCTCCCACTTGACCTGCCCGTCAGGCTGTAGGCAATGGACCCAAGTGGCGCCCACCACAATGTCCATCACGCCATCTCCCTCCAAGTCATCGATTCGAATCGCGTCAGGCACGGGAGGGCCGGTCGCGATGTCGCACGGCTTGCACAGGAAGTTCCACTGTTCGGTGCCATCGGCGTCCAGGCAATAGACCTTGAAATTCTCGCATCCGGCGACAATCTCGAGTGTGCCATCGCCATCGATGTCGCCCACGTCAAGAACACTGCCCGGTTTCTCCATCGGGAATCGCCACAGGAGTTTGCCCCTGTCGTTATACGAAGAGACGCCCTCGCTGTCAGCAACGAGCCATTCGTTCACACCGTCGCTGTCAATATCGGCCATCTTTGCATCGGAAATCCCCGAATCCAGGCGTATTGACGTTGTCTGAAGCGCCTTGCCAAAGGTCTTGGATTCATGCGTCGCGTCGATCGTATCAGACTCGCGTCGATCGGCCAGTTCATGAGCCGCCGTGAGTATGGCGGCTGCAAGTGACTCAGTCGCCGCTTCAAGTACAGGGGTGCTTTTGGCATTTATCGTCACGGCGTCGGGGCTATAGATGGTTGGCATGGACCCCTTGGAAAGGTAAAGGCTTATCGGCATGTCGGCCTCAATGAGTGGATCCTTCGCATCGCCCAATCGGGTTAAACCTGAAAGCAACAGGCGATCGGCTGACACGGCAAAGGCACGCGCCTTGGCCACATTCCCTGGCGGCGTTCCCACCCCATAAAGTATCTCCTCAGGCATTCCCTGTTCGTTCCTACTTCTAATAATGACTGCGCCCTCGGAAACAATCCTCATGGTTGTCGTATCCAAGTCAGCGGCGCTGTTGCTGGCCTTGATGAGGGTATGAAAGGCAAATGATTGACCTGGGGCAAGACGTTTCGATTTGTCTTGCTGGAAGACCTTTACAACCGGTTCAGCGTGTGGATAATTCATTTTCCATTCGTCCGGGTTGTCAAACAGGAACTCTTCAACATCTAACGTCCCCTCACCGTCCGAAACGATATCGCAGAACTTACCTCTCTGAGTCAGTCGTAATGAACTGTCCGAGAGCGACATCTCGCCCAAACCTCGAAAACTGCAACGGGCCGAAAAATTACCTTGCATCTGGGCGACCACCCGGTCGATGGCCACGAAATAATCGCCCTTGTGCCAAAAGATAGATCGTTGCCAGTCGGCATCGGAATAATCTTCAAATAGCGTATGTACAAAGGCCAAGTCACCGCCTTCGGCCTGGTCGAGTATCCTGACCGGATGGCATTGGTAGGAGGACCTAGCGTCGCGCGTAATGCAGAGGCCCGAGTGGTCATTGATTGCCTTGTTACCGCGGGTGTGGTCCACTAACCACATCCGACCTTCGTCGGTGAAGTTAATAATCGTGTTGCCATCGTTGTGCATATGGCCCACTGGGCCGTGCGGCCATGACTTGCCATTGATTTGTGGCTGACCCAGCCACATGCCGGCCCCATCGAGGATGAGATATTGGGCTTCCTTCTTCCACGCTTCTCTAAACACGATCTTGTTGAACCATTCAGGGCCAACTGATTCGGCCGGCGCGTAATGATACATCTTCGAAGCCTGACGCATCGGGAAAGGTGTCTTATAGAGTGGAAAAATGCTCATACCGGTCCATTCGACTGGTTCGCGTGGCTCGATAGTGAGATCATAAGGCACAGCACTAGCCCAGGCATTATTGGCCGCTTCAACGGGAATGAGGTTCTGATAGATCCAAGTAAGCCTCGGATCCTTGTAGTACCAAGCGGCCTTAGACACAATGGCGCCGGCCACATGCATAATCAACTCAGAGGTGTCACCAAAACCAGTGGACAGACCCAGGTTGTTGAATACCACCTGAGCCGTGTACTCGGCCTGAGTCCGCGCAATGCCCAAATCCAGATAACGCAGGTCACGCGATGCCATGGCCTGATTGACGGTGACATTGGGAATGTAGTCAAGATAACCGGCAGCATCTTCTAGAATCTCATGAGTGGCACACTGACCGAGATACGTGGCGCGAGCAACGTCCATCCAGTACTGAGATTCAGGCAACTCATAGTATTTGTGGAAATAGTTCCAGGCAGCAAAGTCATTCGCTCCGGCAAAGACATCGTGGTTCTCCCCCATAACCTGGATGTACCCCTCGCGTACCAGACTATGCACGCGTCTTTTTTCGTGTCCGACACGCGAATCACGCAAGAAGGCATTTGTGATAGTCAAACGGTCCTCATCTGAAAAAACCGGTAGTTCCTCAACCAGATCCCAAGCGTGTAAGTTTCGGGCGGACATACCGCCTTCCATCTCGATTCGTTTTTTCGGTGCTGCGTTTAGGCATTGGCGATTGGCGTCAAGAACAGCCTTCATTAAGGGCGGGAGTTCAGGATCACCATTCCAGAAGTGGCTTTGGGCCATTTGGGAGAGCGTGTCGATTACGCTGCCGACCGACTCGGTTTCAAAACGTTTAACTTGTCCGTTCTCGTCTAGTATGAGCTTCATGAAGTATTCGGCGGTCCGATACTGGGGTTGGCGTTTGGCTTGCTCGGCCGGAACAGGCCCGGGCAGGAAACGCATTTGAACCCGCTCAAACTCCACATCCACAACAGGCTCAGAAAGGAATACATTGCCCGTTTCATGGCTCAGGTACTTTTTCGCAAGAACATCAATCGCTCGCCCCACGCCAACGACGTCGGAGCCAGCCAGAACCAACACGTTAACGCCTTTTCCGAAGGGATCATGAACGGTTCGCACAACATGCCCACCTTTGCCCGGATAGACTGAATCGGCGATGACGTACTTCTGACCGAACAGAACTGCTAAGAACCGGTTGTTATTGATATTGCCGAGTGCAATCAGGCTTGGCCGGGCCATGGCTGCGGAGTTCAACTGCCAATCAGCCGAGACCATATCGTCTACATCAACAATGTCGATGCTGGTGCCGCCGCATTTTTCCAGGATGTTTGCAAGTCGAGCGGCTTGTTGACGTAGCACGGCGCTCTCTTTCGGACAGACAATGGCCGTCACCGCCTTTCCATCCACGATGATAGGTGTCAGAGGATAAACCCTCTTCAATTGGGTGATCTCTCCCTTGGAAAGGCCTGGATCGAACATTTGGTGCGCAGCATAAACCGGCTTTCCAATCCCCATGACGACCAACGTTATATATATTACGATTTGTTTAGGCATTAGGCTTCTGACTTCGGATACTTGACCGCAGGATCACCTATTAATCCCTGCGGCTTTATCGCGACAATGTCACTCTTTTTCATGATGAGAGTTATCAAGTAAATAATTGTTTGGCGTTTCCGCAGTACAATGACTCAAGCACGGTTGGAGGTAAGTCAAGGCCGTAAAGCCGCCATCCCACGCGTCCAACAATATATTCATCGTCGGTCTCCAATAATCGCCAGTGAATCCGGTACATGTTTTTTTGGCGACCCTGATCTGTTCCAAATAGAATTCGGTTCTGGTATTTTCTTATAAACCTACCGGCCGCTCTCGGTATACGCCCCAGTTCGTAGTCTCGTCCCGATGTATCCAGATACAGGTTGGGGTACTCATCCATCGCTTGGCTTAGAGTTCCCAAGTCATGACCCTGATTACCCAGGTGACACGCAATGAAACGTGTTTTCGGATGCTTCTTGAGAGTTCTGTTCCTCGTGTGTATCAATTCTTCGTGGGAGGGGATGTCCTGGCCAGACTGATTGAAATGCTGGTAGTCTGGAGTACGTTCCTGATAGACATCCAGCGGTGTCCAGCATGAGGGGTGATCTGCGACATGAAGATTTACTGGCATCTTCAGCTCACTACATTTATTCCAAAATGCGTCCAAACGTTCATCGTCCGGATGCAATCTCTTGTGACGAGACAGGCTGCGATCTCCGGTGATGCCGTAACCCTTATCGCTGATTTCACCGACACCGCATGCGCCTTTTTCATAACACCGTACGAGTTCAGCGACTATCCGTTTCGATAAATCTGGTTTGTCGATATCCGTCATGTCCATACCACAGTAGAGCTTAAATCGATTGGGATAGGGTTTTATGAGTGTCTCTACCAACCGGTCGAACTGTCCGCCCGTGACTCCTGTTAGAACCACTGAGGTCTCAACGCCAACGTCATCCATTGTCTTGACCCATTCAAGGATCTCATCTTCTGTGCGCGCGACCGTGTGCACGTGAGAATCAATAACAGGAAACATCGCCTTTGCGACAAACGTTTCCTGGCAAACAACCAAGGATCTGGGCGCATAATCTTTGAGTAACATCTTATCCATAGGGCCGGGTTTGGCACTGACTCCCGGGCCACCCCAGCCACCATATTTGACTTTTCGCCACTCTGGATCCACTTGCCAGTTTTTCGCAGCCAAGCCCAACGATTGGTGTTTAACAGAGACCGCACTTTGGGATGGTGTATTCCCGGAGAAAGTAATTCCAATCATTCCGGCGGCTATCTTTTTTATGAAATCTCTGCGAGGATTTTTCATACGCAAATCACTCCTGCTATTTGGATAATTTACCATCTTGATTTCCAATACAGTCTAACCAGTGGATTTATTGCAACGTACAGATCAACCCATGGGTAGCCCTCTCGCCCTCCGTGGCTGTAAGAAACATACATAGACATAAGACAGACTGCATCACTCGAAACGGTTCTGTCTCTCTTAGCTTCGGGCAAACTTCACTAACCTGTGTTTGGATCGAAATACGTCTATCACTCCAATGCAATGTGAAGCAGTTCTGCCTCAGACAACCCGCGATTATAGACGCGCACATCGTCGATCAGACCCTTCCAGTGCTTGTCACCGGCATCGAACGGCTGATTGCCAATCACTGCAGAGATCGTAGAATCCACGGCCACTGATGTACCCACCTTCGCCGTACTGGCGATCTCTTCAAGGTCCTGGTAGATACGCATCGTGCTGCCATCCCAAGTCCCCGCAGCATGAGTCCATTCACCCTCTAAAACACCCCTGCTACCTGTAGCGACTAGGGTAGTTGTGCCACCACCATCCGTTTTGAGACGAAAACGCAGCACATGGTTAGTGCCCTCAGTGCTGAGCATCCACCAATGGTCACCAGCACTGGTACCGGTAGCCTTGGAGATCACTCGCGTATCATTGTAAATATACATCTCAGGATTGAGCCATGCTGTTAGGGTCATGCCGCTACCGATGATATCAAGATTGCCCAAATCGACTCTGTCGTCGAACCCGTCAAGATTCACGGCCATACCGGTCATGCCCGGTGCATAGAAGGGATTACCAATAGGTGCCCCATGGTTCCCATGACCTGAGCTATCCTGGGTATTGCCCTCCATCGCATAGTGGGCCACCAGATTGTGGATACCCGGATCCAGAGGTATTAGCTCCTCAGAGGCCTGCCCATAGAGTCTAATGTCATCGACGTAAAGAATTCCCTGTGCACCAACTCCCTCAATACCAATTGTCAGAGTGCTCACACCGGCCAAATCAGTACTCACCACTGAATCCAATTCGATAGTCCACGGTGTCCAGATGGACCGGGAGATGGCTGCCGGGCTGCCGTTGAACGATACCTTGGTATGGTTGATTTTCACATACAGTTGTCCACCGATGTTGCCCGGATCGCCGCTGAAGTAAAGGGCCAATATCTGAGGCGAACCCAACGTCCAGTCCTGCACCGAGGTAAACGTGCGTGTTGTTTCTGAATTTGTAGCAGCCCCCGTGTTGTCGTAGATTATGGGCATGGCCTGATGATTACCATGCACGACGCTGATTTCGGCAAACGGAGCCTGGACATTGCCCACAACCGAACCGGTCCCGTTACCGTGCGAGGGCACAACAGCACACGCTTCGCTGCCACTATGACCAAAACCGTCCTCCCACGTGAAGAAGATCCTGTCACAGTCGTCGTCATAGGCTTCAAAATCATCTACGACAAAATATTCAGGCGTTGAGAAGGTCCAGATAGCGCTCTCATAACGAGCAGGTATCTCACCGTCGAAGATTTCATTGATCTGCCAGAAATACGTCATGCCATATTGGAGCCCAACCGGGCTAAAAGTGTTGTCCGGTATAGTAGTGAGAACTGCGCTGCCGTCTTCCACCTCCGTTTGGTCACTACTCAAGATCACTTCATGTGCATTGGCATCGCGCCCGGAGCGCCACTGCAGGGTAACGCCCACGTGCTCGGTCGTACTTCCGTCAACCGGCTGTGGCTCTGCAGCATAAACGGGGATGGCGAAGAATCGCACTTCGCTAAGGCCGTATCCGGTTTCTACGTTGAGCTTGACATATTTAGCAACCACACTGTTAAAGTCCACCACCGTATTGTGGGTGTAGTCCGGAGAAGAGGACGCTGGCGAGAACTCGGGGACGTCGGTCAGTGACAGCCAGGTCAATCCGTCCATAGACGTTACGATATTGACATCTTCCACACCCAAATGCATCAGATATTCCGAAGATTGATTGGAATTCCAGATCCACATCCTGTCCAGTTTCTGGGGCACGCCAAACTCAAACTGAATCCAGCGTTCAGTATCAGTCGGATGACTGAGCCACATATCCGTGGCTTCAGTGGAGTGTGCATCATTGGGATCCAGTCCGGAACCATCAATGGTTTTCTCAGGATCCATGTCCTGGCTAAAGACGCTGGAAGCCGTGGCCGCCAAGGGTGCAAGCGCATAGGACAACGGTTCAACCGTAAAACTCCAAATACCACCTTTGACCACGCCAGGACTTGCAGGTGGAGCATTGACCTCATCGACACGCCAATAATAGGTCGTATCATAAACCAGAGGGCCGGGATCGTAGCTGTTGGCATCCTGGGCGATACCATTGTTGGCGTCGTTGACGTCGTCGAAGTTTTCACCAAAGTAAACGATATGTCCATTGGAGGGGGCCGCATTTCCCCCAGGTGTCCAGCTAAGAAGCACATCTGAGAGGAGATTGGGCTCCCCATCGTAAGGGCATGGATCAACAGCAGCCGGACGCGAAAGGATGACTCCAGTCATGATCCGCTGAATCTGATCCGGACTCAGGACCTCACTATAGAGTTGCATATCATCGAGCCATCCTCGAAAATTCCTATCGTGGGCAAACTGAGATGATCCGATATAGACCGGGCAATCGACCCGTCCTCCGATAGCCGTTGGCTGAGGCCCAGTCTCATCAACGCCGTTGAGGTAGCCCGTAGCTGTAGCCCCATCAAATACCAGGGCAGTATGCGCCCACTCATTCGCAGGGATTTCATGCATGACGGCTTGAGGGGCGCCCTCATAGGCAAGGTGCAATCGGTTCATGACATCGGAACTGCCAAAATCACCCTTGCACTCCACCTGAAACATCATATTGTTGGCTGCCCAGCCGTTCGACTTTGTGAAGAAATGTTGTATACCCCCAGTCCCGTCCCAGTTGTGCCAGAAGGCAAGGGTAAACGTCTCCGTACCTCCTGTGGGATCGAAACTGTCTATTTTCGCGCCAGAGTAGGTGTCTGTAAGATTCAAAGCCAGGCCAAGACCTTCCACACCGGATCCCCACTCAGGGCTCCCCTGCAGCGCACCACGGTGGCCATTTCCGGCACTGTCATAAATGGTACTTCCCCCACCCTCATCGAACCTCCAGTGGCCAATGAGTTCCGCCTTAGCCACGCTTGACAAAATTTCGCCAACAGTCAAGATAATGATGGTAAAATGAATCAGTCTTTTATACATAATCATTCTCCTGCTTACGATGAGCCATTATTCCAACGGCTCTTTCCTTACCCACCTACTTCAACGCACGTTTCCTGGACCAAAAGTGCTCGATCAACCAGCGTAGATCTTCGTTGTCAGGTGATGGCGTATCAAAACCCGAGTGAGCTTCCTCTGCCTCCTTATTTGCCTGAATGAACTCAAGGGTTCGCTTATCCTCCCACCTGCGCCGGCCGGTGTGCCCATCGGCAAATGCAAACGTACTTGACTTCAAGTGGTAAGAGGCCAAGGGATCATAGAAGCTCCACGCGCCGGGATCCGAGGGATTTCCGACGCCCTTGAGGGACCATCCCCCTTCGTTCTCCCCATAATTGCTGCCGTTGTGCTCTTCTTCCACAAATACGTAATACATAGCCCCTTGCTTGATTTCCTGTATTTTTCTATACGCCTTGCGCTGTAGAGTAATTGGCTTATGGCCAAACGCATAGCTTATGCTATAGCTCCGCCAACAATCACGCGGGGGGCCCTGTGTACTTCGACGGTTGTCGCCCGGGCAGTGATAAGCCCCAACGTCCATGATGTAGGAAAATAGGGTTCCGGCCCGAATCCCACGAAAACGGTCCTCGTCCGTAATAATCGACGGTGCTGGACTGGAAAAACTGTGGCCGTGTGCGTTCTTGGGGCTATACACCCAGGCCGTTTTCTCACCTCTATCATCATAGCAAGCCGCGTTGCTTACCAGCGAGCCGTCGTTGTCATCAGCGTACATAAGCCACGCAATCACGAGGGTTCTTTGATTGCTCATGCAGGCCGCGCCTGACGCCAGCCTCTTAGCAGCCTGCAGCGCCGGCATCAGTATACCCATCAAAACCGCGATCACTGCAATTACCACCAACAGTTCAATTAGCGTGAATCCTCGTGTCTTGTTTGTGTTCATTGTCGTCATCTCCCACAAAAACAGTGAGCAAAATGAATGCGTGCTTATCTTCTGAACGTTATGGCAAACAGTATGCTGGAAAACCGGCAGGACTGTTAGGAATTATTGTTCAAAGTGTTTCGATTATGGTGAAACATGCCTTGCTCACACGGACACTTCGAAAAAGATATTGAAATCCTAAATCTTCTTTTGTCAAAAATAGTCGCATCTCATATGCAGGCGGCCCATATTCTCACACATGGGCCACCTGCTGAAGGAGGACTCTACTCAGCAATATAAAATAATTCGGCTTCGGACAGAGCGCGGTTGTAGATACGCACGTCGTCGATCACACCGGTCAAACCTTCATAATTGCCATGAGGCTGAAGGCCAATGGCGGCCGGCACAGTGGGATCCACGGCCACAGCGGAACCCCATGCGTTCTTGCTGCCCACCAAAAACAGGTTGTGGTAGAGACGAATCTTTGCGCCGTCCCACGTGGCTGCTGCGTGCGTCCACTCGCCGAGCATCACACTGCCGCTGTTGGCTTGAACGGTTGAGGTCTTTTTGCCGTCGGGCTTGACACGTACGCGCAAACGGGTCGCTGCGCCTCCGTCTGCATTGTCACCGAACATAATGTTCATCATCCACCAGTTGTCTGCTTCACCACCACCCGTGGCTTTGGCCATAACTCTTGGCCACGGATCGGGGTAGCTTTCGGGCTTGATCCATGCCGCCATGGTGAGTCCGCTGCCAACAACATCCAGATTACCGAGATCTACCTTCTGGGTCAGCCCGTCAAATGCCATGGCCTCACCGGAAAGGCCCGTCGTATAGGTCGGACCGCCAACGGCTGTACCGTGGTTACCCTGGCCGGAACTGTCTTGGGTGTTGCCATCCAAGGCATAGTAGGCCACCAGATTATCCGTGCCCGGATCTTGAGAGAGACTCGCAGTTGTAAATGTCCACGTATCTCCTTTGATCGTGTCGGGGTCGTAGGGTTGAGATCCATCGAGGCCTAGATCAACGGCCCACAGGTAGGTCGTATCATGAGTGAGTTCCGCAGGGACAAGTATACCGACTCCGTCGACACCGTTTACGTCTGTCGCCAATTCTACACGTGAAAGCGCGTACGCAGGGGCGGCATTGGGATCTGCGGGGGTAGCCAACAAATAGACAAAGTGTTGAGTCGCCGCCGAGTCAGCAATCCAAGAAAGGAGTGTGTCGACCGGGACGTCCACAGCCCCGTCGGCGGGATAAGGGGTGCTGGCTTTCTCTACGCTGGCCATTGTTACTGTGGTCTTGCCGGCGTTGGTGACATCGTAGTCCATACACACCGCTACCGTGGTTCCATTAGCGGATGTGATCTTCCCTGCTGCAACATAGCCATCAATGACAGCCGTAGCATCACCTATTATGACCAACGTACCTCCGTTAAGATCAATTGCGCCCTCTGCGCCAATCTCCAAGCCGCCAATGTTCATCACACCGCCGTCCAATTGAATATGGCCCTGGGAACCGGCATTAACGTTGACCTGCATGGGGCCCGGGACGCTGAATTCACCGCCATTCATCTGGATGGTATGCATTCCCGCTTGGCCGTAACCGACCCTGGCCCCGCGCTCGGCATTGGTGATACCACCGGTAAACTTGCCACCTTCATTAATGGTGAGCAGATTATCGCCTTCGCCGTCGGCAATGCGGCCCATAAACAGAAAGTTGTTGGACTGGACATGACCGCCGGCATCGATGGTCAAGCTGCCGTTCTTAGAGATGTCGACGAACAGGCCCGGGGTCGTCGTCCCATCAACAATCGGATCAAAGTCACCCTCCTTGTAGATGTTGATCTTCACGCCCGGCGTCTCTTCCGGATAGTCGTCATTCCAGTTGTCGGCGTCGAACCAGTTGCTGCTGACGGCCCCCGCCCAGTAACTGTCGCCAAAGGCCGCATTTCCCATCATTCCTGATACAACCAGTACAAGAGTCAGACAAATCAATCTTCTACACATAACAACACCTCCTTTAACAGAATTTTATAGTCTCAGCGATTTAGATTTACATGGATCTGCGCACGCTGAATATCGTCATCATAGTCCTTTTGCTCCTGACAGCGCTTAAAGCTGTTGTTCAAACTGTTTTAATCATGGTGCAATACACACTCTCATGTGTAGACCGCCCGCACAAGGAAAGCCTTACTCTGCAATGTAAAGCAATTCGGCTTCGGACAAAGCACGGTTGTAGATACGCACTTCGTCAATCAAACCCGCCAAACCTTCATAATTGTCATGAGGCTGAAGGCCGATGGCGGCCGGCACAGTGGGATCCACAGCCACAGCAGAACCCCACACGCCCTGGGTGCCAACCAAGGACAAGTTGTGGTAGAGACGAATCGTTGCGCCGTCCCAAGTCGCTGCCGCATGGGTCCATTCGCCCAGCATCACGCTGCCACTATTGGCTTGAAGGGTTTGAGTCTTCTTGCCTTCGGGCTTGACACGTACGCGTAAACGAGCGCCTGCGCCTCCGTCCACATTGTCACCGAACATAATATTCATCATCCACCAGTTGTCTGCTTCACCGCCGCCCGTGGCTTTGGCCATGATTCTTGACCAGGGATTTGGGTAGCTCTCGGGCTTGATCCATGCCGACATGGTGAGCCCGCTGCCAACAACATCCAGATTAGCAAGGTCCACCTTCTGGGTCGCTCCATCAAATGCCATGGCCTCACCGGAAATGCCCGCCGTGAAGGTCGGACCGCCAACGGCAGTGCCGTGGTTACCCTGGCCGGAACTATCCTGGGTGTTGCCATCCAGGGCATAGTAGGCCACCATATTGTCCGTGCCCGGATCTTGAGACGGATTCGCAGGAGCCTGACTGTAGAGTCGCAGGTCATCGAAGTACAATACTCCCTTGCCAGGTCCGTCAACACCGATGGCCATTGTGTTCACACTCGTCAGATCAACACCTGCCGTGGTCAAATCGATATTCAATTGCGACCACAAAGGTCTTGATTGAGCATTGGCACTGCCCGTGAAGGGGACCTTGACACCATTAACTTTCACATAAAGTTGTCCGCCCGTATTGGCTGGGTCGCCATAGACATACAAGACCAAGGTTGTGACGCCGGACGCAGTCCAGTCCTGACCGCCGACAGACAAGGTGGTTTCCGATGATCCTGTCGTATTATCATATTCCAACGGCAGGGACTGTTCGCCAGAATGAACCACAGTACTTTCGGCAAAAGGAGCCTGGGCATACCCTACAATGGATCCTGTGCCATTGCCGTGGTAGGCTACTACCCCGCAATCGACAGAGCCGCTATGACCAAAGCCATCCTCCCAGAAGAAGAAAATCCGCCCGCAGTCATCATCATAGGATTCCATGTCGTCGACAATCCCATATGCCGGAGTCGAGAAGCTCCAAAGATCGCTTGCATGGCGTGCTGGTGTTCCGGCCTCGTTGACCTCAACAATCTGCCAGTAGTACGGGCTATTGTAATCCAGAGCCAAGGCCACATAACTGCTCTGATTGGTTACGTCGACCATAATGAGGTCGTTGGCATCGATTCCCAAATAGACCTCATGTGACACGGCTTCACGCCCTGCACGCCAGCTCAATACCACATTTGCACCCACGATGGCATCCTCGTCAGCCGGTTGGGGTTCTCTGGCAAAGGTCGGAACATACATGAATCTGACTTCGCTGAGACCGTATGGCGATGACGCGCCATGTCCAGCATTGATTGTGATCTTTACGTACTGAGCCACAACACCGCCAAAGTCAACAACCGTGTTGGCTGTATAATCTGGAGTCCCCATGGCCCTTGCAATCACAGGCACATTGTCCAAGTTTATCCACTCAATATCATCTGTTGAATACTCAATCACGACATCCTTGGTACCCAGGCTACCAAAGCCAAAGGCCTCGACCACCTGATTGGAGTTCCACACCCACAGCTCCTGCAGCTTGTAGGCCCGGTCAAATGCGTATTGGATCGAGGGAGTCGGATCATCTGGCCCACTGAGCCACATATCCGTCGCTTCGATGGAGTGCGCATCATTAGGATCGAGTCCGAAACCATTGATCGTATTCTCCGGACCCATGTTCGGATCATTAGAACTGGCTGTAGCCGTGATCGCCGCCACTGGAAGCAATTTGGGCTCAACTGTAAAGCTCCAAACGTCGCCTTTGGACTCGGCGTCAACACGCCAAAAGTAGGTCGTATTGAACGCGAGAAAGCCGGGATCGTAGCTATTGGCATCCTGGAACGTACCGCTGGTAACGTTGTTGACGTCGTTAGAATCTGTGCCAATATACACTGTGCTATTGTTGGCGTTATCTCCTGGCGTCCAGCCAAGAAGCGTATCCCACGGCACATCCTCGGCCCCGTCAGAGGGCGAGGGTTTTGTTGCCTTGGTGATGATTGCCGCCGCAGATAGCACGGTGGTTTTGCCTGGCATAGTACTGTCATAGTCCATTCGCACAGCTGCCAGAGTGCCATAGGCAGATGTGATCTTGCCTGCCGCGACATAGCCATTGATGACGGCCACAGCATCGCCCGCTATGACCAGAGTTCCGCCGTTAAGATCAATGGTGCCCTCAGCACTAATTTCCAAACCACCGATATTCATCACACCACCGTCCATTTGGATATGGCCCTGGGAGCCAGCGTCCATACTGACCTGCATGGTGCCCGGGACGCTAAATTCACCGCCATTCATTTGGATGGTATGCATTCCCTCCTGATGGTAGCCAACCTTCGCCCCGCGCTCGGCATTAGTGACACCACCAGTGAACTTGCCGTCTTCATTAATAGTGAGCAGATTATCGCCCACACCGTTGGCATTTCGACCCATAAACAAGAAATTGTTGGACTGGACATGACCGCCGCTGTTGATCGTTAAACTCCCGCCCCCTGAGATATCCACCCACAGGCCCGGCGTAGTGGTTCCGTCAACAATCGGATCAAAACCGCCATGCTTACGGAGGCTAATTTTCGTTCCTGCCACATCTTCTGGGTAATCATACGCTCCCCAGTTGCTGGCATCAAACCAGTCACTGCTGGTACCCCCATCCCAGAAAGCGTCGGCAGATGCGTTACTTGCAAATGCCATCAGTAGGACAAGACAACTCAACCAGCTTAATGTTGTACGCATAATGACCTCCTACAGAATCTAACATTATCAATTATGTTCCATTCATATATCGACATTATACCTTAATTGCTCCTGAGAGTACTTCAGACTACTGTTCAAAGTGTTCAGATTATAGCGCAATACCCAAAAGTTCCTTCATCACAGCGGCGCGTATCCTACCGGCCTCAAGGAGCATTACTCCTGACTTCATCTTCTCTTAGGGCATAATAATGCTCAATAAGCCAGCGCAGGTCTTCATTATCGGCTGATACAGTGCTTATTCCCAAAAAAGCCGACGGATCTGCCGCATTGGCTCTAATAAACTCAAGGGTACGCTGATCCCGCCATGTGTATTTTTCGGTGTGGCCGTCAGCAAAACCAAAGGTGCTGGATTTGACATGGTACGACGCCAGAGGATCGTAGAATGTCCAGGTGGCAGGATTGGCCAGGCGATTGGAATATCCGTCAAGGGACAATTGCCAGGCCCCTTCGTTCTCACCGTAGCGGCTGCCGTCGCCCTCTTCCTCAATGAATACATAATAACGCGCCGCATTATCAATACTAGACAGCTTATTATGGTACTGTCCGCCCCTGGAATCGTAGCTGCGACTATTCTGAACGGCACCAAAAGCATAGGAGATAGAATAGCTGCGGTAACAATTCTGTGGTGTCTGCCGAGTGCTCTTTCGATTGTCGGCCGGGCAATGATATAGATCCACATTCTCTAGATAGGGCCACATGGTACCTGCCCGAATGCCCCGATACCGGTCTTCACTAGTAATTCGGGGTAGTGCTGAGCTGGCCAGATTGTTTCCTGCAGAATCCTTGGGGCTGTGGACCCACGGACTTTTGTCGGTTGCCGTGTCATAACAGGCGCCATTGCACATCAAGAGCCCGTCATTATCGTTAGAATACATGACCCATGCACTGGAAAGATTCTTTAGGTTCTTCGTGCACACAGCGCCCAAGGCTAGTTTTTTGGCAGCGCATAGGCTCGGTATTACTATTGCCATCAGTAAGGCAATCACAAAGATAATGACAAGCAGCTCGACTAATGTGAAACCTTTTATTCTGAATGTTCTCACATTGCATCTCCAGTGAAACTCGGTGACAATTAGATCAACATGCAATTATCTTCCTAAATAGCTTACCTGCAATACCACTGGGAGCGTTATAGACTATTGATCAAAGCCTTTCGATTATGTTGCAATCGAGGAACTTTTCTGTTTTATTGGTGGACTATGAAGGTTTATTTGATAATCTCATCAAAATAACTACTGCATAACATTATGGCACGTACATTACCTACAGATTTTATTCTTTACCTGATGCTGTTTCTGGGCGTGGTGCTAACTCTCGGGGCTTCAGCGGGTGCGATTGAGTCCTTTGAACCCAATATCGCTGATCCACTGCTGGCATCGTGGCGTTGGCAGCATATCAAGCAACTCGATGGCCTTTCTTTTCAGTGTATGACGCAGGACGCCAATGGAGTCATGTGGTTTGGCCTCAGGAACGGTGTACTCCGCTATAACGGTCAACAGTGGCGGTATTTCCGACGGTCAAGCACACTGCTGAAGCAAGTCAATTCCATTCTGGCTAGCGCAAACGGATCCATCTACGCATTGACAAACATTGGTATTAGCCAACTCGTAGATGATCGGTGGAAACTTCTCTTTAGATTTGACTATGTCCCTGGCCTTACTCCCGGTCAGACGCTAGCCGAAGATTCCTCCGGCACAATCTGGGCCGCCACGCCCAATGGCCTGGTTCGAATCCATGGTCAGGAAGCCGAGTTCTATTTACCGGTTGCGGGAGGTGTCACTACGGTCTTTGTCGATTCGATAGACAATTTGTGGTGGTTAGGTACCGATGGCAGCGAGTTCCAGGTTATCCCCCTACGTCAGGGACAGATTGAATCCAAGGCTCAAAGCCGGCGTTTCTCCCTCTACCCAAAGAACAGCAAACGCAAGGCATACCTGACCCAAACGCATGACGGGCCTATCTGGATCGGTAGCGACATCCCCGGTGATCCGCTGCACATCTACGATCCACATGCCGATGCCTGGACGCAATCGGATCCGAACGCGACCGGTAGCCACTTTGCATGCACGAGCATGCTGGAAACCCGCGATGGCACCCTCTGGATGACTAGCCTCGACCGCTTACGCGCCGTCAAAGAGGGACGCTGGAAAGTCTATGCCCCAACGCAGGTCAGAATCTCTTCCCTACAAACTGCCCTGCTGGAAACGGCCGATGGGGCTTTTTGGATCGGGGAGGTAAACGGTCGCGTGTATCGCGTGGAACGCAGTGACAAACAGTGCCTCAGCTATCATGGCCTGCACTTTCAGTGTGAGAATATAGCCGGCCGGCGATGGTTCCTCTCTGAAACGGGAACGGTCGTGTCTCAGGCGATGTCAGGCGATATTTGGGAACACTATGACCAGCAGGACAACGTGATTGATACACCCGTGGTTATCATCGCCACGCGTGACGGCTCCGTCTGGGCCGCAGGCAGCCATGCAGGTGATGCCGCCGTGTCCCGATTCGACGGAGAGCGATGGACCCGTTGGGTATTTGCCTCAATGGGTTACGGCATCAGCCACTATTCGGCATTCGAGACGGCCGGGGGCGATGTTGTCTTTGGCAACGCCGGCGGCACCGCCATGGCGCACGAGTTGGGGATGGAGTATGGAGGCGGGATACTGCGCTTTCGGCGGACTGCTCAGGGCTATGAAGCCGAGCATATTCCCAGTCCCACGGTACCGTTTCGCGTAGTTGGAATCGCCGAAACCGCCGAAGGCCTGTGGTTCGGCGGCTCCGACCTGGTCTGTTTCGACGGACATGCCAGCCGCAATATGGAAGCGTCACTCACCCTGCCACCGAGCTATGTGGATCAGGTGATGAATACCCGGGACAAACGCCTTTGGGTAGCCAAAGGCGGCGAAGGTCTGTTCGTTTATGACGGACAGATGCGCACGCACTACACGGCTAGAGAGGGTCTGGCCAGCAATATGATCTGTTATGTCTGCGAACATCCCGATGGCACCATCCTGGCCGCAACCAGTAACGGCATCAGCCGCTTCGACGGAGAGCTGTGGCAAACGCTGACATTGCCCGATGCCTTTCGCCTGGACCGCGAGAGCGGATCCCTGCACGTCACGGCCTCCGGCGAGATCTGGGTCAACCAAACCGAGCGGGCCTGGTACTTTCGCGTGCTGGCCGGTAAAGTGGCACTGCCACCGATCGACTCCCCTTTTCTGACCAGCCGTTATCAACCGAACGATGCCCCACCCCATACCACAATTTCACCTTTAGCCGAGAACGATGCGGTGGCAGCCTCCGTCATTATCAACTGGACCGGACAGGATGCCTGGTTCTCCACACCCCAGGAGCACTTACGCTACTCGTATCGACTTGACGAAGGCGTTTGGTCTCCGTTTTACCCTAAGACTGGCCATACCCTATCCGATCTGACACCTGGGAAGCACGTCTTCGAAGTCCGGGCCCGAGACCGTGACTTCAATGTGGAACCGCAGCCGGCAAGTATCACCTTCACCGTTATGACGCCGGTCTGGCGCCGACTCTGGTTTATCCTGCTCAACAGTGTGTTTCTGACGACCATCGCAGTTCTAATCGTTTATCTCGTACGCATCCACCAGGCCCGCGTCACCCAGCAGCTTGTGTTTGAGAAGCAGAAGGCACAGCAAGAACTTGCCATCGACGAATCGCGTCTGGCCTTCTTCACCAACATATCCCATGAGCTGCGCACCCCTCTGACCCTGATCCTGGGACCTCTGGAGGGATTGCTGTCGAAGCTGACTGAAAACACACTCAGGGAGAAGGCCGTCCTGGCCAAACGCAATGCCGACCGTCTGCTGCAACTGGTCAACCAGTTGCTTGATATGCGTAAGCTGCAGGCAGGCAATTTACAGTTCAATCCCACCGAAGACGACGTCATCCGTTTTGCCAGTGATCTCGTGGAGTCCATGCAACCTGCTGCTGAGCAAAGACAGTTAACGCTTGAGTTCCAATCGTCTGTGCCACAGCTTGCGATCTCGTTCGATCCAGATAAACTCGAAAAAATCGTGGTAAATCTCATCTCCAATGCCATCAAGTTCACGCCCGAGCAGGGTCGCGTCACCGTGACGGTCGAACCCCGTGGCGACAAGATCGAATTGACCGTTGAAGACACCGGCATAGGGGTTCCGCCTAGCCAACTGGAGCATGTTTTCGATCGCTTCTACCGTGCAACTGACAGCAGCGTGGCGCCTGGCTCGGGCATCGGACTGTCCTTTGTCAAGGAATTGGTCCAGTTACACTCCGGCACAATATCAGCTGTCAGCCCTGCAGATCCTCAGGCGGTCGAGCATCCCGGCACACGAATTACAGTCCAACTGCCTGGTGATGCTGCGGCAACTCGATCTTCTGATCGTCACGTCAGGCTCGACCCTGCTGAATCCCCTCAGGGCCAAGCTATCGAAACGGTCGACCACGAGGGAAAAACCACGGTTCTGCTGGTCGAAGACAACGACGACATGCGTCTCTACGTTGGCTCAATGCTTACTGAGAGCGATTATCGGGTGCTTGAAGCCAAAGACGGGCAA